>Ga0209935_1002770_pt1 | contig 20086 bp, 24 predicted proteins | sample ThiBio_1000_plan_2_FD_183958 | JGI IMG/M metagenome (GOLD analysis project Ga0209935, IMG submission 183958) | Wastewater bioreactor microbial communities from Cape Town, South Africa - Thiocy_cont_1000_plan (SPAdes) | ecosystem: Engineered > Bioreactor > Thiocyanate-remediating >...
GCTCCTGTTCTTCCTACAATGCCTATTATTGCCATTTTAGGAAAGGTTGTAAAGAGATAAAACGCAGTACCTATTTTTTCATTCTTCCGAATTTCGCAAGTTATCCCTTTCAAGCCAAGTGGGAGTCCTTCCCTATACCGCATAGTCACATTCTTCCAGCTTATACAGCCCTCAGACGGCCATCCTATTGGAGGCCTATTATTCTCAATAATCGCTGGCGCCTCGAGGCTATATATAGAAACAAATTGTTACCAATTCGTAACTAAGACGCAACAATATTACCTATTGTTGACATAGTGCAGCACTCGCTCTGCTGAATTCATGCGATTCTCTATATCAGATATATTCCGTATAACATCATTTAGCAGGTTGACAGTCCCTATGGCATAGGCGAGCCCTAAACCCAACAGCTCTGAAAACGAAAAGCGATTATTCCTCTGTAAGCTATTTTTTTGGTTGGTTATAAACCTGGGGATATGTAACCCCTCTGCAAAACACCAAGCAAGGCAACCACAGCTAAGGCTACATTTCCTATCATTTCGAGTCGGACTGAGAGCCTAGTCGTTGGGCGGTTAAAAAGGGAGAAATGATAGGGGCTGGATAGTCATACCATCTATTAGCAGTCATACTGAACCAGAACGCAGCAATATTTTCGTTCTGAAGGTCTTCAAACAGTCGAACAAAACGCGCATGCGCCTTGTAAGCTCGAATAAATACCAGACCTGTGGCTGTTTCCGAGAAGAGGGCAAACATGGGCGACTTTGCAAAGAGGAGTTAGCACCGCTCAATATCATTATTTTATGAATAATGAAATACCTTGGTGATACTTTCCAAGCGCTTCAATTCTCGCGCGGTGTTTCTGTAGAATTGTTGCACACCGTAATAGAACAATACAAGCGGCGGCAACACAAGAAGGAACCAGAGCGTAGACAAGATAATAATGACAATCGTTCCCGTCAACATGAAGAAAGTGTCGAGAAATCCTCCAAACGCTACAGCCAATTGCGTATCTTTTAGTGAAGGGGAGTAAGCTATTACGATTTACTTTTCCTTCATATCCCTACCTAGTACATCGGTATCGCCGCTCACTCGGGATATAATGCGCCCGATGGGAGTTCTATCAAAGAATTCCATAGGCGAACGAAGGATGTTACGAACCAGCTTCAGGTGCATATTACGCGCCGAGAACCAGCCCGCCACCACAGATTGAAGTTCCCGGAACAATATCAACAACGCACAGCAAGATGCCAGCATGACATATATGGATATATTCCAGACATCGTCTTGTTCTGCTGCGCCGCCATTCTGAGAATTCTCGGCCCAGTATGCCAGCCACCAATCCTGAAGAAAGAGAGGTATAAGAGAAAGATAAAAGCAAGTTTAGTACAGTACCTGAGTTATTCGGAAGATGTACGAAAGAAGAAAGCAGAGGCTAAAGAAGAACCATAATACATAGCCCCCTTCACGGAAATAAGTCAAATAGACACCTAGCTTCACCGCACCTTGCGCTCTATCTTCTTCCATTACAAGCTTTCCTTTCCCTTCGTCTGTTGGCCTTTCTACTTCCTTCGCTTCCTTTTCCGCCGGCTCAAGTTCGCTTGTGTCTGTAACCTTTTCTTTTTCTTTCTCTTCCTCGCTTTCTCTACTTGTGGCCTCTTTCTCTCTGCTACCATCTTTCTGGTTGCTATCCTCGCTCTCCGATTCTATAAATAGCGCTTGGTTGTTAAAGCCATGCTTGGCCAACAGGGTGGCGAAATCCATCCCCGAATTAACCAATTCCTTTTTAAAATTGAGGGTTAGGCTTTAGTTAGAAAGAGAAGCAAATGAGGCGGTGTTGTTATACCGCATAGGAACCTCGTTCACTTATTTCTCCTTGTCGCATGATAAGCACCTGATCGGCAAACGGGAGGTATTGAAGGTGATGAGTTACTAGCAGCCGAGTCTTGTCCTTCAGCGCGTACATGATGCATGCCTCGAATATATGTTTGCCAACATGCACGTCAACCACTGACAATGGATCATCCAACAGATAGATATCTGCATAGTTTACATAAATCAAAAAGTTAGCCATCAGATAGACAGCAACAATACCCATACACTTACCTGCATCGCTATACACCGCTCGAGCAAGACTGATGCGCTGTTTTTGGCCTCCTGACAAGTTAATTCCGCGCTCTCCAATCTCCGTCTCATCTCTCGCAGGCAGTGCCGCAAGATCTTCCTTCAGTGCGCATAACTCGATGACCTACGAATTATCGATATAACGTCAGTATCACATTCTAAGCAAAGGTATAATTTAAATATTTACCATTTGGTATCTGGCTTCATCATACGGGAGGCCAAAGAGGATGTTCTCACGCACAGAGCCGCGTAATACCCAAGCCTCCTCCCCAACAAAGGCCACCCGCCCACCAATCGTCAAGCTACCTGTTGCGGAAATCTTGTACATCTCCCCAAGGCACGCCAGGAGGAGCGACGACTTGCCACTGCCGACCTGGCCGCAGACCATTACAAGTTCCCCTCTTCTGGCCGACAGAGTGATGTCCCTGAGGAGTGCGGAGCCATCTGTATCCGTTGTTTTCTTCTCAGCTGCCAAGAGAGTCTCTTTTTCGTCCTCGCTTCTGGTAGAGAGTAGGGCGTTGTTGTCTGTTGTCTCCGCGTGAGACCACCCAAAATCGCAGTGTTGGATTTCAATACCATTTTCGTTGATGATGCTGTCTTCTTGTGTAGGCTCATTGTTCTATTGAGTACATTATATAACTAGCACAGGATTAACTTCTTTGCGGGGAAGTACTGCATACCTGGTGGACTTCATTTTCTAAAAGAAGCTGCTGCATCCTGACTAGAGCAATCCGGCCTTCAACCATCGCGACGATAACCGCTCCAAAATAGGTGAAAGGATAACGCGTCATATTATACAAAGCGAGTACAGAGAACGCCTGGTAGAAGTAAAGAGTAAGGGTTTCTAGGAATCAGAATAAGAATTGACGCACCTTGGCCGCATCTAGGCGGCTACCGGGCATGAATGCATAAGCAACGAATGTGGATACTGTCAGCAAAATGGGAAGGGCATTATTCATGCTGTTATTGATACCTAGTTGCACGAGCGTTAGAGATTTAATAATATAAAGTCACTAAATGTCTAGTTACCTCGCAATAGCTGGTATTTCAGCATTACACGCATTTCTTTCGATCGGATGCCCGCTACTTTGGATCCAAAACATGATTCCAATGCAAAGAGTTTCACCGCCCTAATCGCTTGCAGGACTTGAGTCACGAATTTCACCTAAGAGCACATTTGAGTTAAAAAGAGGCCGTTAACTCTAAAAAAGTTTACCCTTTCATCGGTGATACCGATGAGCTCCTTGCGTAGGGCATCGGTTCTTCTCGACATCCACAAACCAATGGGAAGGAGGGCGAATAAGACAACAAACCCTGCAAGAGCAGCCCAGCTCACCTCCCAGTACAATAATATGAAACACCCTAATTCCTTTCCATGTAAGTAAGGCGTAATTCAAAGAAAAACGACGCACCAGCCAATAAATGGGGAGTAGACCAGAGGTAGTGTATGTAATAGATGACCTCCTGCATCCTCTGAGTGTCATTAGCCACCCTGTTGAGTATTTCACCAGTGCTTCGTTGTTGTTTGGCTTCGAGGGACAACTTTAACAGTTTTCTGTAGAGCATTCCTCCAACTCCATATCTAGCCTAAAGGGGTACGTTGGTGAAGATGATGAGGAGCACAGCTTACTTACATGTATTGAAGTGGCTACCGTCCAATGCCAATACTGATGAAGCGATAACGTCACACCTGTTTGAGCGATAAACAATATCAAAACCAGTAATAACCCTGTATGAGACCGCGTCGTTGTTAGCGCGTTGACAGTGAAAAGCATAAGAAAGAAGCTTACCCCAATACAGCGGTGTATCGCTCGAAACAAAGCTGATAATACTTTGCAAAAGGACTGGTCCTACGAAGGCAAAGTTGGTTTTGATCCAAACTTGGAACGCAGCCACCAATAGCTCTCGCCACAGAGTCTTCCACATCGCGCGGCCAAGAGACGGGCCACTAGTTGACCAAAACCTAAATATCGACAAACCATGAGTTGTACTTTGAGAAGATTTTGGGAGAAGGTTACTCATCCGTCTTGACAAATCCTTTTGAATCTAATTCGGCCCGCCACGCGGCCTCTAATCGATCAGTAGATGTTTTAGCAGAGTGTTGTTCCTATTACGAGTAAATAAGATAGCTAAACCGGAAACTTTTCACTGCACCTGTACGATATAAAGATCTTGTTGAGTTAAAATCTTTTGATTGCCGAGAAGCATCAGCGGATTCATCCACCAGAACACAAGCCGACTGAGCCATGACGCAGACACCTCAGGCGACAACCGCCTCGTTCCTGCTCCATCGTCCTCCTATGAAGTCGTTTTTTAAGCGCTCGCTTGCGCGGCAAAGGAGAACTGGCTTACTTCGGTGAGGGGCGTCCAAGCGGTCAGGAAACGTGAGAAAAGCCTGAAACTCCAAGCGCTTATCCAAGCCAAAGCTTGCCCGAACCCAGCTGACATGCGTGGTACTGGATGAGTACTTGCCTTGTCAACTTGTTCATCAGAACGCAAATAACAAAATGAATCAGTATTTACTTATTACACTTTTTGCTTTTTTTTCCCTACAATTTGTTCTCCCCTCGTGCCTCCAGACTTTTAAGCTTTTTATCTACAATCGTAGCAGTGTCTCCACTGGAACCCAGCTTCAGTACACAGGTAGTCTCAAGGATGCTGCCATGTTTCCAGTCAACCACCCAAACAAGGATCCCAAGAAGAAACGCCACACAAGAAGAGCAAATGAGGCAGGTCCTGTTATAAAACACAGAAAATGAGCTTTGTGTTATTGGGAGAAAAGAGTATACTCACAGCCGCCAATTGTTAATAGTGCTGACGTCAGTGCTTCCTGTAAGCTCTTGAATGTAGCCCAATAGGAGCGGCGAGATGAACAGGCCAAGATTGAGGAAGCACGTGAGAATCCCATACGCGGTCCCGAAGAGGCTCGACTCCACCACAAGGGCAACAGAGGGAAATACTATTGCAGGCAGCAACCCATGTGTTGCCCCCAGCATCATACATCCGACGTAGGGTGTGATATTCGTATTCAGTAGAATGATGTAAGCGACCACAGGAAGAAAAGTTGATACGGTAATCAATGTGCTGCGGTGACCCCACTTGTCGATAATAAAACCCCCAGGTAGCAACACAATTGTAGCCGTGAGATAAATAACCCCTGCACAAAAGAGGTAAATTAGATCTCATAAACAATTGCTGTTTTAAAGAGTAACAACTCACCAGTTAACCATCCCGCCTCTACTTCAGTTATCCCCCATTTGTTAATAAAGAATTCGGTGGAGAAGGAAATGAACGGGATCACCGAGAAATAGATGGCGAAGGTAGTCAGACTCAGCAACCAAAACACAGGCCCTAGCCGCGTCAGGTTGCTGCAAGACAATGACGAATCGCTTGGTTCTTCCCCTCCTTGAAGATACGCGTCATAGCGCTTATCCACTCCTATCAATACAACACCAGCAATCGCTGCGAGAGCGACAAATCCCACCGTAGCTAACAAAACTGCCTCCAACCCAAACCCCTATTAAAAAACACTAGGTAAGATCAACATAACGCGGTAGGAGAGGGAATTCTTACCTCATAAACCATTGGAGAAAACGTCATCGCCACCCAAGCGCTGCTCCTATATGAGAGCATGCATACAGCTGTGGCGAGTGACAGAGTAACTGTGGTATCTCTTGAATACCATCGCGCCACAATGGCATCTTGCACCACTGATATTTATTCACGTTAGATGTAAATTAAAGCCAACAAAAGAAAATAACAACTCACCTGATACACATTCGCTACCTAGCCCATACAACCCTCTTCCGATAACCAAAAACCAATACTGCTCGCCCAGAGTCAGGAGATACCCCGAAGAAAATAATACAATACAGATTGCCAAACACTTGTTGATGCCCAATCGATCAACCAGCACTCCCGCAAAGACCACCGCGAAGATAGTAGGGAGCGAGTACACCGAGAAAAGGAACCCCAGCTGAGAGTCGCTGTATCCGAATTCGGTTTTCATCTGGGTGTATATCGCGCCGAAGGTTGGAAACCCTAAAGACGGACCCCACACAAGCACAAATGTAAGGATAAGTGCGATGATCCGCCAAACAAGAGGAACCTCCTGAATGACTCCCTCCCCATCAAGTAGCTTGGAGCGCGCAAGCGCCCCAAGGTTATCCCACAATATCGCACCTTCTCTTTTGAAAAACGTAAATCAAGAATCGAGTAAACGAGATCAAACTTACGTGTGCGGAATACGCGGTATCTCCAAGGGGACATGAACGTGATAATCAACAAACGGGAAAAGGCCGAGCCCATGTTCCCTCGCGTTCGGTCGGGGTGAGCCTGTAGGATCTGATTTTGTGATAAGCGCCTTCAGCTCCCCAGATCTGTCATCGTCGTTATTTTCAAAAACGTTTGCGGGAGCCGACTTGGAATAATATCGATGGTGGTGAGCCATCCTCTTGGTACAGAACTCCTCGCGTTTGTTCTTTTACTTGCTGCTGTTGCTGATCCATCCTGGGTTCTCCCTTCGTGGTTGGTTGGCTCTGGCGTTCTCGGCCAGATTCACCGCTACACTCAGACAGATTTCACAGAAAACTAGAAAAGTTGTCGACTTTAGCTCGGTAGAACCGTGTAGTACAATCGCATCATAGACTAGCGACGGCCGATACAACAGCCCCACCATCAACTGGAATAATGGCACCAGTGACCCATGCTCCTGCACGGGAAGACAGGTAGAGCGCAACACCCGCCATGTCCTCTGCTCCGCCAATCCTTCGAAGCGGAATGCCAGCAAGAATCGCACCCTCGGTTTCAGGCGTGAGGAGATTGTTCATCTTACTTGGCACAAACCCTGTGATAATGGATGTCAAGTTGTTAGCATGCTAAAATCATATATGTGACTGTAGGAAGAAGAACCTGGTGCGATGGCGTTCACGGTGATGTTCTGCTGCGCCAGCTCGGGTGCCAGCTTGACAGTCAAATAATGAACTGCCGCTTTGCTTACATCGTACGCATAAGTGGGAGTCATGTGAGTCTTCAGCCCTTGGATTAGGAAAAAGGACATCAGTTTCGTAAAAACAAAGATATGACCGCACCCCCGATGGAGCCGATGTTGAGTATTCTGGCGGGATCGTGTGGACTTGCCGCGCGTTGGAGGAGGGGAAGCAACGCTTGGGTAATAAAAAAGACTGCCTTTGTTAGAAATGGTTAGACCCGCTATTTTAAGGCTGCACCATCACGACCCAAACTTTAGGTATCCTAAAACTCAAAGAGGTATCCTACGTTGGAGTAGTTTTTGCAAAGTAGGATACCTCCTTCTGGATAGGTATCCTACTTGCTGCTAAAACGCCACTCAAAATTGTGAAGAGGTATCCTACTCTCACGGATAGGTATCCTATTTCGTGAAGAGGTATCCTACTGCGTCCAAGAATTTTAGGATACTTTTGCCCGCTAAATTTTTTTTTCTCAAATTACGGTAGGATACCTAAAGTTTGGGTCGTGATGGTGCAGCCTTAAAACGCAATCCCGTACCTTGAGGTTGGTGTTCATGACTTTATTCCACCCCTTCTCGCTGTAGTCTTTCAGAGGCTGCGCCCAAAGAGCAGCCGAATTGTTGATGAGGACATTCAGCTTGGTGACGCCTGCTGTTTGTAAGAACTCCAACAACTTCTTTGGCGTCTGGATGTGTCACATCCAAAGATGGCAAGGCTACACAGCGGCCAGGTCCTCGCGTTGAAAGCTTCTCAGCTACCTGAGGGGTAGTCCGTCGATTAATTTTGGGGGGGGGGGGTAGAGTTGTGGAGGCTACCTTCTTGCATACTTCGCCGTCTCTGGAAACAATGTACACAGTGGCGTTGTTCTCAACAAATCCACGGGCCATCATCTCACCTATTCCTGTGCCCCCGGCCAGTTACCAAAACTGCCTACAATACGCAAACACACCAAATAGAAATTAGAAACTACGGACGCTTAGAACTGTAGTAGTAGTACAGTTACCTTGTGCGCAACAGCAAACAGCTTTGCTTCCATGCCTTATTTGCGTATTTGATTCCGGTTTAATAAAGCTCAAATATATTCGGTGGTAAGGCAACATAACGAGGTTATACCAAGTACTGTACTGTTGCCTTTTCACCCCCAACCAAAGCCAAAGCTGGGACAACCCGTACAGTTTATCGCTGCGAGGAAAAAGATGACCGGAGGGGAGTATGCCTAAAGTAAATTGCAGACAAGAAATCGTATCAGGCCAATAAAAAGAGAAACACCCGCTGAATGAATGACGGCGAAACTCTCCGCAATTTTGTAGACCACTAATTTGCACAACAAGTCAATCGCGCGGAGCCTGGTTGGTGCAAGGTCCAATTGTGTGACCCCTCAATTTGTTATTTGTATTTTGTTTGTTCGGCCCTTGCTGCATCGTTGGAACCCTTTTCTTGCGGTTGCGTGTCTTGGAAGTTGATGGAGAGCCAAAGGTCCCTGGCGTTTGTCGTTTCTCGTGTCTTTTACGTTCTTCTTCTCTTGGCTTCGTCAGCTTTGGGACAGACTTTCTATCTCGATGACTCAGTTCCCACCAACGGAAACGGCGCACAAGGCAGCCCCTTCAACAGCGTCAATAATGCCTGGCCAAAAATCGAACAAGCTGTAAAAGCAAACTACAACGGCATCGTGACAGTTATCGTTGCAACAGGTATCTATCTTTCTCCCCAACCAAACGAACCCCGCGTTCAACAACAACCATACTTACGACGCAACTATTATTTTTTCCTCCTTAAAAGGGACTGGCAATTACAACAGTCCTATTGCCTTGGCTGTAACTACTATCCCAGCTACTGCAACTGGTCAACTAATCGTCCGAGGCCCCACGGTACCTCTCGGTGGTACTCCTGTAACTTTCACTTGTACTGGTCCTGTCGGGGCAGGTCCTTGGATAGAATTTATTGGACCAACAGTGGGATCACAATACGCCGTAACCCTCGAAAACATCGCAATTAACGAGTGCTCAGGTAAATTTTTCGTTCCCTTTGCTGAATGCTTACGATTTACCTTATTTGTGTAATTTAAAGAGCCTTTGTATCTCGAGTACTTGGGAAATGTGGTTCTTGATACGGTGTACGTTTGGAATGCTGGGTTAGGCAGCTACCATACATCTCCGATATACTTCCTTGGAAACCAGGCGGTTTCCATCTCCAACTCCCAATTTGTCAACAATCAAGGAACAGAATACGGAAATGGGGCCATAGAATTCAGTGCTACTTCAGGTAGATCTAAACCTACCGCTCATTATCCGGGCCTAAATATCTGCTTCCTCTCTACCTTCCTACAGCAACCACCCACAACAACATCATACAGGATACACTGTTCAAAAACAATACCGTTCCTGGTAAGACTAACCTAGCACTTGTTTCTCTATTAATCTTCTATTAACTCGTTCTGAACGCAAATCAGCTGGACAATCGGTGATATACATCGCTGACGACATGCAGATTATCGATTCCGAGATTACAGGCTGCAACCGTACGTATTTCCTGTCTTGTTGAAAAGAGAGGACGCGAGCCGGAAGCTTTTCGTTTCCGAGAAAGGAATTTTTTGGCGCGAACAGCGAGGAAGACGTTGCGGGAGAAGAGCGAGGAGGATCCTGAAGTTGAGAGAGCTGGAGAGTGAAAGGAACTTTTATTGACAAACCCAACAGAAATCGCGCTGTTTGTGGGCAACAATATTGCGGGTAAAACTCAGGCGGTGTCGATAGCCAGCACATACATCCACAACAACAACGTGAACTATGTGATCTACCTCGACTCCGTTGGAACCAACACATGTACGCTGATCCTCCCAGCCGTTATATTTTTGTTGATTTCTTCTAATCTTGAAAAAAACGCGTACGCAGTGAACATCGCTAATGGTACCACCATTCTCGAAAACACCGACAGGAACGCGCTAGTTTACGCTGCCTCATCATTCGATACGGTTACCGTCGATGTTGGGTTCGTAGCTAATCCCGCCAGAATTTACGACTCAACCTGCGCCTGACTTTCTCCCCCTTCCTCTTACAAAGAGCGTATATTTCCCAGAATTCCTTGGACGGCCTCAAATGTGCTGGCTCGGGTGTTATTGAGGATTCCCTAGGACACCCCCTGTGCGGTATTTCCTGCACAGGTGAGTTCCTTCCTATTTAACTTTCTGTTCGCTTATCTTACATTATGCTTTTATTACCTTGTAGGCAGCCTTAAGTTCGACAGATGTTTCGTATGTGGAGGAGCGAGTATTTGCGTGGGGTGCGATGACATCCCCTACAGTGGTCCTTCATGTTCCATATATCGCTCGCCTTCCTCTTACCCAGCGCCGTCGATCGCCACCTGGACGGGTACCGTCCCTTCCTCCCCACTCTCCCTTTGAATTCGACTAAAAGCTCACGTAGGCGGCTCACCCTCGCCGCTACTCCTGCCTGTCTTTGGATCCACCTATTTTTTGAACATCCGCGTGGAGACCATAAGAGAGGTTACACCAGCGGGCACCCCTGCCGCCGTCCAAAATATGAGCATCCTCCCCTGGTACATCACCCAGGATGTGGATGTACGTAAGCCCTCAATATTTCAACAAAAAAAATCAAAACTCACCTCTGTTTTTCCCTACTATTATAGTTTGATCCTTATACCAATATCACACAATACAATCGGGACTTCCTTTGGTATTCAACCGACGGCAAAGGGACGAAGGTTGTCATCTCCGAATTGGTTGCCCTCTCCGGCAATCTGACGGTTGATAACAACGGACTTGTCTTCGACATATATGAAAACTTCATCAAATTCTCCTTTGAGATTGACAACTGGCCCCTCCTTTCAAGTGGTATGGGACTCTCTTCCTTTTTTAGATAGTTTAAAACTTATGTCTGATCGATTTTACCCTTTAATGCAACAGCTAATCATTTGGAGGTGGATCTGACAGTGGAGCTGAGTGAACCCTTACAAAATCTGACTTCATCATATTCTACATTATCAGGGTTCAACGTGACCACCCTGAACATCGTCACCACACACACCAAGTCGCAAGTCAACCTTCAGCACTTCGCGATCCTCAACGGCATCACCGAAGCCATCCAAGTCAACATCCTCAGAGGAAACACCAGCAGCCAAACATATCAGTTTGTGATGCCCGCCGGAGGGTTTTCCTCCTGGTTCTATGACCCAGATTTTGGTATCACACTATCGGCCACCAGTCGTAAGTTACTCCCCCCCCCTTCCCCCTATCCTCTAGCATGCTAACTTCCTTTTTCAGCGGTGGGTGATGGAGGCGATGGCGGTAGTGCAAATGTGGGCCTGATCACTGGTCTGACGGTCGGTCTCGCAGTGACTGCCCTCATCGTTGTTCTAGTGGTCATCGCGGCTGGAGGCGCGTATACCTGGTACAAGAGGCGCACGATCTTGGGCCGCCTGAATAACCAACCGAGCTCAACTTAAAAGAATAACAGTACAAAAGAAGCGCTATTGTTTTTGGTTATTTGTTGTATTTTTACATTCAATACAAACATACATACATACACATAAACAACTCTTTACTTGGCCGATTCCTGTCTGTAGCCGAGTATTCTTGCCCGTGAATGTTCGCACACTGTCGCGGTGAAATATAGAGGCACCCCTTTTACGCCACTTATATAAGTTCCCTCTTTTGGCACCTCTGGATGTCCTTCCCACTCAAATACCAGCGAACCCTTCGACAGATCCAAGCGCACCACCAATACCGCACCCACCATCGATACCTCCGACCTCCGTTTCTCTCTGTAAGGGCAAAAAATAAGTAAGAGCGGCAAAAAGGGGGAAGGGAGGAACATACTTTCGTCCTCTTGCATTAATCCACCCACTAGTAAACAACCCCCATCCTGTTGCGCTGAAAGGCCGCTTATCTGTTGGAGCATACAACGGAGCTACTCCGACGCCAAAGGATTCACCAAAAAATTGTATTCGCATTACGTGAGTACCCTCGTTCAGTGGCGTCAAAGTCTGTACCACCTGCCACGGCTTCGACGACCACACTAGGGATGATAAGAACTGTAAGCATTGATGTTGCAGATAGATAGATTTGGTTTACCTTCTCTTCTGTCTGTGGAATAGACGACTCCTCGTGCCTGTTTTGTATCGTCCCAACTAAGACTGCTAAAGCAAGCGAAAGCAAAACGCCAGCCCTCAGCTGACCCAAGTGCTTCTACCTTTGGTGGCCATATCTTCTGGAATAGTAAAGTCAATCTCAAATGGCTATTTAATAGCTTCAAAATACCTGTCGTATCTGTCTGCGGCAGAACGAATGCCATAGCAGCGGATCTCTGGCTAGACACCTCCAAGATTTCGAAACGGTTTCGCTCTGGACGACCTCTTTCGGGGAGAGGTACGAGAAGATATACTCCCCAATCACCTCGGGCGGCAATACTTCAATGATATTATCAGCCGCTCCCTCCAGCATTAGTCCTGCCTTGTGCGTGTTGTTACAATTGCGGGTCTCTGACGACTCGTAGTAGCACAGGCTTTATGCCAGTCGGCGGGGAACAAGTATTCTATCTTTTCTTTTGGCGAACAAGCTCACGGCGCAGAAGTAAAACGCGCAAGAAAACTCGCTTTTCAGTTCATTTAGAGCAGAACACAAGACGTGCTGGTCGCGCAAGTTCGAAAGAGAACAGCCAAAAAGACCAAATGAACCAAAGCCAGCGACAATAAAGATCCAGATTTTTTAACTGCCAAACAACAACCCCTCGCACGATTCTGAGAGCGAGTGGAAACCAGGGGCTGCTGCGTCAGGGTAACGTTCAGGTGGCGGATTGCTCTGGGAGGTTCTTCCTAGAAAAGGAGGCGGGAAGGGGATGCTGCGGCGCTGCAAGCTTAGGTCAGCTCCTCGCTTGGTAAGCTCTTTTGGGCCAAAGGAAGCTGCAGGATGTAGTTATGTGTCGGTTTCAGTTCGTTGCCTTTTTCACCAGAGATTTAAAGGTAGCTTATAATGTCGCAATGATAAAACAATTTACGCTAAAATCAAGCAACAGGACAGTGGAATGAAGCAAATCTTTTGGTGGCGCTCCAAAATGCAGAGCAATCTCTAGGAATTAGACAAGTGAGCAGAGTTGATTCTGTGTACATTAGCTGAATTTTCTACCTGTAGCCAGAGGATTGGTACTCTGTGACATTAACGGATTTGCGTGAGTTGGGACTGCCCGCGAGATTATCTCGAAGGCAGCTATCGCGCTTGCTGATGACACTTTATCCATCCCACAACTGGAATACCGCCTCAATGCTCCGTTGTCAGTATGCACAACAACGACGCTTAGAAAAAGCAGTCATCTCTCTTTTCCCGGTTCGTAGCGAAATCATCGGCCTCAGCCGTTATGTATTTAATTCATCTCTAATTGCCTACAGGGCGAAGCGATTCTCTGGAATGCAACGAAAGAAGCCGGACTGTTGAACGAGGAGACCGGATATTTCCTCGAGTTGGATATCTACCTCCCCGGCCTAAATCTGGCTTTTGAATATCAAGTAAGTGGTACGATCCTTCAGTTAGGCCTCCTAACATTTGCTACCCCTCAGGATGTACATCACTATTCTGGCACAGGGTATGCGTACAAGGAATTGGGGTTCTACCAGGCGCGAGATCTCAAAAAACAACAACTCGCAGAACAGCGAGGTATTACAATAATACCTGTACCCTTCTGGTGGGATGACACAATAGAGAGGTGAGTAGGAGAAGCTATTAGGGGTTGTAATATATTAACAAACCCTTTCACTTGAAGTTTGGTTGCAACGATCAAGTCAAAGCGACCAGATTTACTACCCCAGCACGCTAGCAGCGGACTACAGCCCATATCCACACAGATGCCATCGGACGCTCAAGGTCAACGACCTGACGCAAGCGTTGAGGGCGTGGGTCAACCCATCACTGCAACCTTCCTCACAAAGACGAATGTTGATCCAACAAATTGGTATACAAGCAATATTAGATAGTTTAAATATATGCTAACTATTGATAACAGGTGGCTCTTTGAAAAATATGACGGAGTGAGGGCGTTTTGGAATCCCACAGCCAAGGCATTCTATTCTCGTGGTGGTAATACCTTTCAAATCCCACAAGAGATTACCGATACGATGCCTTCCGATATCTTTTTGGACGGAGAACTATGGTGGGTCTTCCCTCCCCCCCTCCTCACGTGCTGTGAGAGAGTGACACCCCTTTAAGGTTTGGCAGAGATAGTTTTAAGGAGGCTATGAAAGTATCGAATCGAGCGGAGGCTAGTAGTATCGCATGGGATAAGCTGAAATATATGGTGTTTGATATTCCTGATAGAGATATCCCCTTCCATCAACGATATTCTATGCTAGGTTAGTATATGGATAGCCATGTTATATTATATGTGTCCTAACCACAAATAATTTTATTCAGAGGAAAAACTGGGAGAGCTGGGTCATAGATATATCGAAGTGGCACCGAAAGTGGTATGCACGGACTCAGAACATTTAGAATCCTTCATGCAGGACATCCTAGACGGGGGAGGTGAAGGCATAATACTCAGAAATCCTGAGGCACTCTATCAATCAGGAAGATCGCGAGGATTCCTCAAACACAAGGTATGATCAGCTGAACTCAATGACAGATGAATCGACTCACACATTTCTTGTTCGAAGAAATTCCGTGACGCGGAAGCTCGAGTGGTGAGCTTGGTGGGACCTCACCAATGGGAATGCGAATTGTACGTATTCTTCGAAACGAACAGTAGGATAGTACACTAAGCAAAAATAATTTTAGGCCAAGCGGTATTCGATTCATCGCAGTGGGAGGGACGTCGGAGTTTCTGAAGCGGTGGACTCCCAAGGTGGGAGATGTGGTGAGCTTCAAGCACCACGGCTTCCTATTCGGCACCAAGAAACCGAAACTGCCGACGCTTTACCGCATACGATCTGATTTACATTGGGCAGATGTTGTAAATAGCTGGAAGGAAACAAAACCACAAACTCCCATATCTGGTAAGTCCCTATTCTATCTCACGAAGGATTTATTTTAACATTTTCCTTATTTCAGTTGGCAAAAAGCTAACCAGAAAAGCAACCCGCAAACAAAGAGGACATTGGCGGGAAACCAAGAATCTCCGACAATTCTTCATCAACAACTTTGCGAAGCCCAAGGGATTCGATCCTGATGACGTGGCTAAATGGGCAACTATCACCACAGCCGATATGATGCAAAGAGAGGTAACCCATAATTGGTGAATAATATCCTGGACAACAATAACCTTCTAATCAAGGGAGGTGCTACGATACTAACTACTTATGGGAGTGTAGCCAAGGCGCTATGGAAAGCATTTCCTGATCTATTTCAAGGTTAACCCCTTTGTCTTTCTAAAGAACGCATCTTGATATAACCTTCTCATTAGAGCCTCCTGATTTGCGCCGTATTCAAGATCAGATGGTCAAGCCAGACCTGCCCTCTGTTTCGGTACGTCATTCAACTACATATATATATATAGTCAAGTCATTCTTATATTTGATACAATAGGAGGATTACATATCCATCACTCTCAATGATGTGACCGAATTAGCAAGTAAATCAGAAATCTCGTTGGAACAGGTGTTGAAGGAAAAATATCCATCTGCGCAACCTTGGGACCTGCCCAGCTCAGCTTCATGGTATTTATTTAATAGCATACAGCCATCATGTAGCCATTCTTAAGCTTCATTTTCCTTTGCCTTAAGGTGGATCTTTGAGAAATACGATGGTGTGCGCGGGATCTGGAATCCTCATCAAAAGGCCATGTATACCAGAAAAGGAAAGAAGATATTACTGCCTCAACATATTATCGACGCGTTGCCATCCGACGCGTTCCTGGATGGCGAATTATGGTAATATCCCTTTCCCCGTCTCTTCGTCATTAATTGAATATCTAATGTGACTATGTCATCTTCATCCTCATCAGGTTCGGGAGAAACAATTTTCGCGAGGCGTTTCGACTTACGGGCGAATCAGAGGAGGCAGCAGCTACTAATTGGCAGGCTTTCAAGTACACCGTATTCGATATTCCCACACATACTGGCACATACCAAGAAAGATACGATATGCTAGGTTAGCCCATGCATCATTCTAACAAACTCACAACTCATTCATCTTAATCATCTAGGGGAGGTAGTGAAGACAGTGAATCAGCCATTCATAGAATTAGCAACTAAGGAAGAATACAAGGATTCGCAACAAATGCAACAATTGTATTCTGATATCATAGCAAGAGGCGGTGAGGGAATCATATTACGAAATGCGAATCATCGCCATAAACCGGGAGAGGAAGCCTCAGAGGGTGAGTTGTTGTTGCCTTGTTGTGTTTTTTTCACAATGCGCTTATTCAGAATATATTACAGTGGCTAGCAGATTAAAGGTTAGGGCAAAGAGTAAAGGCTATTGGCTGGACCGAGAAAACCGTAGACAGTATTTTACTAGATTCGCTGATGCAGCAGGATTCGATGTTAATGATCTCGAGCGATGGCGAAAGATATCCATCGCTCAGATTACAGATAAAATGGTAAGGACTCGCACTCTCCTCATACAAATTACCTACGCAAATATAGGGCTTGGGACCATTACCCAAGTACAAGTTTTCGTTGGGTGCAGCTCTTGCTGATACCTTCCTAGATATGAAGTCAGATATACAAGGTAAGGAGATAATAATAATCCATATTTAGATACCTGACTATCCTTTTAGCCTCGCCACTGCGACCTCGAGAGGTATGGGGCAAAGATATCACCAAATGTAGGGAATTCTTTGACGAGTTAGCGGCAGAGCTGGGGATCACGGCGCCCGATCCAGCAGCCCTATTGTCTATCCCAGTCAGCACCATCAAAGCCAAAGTGGTAATGAGTTTACTTAGTTTTGTGTTGTCAGAAAACTTATGAAGCTTTTAGGGAGGACAAGGGATTATTAGGCAACACGGCGGCGTGAAAAAGGCTTTGACCAAGGCCTACCCCGAGCTTGTGTTCCAAAAGTCACAGCGAGCGGTATCGGTGTAAATCAAAAAGACATATTTATTTATTTAAAGAAGTACAAAACTCTCCTTCCTCTCTTAAGTTATGTTATGAGTCCCACTAACCGGTGAGTAGCGTTTGTCCTCCAACTGATCGCTTGATCGCCGTCCTTCTTGCCTCATTATCCCTCCCCTTGAGGATGTCCCTTAGGAACTTAACAGTTTCAACTCACCCACCAACGACAATCTACATATATATCGTCCCGAGTACCCGTTGGGCATTTGTAATTGTAATGCTACTGTTGATACAATCGGCGTTGTGCATCTTTATGATTTTTAAGATATCCAGAGTTGCGCCTAGGTTAGGTAACTCCCATAACTTATGCTTCGTTCCAGGAAGAGAAGCTGGAGCACGATGAGTAAGGTATTTTGGTGCGGGACGAGGATTGGAGATGAAGAACAGAACCAGCACACCTTCAAAGAGATTCCCTTACCTTTTGGATTGCGAGTTAAGTTTATTATGTCAGGCCACGATCACGCGATCATTCTTTCAGGTTTGATTCGCCACCACCAAAAGCTTTCTTGATTACCGATTTTTCTCGTAGAGGAAGGACAGATCTACTCAATTGGGTCTAATGAGGGAGTACTTGGGAGAGTAAGGATCCTGTGAAGTCTGCAATATGCTATTCACTCACATTCCTTACAGAATGCCACAGTGAATGATAAGAAGAAACTTCTACCTGTACATGGATTAGATGGTGTAAAAATAACTGCCCTAGGAGCTTCTCCTTACAAATCTCTCGCTATCTCTGGTATGTGTTACTCTCAGTCCCGCTACTTTGCGAAACGAAAAAAAATAACACAAAAATAGATCGCGGAGAAGTCTTCGCTTTCGGTCATAACGATCCTATGCCCTTCCGACAACCAGAGGTGGAAAAGGACGTGGGCGTCTTGGCCGCGGTGGATAGCTTCAATTGGGCCGTACTAACTGGTACGTACCTTTCGATGCCTTTTTTATCGTACTCATCTATGTTTGTCCAAATAGATAAAAATGAGGTGTTTATATCGTCTCCCGACATGAGATACAAGATACCAGAGGGAGTGAAGATAACTCAACTCGCCCTAATCGCTTCTACGGGATATTGTCTTTCAGGTAGGCATATCTCTCTTTTGGTCTGCCTTCTTTCCTTTGTTGACATAATATAATATAAAACGCGTGTAGAGGACTATCAAGTATACTGGTCAAGAACTGGGGGTAGTGAGATGCAGAGGGTTCCCGAACTTGTGGGACATACAGTATTGAGCATTGATACTAAAGGCAACTTCCTTGGTGGATTAATAGGTAAGGCTTAAAGTTGACGACTCGCACTTAATAACTCATTGACTTGAAGGAATGCCAGAATGGAGTACAGCAACACACAAGAAATACCCAAAGCCCTTCAAGGCAGCGGTTAAGACTCTGTTGATGATTCACTTGCTGGATTCTCGGCACCAGCCGCGGCACCCAGAATGTCAAATATGGAAAATACCAATCGAACTTATCCTACGTATAATCTATCTTATGGCTGCTTCAGGTAATCCCCTCTACTTTACCCCTATATATAACCAGGTCTGACTTACATCCTCTTTGAAGAATATTATGCCAACTTGCGCGCTTTCCAGTTCCATCCTCACTCTGAATCGGAGGCATTGAAGTTATTTTCGGTTCCCGACAAGACCATAGCTCAGGTGGCAACTGGTTATTCACACAGCGTAATTCTCACGGGTTTTCTTACCTCCCCCTCTCATACACTCTCCTTCCCTCCCTAATACCACACCCCCGCTCTCAGATGACGGAGACGTGTACACATGGGGGTCTGAAGCATCTTTGGGACAGATGGGATTTCGTGCGGCGACCTACACAATTGAGCAACCGCAAAGAGTACCGGATCTGGAGAAAGGCATTAGCCGAGTATACACTGGATCCTATTTCTCTTTTATTGTGTATGATGATTCTTATTAATACAAAGCCCTTCGTTCCCAGCTCAAGCTTATTGTCACACAGACTGATCTGTTTCAGAAAAAGGCCGCTTTAAGCCTCGCTCTGGCTGGGTTACCCTTTCCAAGAATTTAGTTCCTGCTGACAGACTCATGAAGCGGGCAGCACGGCCCTTTGCTTCCGTTGGAACTCTGCAAGGAAGGCTTGGAGGTAATTCGGGCAGGGCATTGCCAATTACTGCGGTGTCTGGCTTGTCGCTGTTCACCAGACCTGGAATTTCAACGAGCAGAAGATTGCTAATTCAATCGTCATCAAGAAATTCTCCGCTCCCGAAGTTGTTGGTGGGTGAATCGCCTCACAAGAGTACACAAGGTCATCGAGGCGATACATCTGGCAAAGAATTTGGAGCGAATTGCTCGTGGAGAGAAACCGGGATCCCCGTTTTAATTGGAGCGGCAGTCGTAACACAAACCACCGAAAAGGACCCTATCGCAGAATACGAATCCCTACTCAACGCAAGAGAAGCAGACAAGGAAGTTCTATTCGCGCCGTTCAAAGATTCATTCGCTAATTTGAATGAACGCGATTCTCTTGCCCTCCGATGGCTGCTATTGTGTGCATTTCTGGCGCCTAACGATCAGATCCCGCGAGAATGGCTCAACAGTTGGATAGAAGAAAGGGACGGTGAGGATCCCACCACAAGAAAAGACTCAAAAGCTCGAGGGACGGATGTGATCGACTCCCTCACTGCTTCCTCTTTACTGCGCAAGACGACAGATTCATCCCAGATCTCTTTACAACCACCCGCACAGCAGGCGATACTTTACCTCTTCGAAGAGGACAAGGCGGTTTTGGCTTCGGAGGCCCTGCGAGTGTTGCTATCAGTCAGTCAGCGCTTTGAAGACGAACCGAAGGCAAGCGCAGAGACAGAAAAACGCGTATGGCTACAACACGCACAACACTGCATCACCCTGTGCGGAAAGGAACTACAACAACCATCCACTCTCTTGGCGGATCTATG
>Ga0209935_1002773_pt1 | contig 20082 bp, 30 predicted proteins | sample ThiBio_1000_plan_2_FD_183958 | JGI IMG/M metagenome (GOLD analysis project Ga0209935, IMG submission 183958) | Wastewater bioreactor microbial communities from Cape Town, South Africa - Thiocy_cont_1000_plan (SPAdes) | ecosystem: Engineered > Bioreactor > Thiocyanate-remediating >...
TTGCCACCTCGACGAATCGACTCGTAGAGTCCACGAACATACTCGACTGGATGCGGTGCTCCAGCGAGCGCAAACTCAATGAAAGCCAATCCTTTGATGCTCACATCCAACGACTAGATAAATCAACGAGTGCTCGAGGGTTAGACTCATGTATAATAGTCCTTCTGGAGCTCGAGTACAGGTACCTGAAAGTTACCAAACTCACTCTCGCTCTCTAACTCGGCGACTTCCCTGTTGTCGTAGTGTGTGTGAGCATCGTATCGCTTGAACGAGAGTCGTTCGATTAACTCTGCAGCTCGTACTTGGCCAAGGCAGCAGATACATCGATAGACGAAGTCTTTGAGGGTTGATCTGGCTTGGCCGTTGCATCGGCTTGTTGTTGCTGCTGCTCCTCGACCAAGCTATCTTGATACTGCGTGTTGCGCGAGAGATCGAGAGATCGATGAGTCACACACGTGTAATAATAAACAAGATAGACTGATGTAGTAAATACCTCGTTCAAGATGTTGTAGGTCTCACGAATACACTCTCGAATCTTGGCAGTATCACACGAGAGTAGGACGCCTTGATAGGACTGCAAAGGGTTGAGCTGTCGTCGGGTGCTCCTCTAATATCGAGATATCAGTGACCGAGTCGATTCGATTCGATTCGATTCGGACCTCATACCTTGGCAGCAATCACATAGTACATCTTCTTATCGGAGGGATCTCGTGGACGCTTCATGTTGCTGATTTGCGTTTCGCTATCGAGATACAGCACACGAGAGATCTCGCGAGAGGAGGTGTGCTTGGAGCGCGGGAACGAAAGGAATGAACAGCACAAGGTTCGACTCGCGTACGGCACTGCTCGCAAAGAGATTGATTGATGGAATGAATGAAGATATAATGTATTGGTATTGGATTGATTGGATTGGAGCACTGGAGGTTGCTTGTGAGTGTGAGTTGTACGAATGACCAAGAATGATGATGAGGAGGGGTGCTGGAGATCATATCGTCACATCATCGTACTCTTCTTGTTCTTGTTGTTGTGGTTGTTGACGGTGGTGCTCTTTCGAGATCGATTGCACATGATGGCCTTCTTGATGATGATGTGGTCATTGGGGTCTCGAATTGATGATGAAGATCAAGGAGAATCATACAGGCCATCTTACTCTGGATGGGATCAAAGATGCGAGAAGATCTCGAACAGCAGCTCGTTCGGAATCATCGACATCGCCGAACCCTCATCGACCAGCGATCGAATCATCGTCATCGTCGACACTGCTTGCTTCATCCATGATGGAGCATATCGATGGCGATCTGGACGCCAAACGAACTTGGTGTCGGCAAGCCATTGATTGGCTCCAATCACATGCACTCGATTGCCTGCCGTGAAGGCGATGAGACCTCGATGCTCGTCGAATGCAATTCCATATGGATGCTCGCTGCCACAATCGAAGGATGAGATGTGATGGCCTTCGTGAGTGAATGATTGCAATCGCTTGTTGTTGGAGTCGGTGACGATGATTCGGCCTTGATGATCGATGCACACTCCTTCGGTATCGTGGAACTGGCATGGCTGATCGCCGTACGAGCCGAACTCGAGCAAGAACGAGCCATCGATCGACGACAATACTTGCACTCGATGATTAATGGAATCGCAGACGATGATTCGATGTCGATCATGATCGATCGCAATGCCGGTTGGAAAGTAGAACTCGCCAGGTTGAGATCCTCGCTTGCCGATGGAGAACAAGAACGAGAGATCGATCGACGACAAGAACACCAATCGATGGTTGAAGGTATCGGCGATGATGATGCGACGATGATGCTTGTCGATCGCAATGGCTTGAGGACTGTTGAACTCGAGATCTCCTGATCCACGATGGCCGATAGACGACAAGAACGATTGCTCGCTCAATGACCATGATTGTACTCGATGATTATTACTATCAACGATGAGGATGCGATCATGATCGTGATCGATCGCAAGGTCCCATGGAAAGTTGAGGTGCTCACCGAACTGGGCCACGAACGAGCCGCCATCATCATCACCACACGAGAATACTTGCACTCGATGATTCCAGCAATCAGCGACGAGCAAGAGACCTCGACGATGGTCGAACATCAAGCCTCGCGGTTTGTAGCACTGGCCATCAGCATTGCTTGCTTGCTTGGTGCCAATCGAGAGCTTGATTCGAGCACCGCGATCAAGAGGACCGTCTCCCATCTCTTCCTCGACAACGAGATGTTCCCAAACCAAGGGATGAAGATATGAAGCTCTCACACTCACACACGAGACAGACAGACTACAAGCAAGCAAGCAAGCAAGCAAGCAACAAGAAGCAACAAGAAGCAATCGATGAAGGAACAAAGAACAGCACCTCCCTCCCTCACCAACCACTCCCTCACTCACACGAGCCTCTTCTTGATGATGTTCGAGACACGGAGACCGATCACGAGCGAGAATGCGCGGCAATTGACTCACATGCCGAGATTGTCAGTCAGACGGGTTTGCAGCATGCTGCGCTCATCGCTCAACAAGGTGGTAGCACACCGAAATCTACCCGCGAGACCTGACAGCCGCCATGCACCTTCCGGCTCCAACACAACTCGCGCAAGAAAGCAGACGCAGTCGGGTACAAGCACTCTAAGCAACACGAGCCAGTATGATTGAAGGGCACCAGTGATGATGGCGTTTGTATTGTACAAGTCGTGACGAGATTCGAAGCAGGAGGCAGATTCACGAATCACTGGAGGCGGGGACTGCCTCGTCCTCGTCGTCAAGGAGGTCTCGAACAAGGCTGTGCTGGCGGAGGACTGGAGGAAGAGTCATAGCGAACTCCGCGATATCGCTGTTGTGATAGCAGCGCATTTGTTGTTGAGCAATGCATGCGCGGGTGAGAGTGGCAGCCGCTTCAAGCAGCTCGGAGACCCACTCCGAGGCTTGTGGCCCTTGAGCCAGGCAAGTGATCAGTCCGTAGCATTCTCGAAGTCGTGCAAAGGACTTAGTGAGCAGCACGCCGTTCCCAGATCGCTTCCTAATCAGCAGATTGTTAGCGTGAAGAGAGCTAATTGATCCAATGAGTCAAGCTGGTACAGTACATGAAACGATATTCGGCAATAGCATAGTGGAGCCTGCTGCTCAGAACGGCGAGGGACTTGTAGGCTGCCTTGGCGGAGTTCCACCTCGGAACCGAGTTGCTGATGATTGCAATCTCGGCAAGCACATCTGCGCGCAACAATCTAACTGTAGCGCCGGAAGAGCCTTCGAGCTCCGCAACAACAGTTGTCAAAGGCGCTGGGTCTTGAGAGAGCCGAGCAAGTCGCAGCGATATGCGAGCTCGAAGAGCCTCTACGTGGGGCACGTGTTCCAATCGAGCCAAACCGGCGAGGAGGTACTCCTTTGCCTGCCACGACTTGTCAGCATCACTGCTGCTCGGTCTTATTAGCCTCATAGTTGCGTGCCTTGGTCGATGTGTCATCCTTCTGTTGCAGCAAGGCGGCGTATTCCAGGCACTGCCGTGCAGACTCGGCGCGGCAGACTTGAAGGAGGCGGCTAGCGCGTTTGCTGACCAAACCCGCGTCAAGAGCAGCGGATTCAGCCAAGTCGAAGAGTTGAATGGCCAATCTTCCAGGAGGAGCGAACTCGGCAGCGTTCATGAGAGTCAGAGCCCACTCCAAGCGTTTCATTGGGAGGCGATTACCAAACAGCTCGGGCGTGAGAACCTTCTGTTCGTAGTTGAGCTGTAGGCCGGCCAGAAAGCCCTCCTCCTCCTCGGGCGTCGCGCCACGGAACATTCGCACCTCTCGGCAAACTTGAACAATGGTACGTTCGATCACAGCGACCTTGTACAGCCATTCGGGAGGCGAAGAGGCCAGAACGTTGCCGAACCACTTCTCGGCAGCCGCAAGGTGCTGCTCAAATGACTCGCTACTGGCCAGCACGGCGAGGGAACGCTGTGCGACGCCCGAGAGGAGTTGGAAGACAACCTCAGAGGGCTTACACTCGCGGACCCAGCTCTCCCATTTTGACTGGACCAGTAGATACCACTCGTCGCTCCTCGTCTCGCGTAGCGAGATGTTCAACACGAGGTGTCTGAGGGCGCTCAAGGTCTCCAGGCGTGTAAGCGCTCGCTGCTCTCCTTGCCCGTTGATATTGGTCTCGGAGACGCAAGTCTCCAATGCCGGATGCTCATGAAGCGTTAGCAAGATTTCAGCAGCTCCCTTGGGACTTGCCGCTGGATAGGCGCGAGGAGAATAGATATCAGCGAGAAGGACCATGGTGTGTGGTGGACGCAGGAGAGGCAGAGCAGGGGAGAGAGAAGAAATCAAGGAGCTGACCGGAAGAGTTCTGAGGGAATACTGGCGCACACTCGAGAGAGGTGCGCCAATCTCACCACGTGCTCCTCGAGTGCGCGATCACCACCCACGCCACGAATCGTGTACTTGGTGATGACGAGATAGTGCTGGATCATGCCTACAAAGGAGCCTCCGGAAGAAGGGCTTGGCTGGTTGGCGACGACGATGGGTGGCGCAGTGGAGGGAGAAAGGTCTCAGCGCATTCCTTCGCTCATCCGCTTGTTGCCTCTCCCTCACCAACATCATCGTAGATATCGTCGTGGTCTTCGTCATATCTCGTTGGAAATGCTGCGCCCCAACGTTCGCGCCGCCATCAACTTTGAGGATGTCGAGCCGGTGAGCTACAAGAAGACCCTGGCGTTCATCAATAACTTTGTCATCAATACCACACAGTTTATGAATCGCTTCTCGTATCTGTGCGAGGAGAAGCTCGGGCAGGTGTCGAAGGACATCCAGCGCATCGAGATCACGCTCGCGATCCTCGAGGCCAAGCTCGCCTCGATCCCGGGACTCGAACAAATCACAACGCCGCTCGCCGATGATGCTACCATCGCCTCGACGGGACCGGCGCCGCCACCGCCTCCGGGAGAGTCTGCTGGCCCCGTGGCTCCGACCGCGAGCGCCACTCCACCGACACCGACGCCAGCGGCCTCGTCGTCGTCGGCGGCCGATGATGATGACTTTGATAGCGACAGCGACGATGATGGTGCAAGCGGCGGACCACCGGCTCCTGCTGCAGTGGCTGCTGCTCCGGATGCGGCGCCAGTCATGACGATGAAGGACGACCCACGCTACGAGCGATACTTCAAGATGCTCAAGATGGGCGTGCTCATGGCGCAGGTCAAGCAGAAGATGCAAATGGAGGGCTACGACCCCAACATCCTCGAGTACGTATGCCACAAGCTCCTCGAGATACTCTATCGTAAGAGCTGCTCGACTCATTTGTGCCGCCTCGTATTCATTGCTGCAGCAATCCCGATGCGCCTTCCAACTCGGTCGTGGCTGCCAAGGCCGGCGGCGGCGAGGAGGAAGAGTGGGACGAGGACGACGACGATGACGACGGTAGCGAGTAGACGACGGCATGAAGCAGCGACCAAGCACATACGTAAGCAGTAAGAGGCACCAACTGAGACCCGAGGACCTCTCTCTGCCAATACCGAGTGCGAGTGTGCGAGTCGAGAGACACGAGGAGAGTTGCTTATGCTTGTGTAGTATCACCTTATCAACATCATCATGTCAAGTAATGAATCGTTGATTCGACGATGGACATAGTATTGCTTGCTTACTTGCTCATTTGCTTGGGATAGATAGAGAAGAACGATTACCGTATCGTATATTGATACATTACAATAGTTACGATCGTTCGGAGGATATCACAGTATTGTTGGCTCTTGTTGTGGTTGTTATTGTGGCAGTGTAGAATCAAAGATACGGAAGGCTCCTCGTGGATGCTGTGGCGCAAGGTTCGGGTACTCGGCCTCGAACTCCGAGTCAAAGTAGAGGTCCTTCATCGAGCTCAAGCGATCGACATACAAGATGCCATTCAAGTGGTCGGTCTCATGTTGAATCAATCCAGCCAAGAACCTACGCATCTCCACGACCAGCGTGTCTCATTAGTAGAGATCGATTGGCTGTTGAGTGGCGTTGAAAGAGTACCCAGTAGCTTCGGCCTTGCGTGGGTTACCGTCTTCATCGAGATATGAGATCTGCACGACGTTGTTGCGCATGACCTTGCCACTATCGATCGAGCGATCGCAAAGACTCGTGTGAGTCTCTCCAAATCACGATCCATTGTATGTAGAGCCTCTCTTACTACAAACATACACCATGCCCGGGACACTGAGACATCCTTCCCACATGACGATCGGTACTTGTTGTTCGTTCGAGATCAGCTGTGCCTTCTTCTTGGGGAACTCGAGTCGTGGGTTGAAGAAGACCGTCGGCGGCATCGCATCTCGAGCAGCGCTCTTGGACTCTGTCTTGGCCACGAACACGGCACGTTGGACTCCAATCTGAGGAGCTACTCACATAGTGTTGAGTTAGAGCTCTTGTTGATTCGTGCATGCAGATCGGCCATGGTGAGCGAGGCTGGTGGTATACCAGCGAGTCCGACGCCGTGTGTGCTGAGAGCCTCCCACATTCGAGTGAGTAGCTGCTTGGTGCCTGCTTGTCGGATTTCATCAGGGGTGAATCGAGTAGCGATAGTACGTAGTACTGGATCGCCGAGGCGTCGAAAGACCTTGGAAGCAGGTGCAGCCATATATCGTTGGATTGGATACACGGAGTTGTGAACAGTAGCGAGCGAATGAACGAATGAATGAATGTGCCAGTTGCTGTTCCTATCTCAAGATATCTCGTCTAACCAGCGAATAACCATCGAAACACACATTCATTCAATTGAACAAGATATACAAGATAATGATAGATAGATAGATAGATTTACAATCACCATGGACCAAATGCTCGACGTTCTAACCACTTGGCAGCACACTGACATGGTGGTAGACTACTATGGGTTTCCGAGCACAGATGCCCGAGAGAAGGTAAGAGTTGGAAGAGCAGAGCTTCGTTCGATGGCTCCGAGGCACCACGTAAACCAGCAATATTGAGGCATTCGAGTCGTTCTAGTGCTCGATTGGAGGAGCGAGTAGCTGTGGAGGAGGTTGGTACTTCTTGTGGTGCTGCATCGGTGAGGCCATGTACGATCGCATCGACCGACATGCGTGAGCAACCCGCTAACGAGAGTATACGCAATTGCGAGAGACCCGAGATGATCGCTTCGAGTGCAGTATCAGTGAGTCTCGTACATAGCTCCATCTGAAGAACCAGTAGCCCACGAAGCTGCTGCGTGACATGCAGTACGTGCGAGTCGTCGATGCGCATCTGTCGCGATAGCAGTAGAGCACGAATATCGGTGTGTCGATCGATCGTGCTTTGTAACGCAGCTCCTTGGAGCGTCACGACTGACTGTAGATCCAGGACTCGCAACGAGCCAAAGCCATGCGAGAGTCGAGTGAGAGCATTGTCGATCAGTGTTGCCTTCTCGAGACTGAGATATCGAACCGATCGACCGAGTGCACGGAAGCGTAGCGGCCGTGTGTTGTCACTGCCATGATCGCTATCGCTATCGCTATCGCCCGAGTCGGAGCCACTCGCATTGTCGTCATCACTGTCGTCATCGGTATTGTCACTATCCAAGTCATCCTCATCGCGCTTGACTTCGACGAGATCAACAGCGAGTGCCGTGCATCGATTGAGAAGCAGACACTGAAGACCTACGCGAGGTCGAACGTCTCGTCTCATACTACGTGCGAGGGCACAGTCGATCGCCATCAACAGGGCCACGGCAACCCTCGAGCCCGAGAGATCGAGAGTGCGTAAATGGCGCAGCTTGGCGATGGCCTCAGGCAGACCGGCAGCAATCCAGTAGCCCTCGGATCCCGAGAGGCCTTGCAGCGAGAGGCACTGGATACGCGACAGATACTGCAACGGCTTGTTGATCACGGTCATGGTGGTTCGGTTGTTGGTGGCTCGCACCGAGAGATCGAGCTTATATCGAGACTCGAGGAACAGCCGACGCCAGCTCGTGTGCACCAGACACACGTTGCGTCTCGCAGCTGTGCCGCCGTCGCCGCCAATCACATAATCTCCTCCGCCATACACGAATCGAAACACCATCAATTGGAGTTCGTAGGGTAGGTCGTGCCATGATGGTGGTTGCCAAAGTGATCCCATCAGAGTGTGGCGTGGTATGGCGTGGTGTGGAGTGATATGGTATGGTGCGTGAGGGTGAGCGCAGCAATGCAAATGAGAAGAATCTCGATCATCTCGCTCATACGAGAGCGATGATGGTTAAGAACAGTAACTCTCACTCCTCCATCTTCCGTCAGTTACTTGGTTGCCGTCGTTGTGCTGCATCTTTCTGTGAGTGAGTCCACATTGTGATTGTGCGAGTGATTCAACACGATCTCGAGCTCATATGGGATCTCGTCCACTGATCGTGGCGATCACGGGATCATCGGGATCGGGCAAGACGACTGCTGCATCGTTGTTCAAGGACACGGCCACTGATATCATACACGAGGATCGGTACTTTTGGGTATGTCGTGGTAGTGGGATGTGGAGCGATTAGCTGAGCATACTAATACCGTACACTGCTGCCACGATGTGTTCAAAGGATGCACTACGGATGGTGCCTCCCAAGCCATATGGTAGTTGGGAGATACCGGACGCACTCAATCTGCAGCTCCTAGCGACTCACATCCGCAAACACAAGACGCCTCGACGTCCATCCACCTCGACGACAACCAGCCATCTCGAACAAGACACCACACAACATCAATCTGCATCACGACGACCGCTCGTGATCGTAGAAGGCTTCTTGATGCTCCATTCGTTGGATCTAGCGAGCTTGTTCGATGTGATCGTGTTCCTCGATGTCGATCTCGAGTGTGCCAAGACGCGACGCATGGCGCGCGAGGAATGGCTGCGGCATCAACCAGAGTACTTTGACAACGAGATCTGGCCTGCGTTCCAGCGTCATCACGCATGGCTACTCGATCACCGACATCGAGGCGTCGAGCTACCGGCACAATGGAGACCGATTCACGACCGATTGCATGTGATCGATGGCACACGCTCAGTAACCGAGGTCGGTGCTGACGTGCTCGCGATCGTCACTGCAGCGGTCGATCACCATCAACAACAACTACAACAGCAACCCGATTGAGTAGAGATACACGGCTCGGTAGTCAGCAGATTCGCGAGTGAGTGAGCGAGTGAGTGTATTGCTGCTGTTCTTTGTGAGCGATTCAATGACGAGCTTGATACTTGTTGATTGTTACGAGACGAACCGAAGGATCGATCGAAGCGCCACGGTTACATATAGGCGTACGCACGAGAGGTTGCGATAGTTGATGTAGTTAGATAGAGATAGACAGAGTTAGAATTAGAGAGATAGAGAGTACTGCCAAAACTCGATCAACCAATCAAGCAAGCTAGAATGGTTGAGATATACGACGCGTATATGGGGAATGTATCCGTGATGGATCGATAAAAGATAAGATCGATGGCTAGGCTCATGTGGGACTACGATACGATAGAGGGATTTCAGACAGGTGTGAGTGAGATAGATGCTCGAGAGCAGCAGCGTCGGGCTCGAAGGACACTACAGTGTGGAGGCCGTCTGTGTCTGACCGCGTTCGAGACGCACGAAGCCTCGCACGATGATCGGGACGCCAGCGGCGGCCGACTGTTGCTTGAGCCACTCACGCACGACGAGCTGTTCGTCGAGAGCGAACGGCTGCTCGAGCATCACGGTGTTGGGCTTCTGCTTCTTGGCGAGCGCGTGCATGTCGACCTCTCCGCCCTCGGGTGTCAGCAGCGGCTCGGCGGTCGGCTCGGGTCGAGCGGTGACGGCGACAGCGACGGCCGAGGCACTCTCGTCGTCGCTCGCGTCCTCGGTCGAGATGGTGAGCGGCGAGCGTGCGACCACATGCACCGCGAGGCGGTCACCGATCTCCTGCAGCCGCGCGCGCTGCTCGGGCGTCAGCGTGTTGGGTCGATCGACCACGAGGCCCACGAGCGCCGCGAACTTGCCGTCGCCGTGCTTGTAGGCGCCGACGACGCCGCGCGTCTCGTGCACGCCGAGCGCCACGCTACGACGGATCTTGATGTCCTCCTTGAACATGAAGCGCAGCTGGCTGACGGCCTCGCCGATGGTGGACGCTGACGCCAAGGCCTCGTCGGACGCGACGACCTGCGCGTTCGTGTCGGCGTCGCTCGGCGCCGCGAGCTCAATGTTCTCGAGTCGCTCGGGCGGCACCTCGAGCACCGCCATCTCGGGCGCCGCATGTTGCCACACGCCGTCGTCGGCCACGAGCGAGTTGCTCACGCGCTGCAGCACGTACGAGAAGCGCTCGTTGCGCGACACAAAGTCGGTCTGGCTCGAGAGGTCGACCAGCGCTCCGCGCGAGCCGCGGCGCGCCACGCCGATCGAGCCCTGCGTCGACAGCGCACCCTCCTTGGTGAAGGCCGCCAACGCCTGGCTCTGCAGGTGCTGCATTGCGAGATCAATGTCGTTGTGGCTGCTCTCGAGCGCCTTCTTGCAGTCGCCGATGCCGGCGCCCGTGCGACGACGCAGCTCCTTGATCAGCTCGAGCTGCGACGGCGCCGCTCCGCTCGAGAACAAGCGCACCGAGCGTGCCGACATCACCACATGCCGACGCACCACCGACAACACGCCCAGTCGTTGAAGTACGTTCATGGTTCTTGTATGCGTGTATCTCTCACACAGCCGCGCACGAGCAACCAACCAAAGAGCCCACCATCAACACCACGCGCAGATGACGAGAGCGCGAGAGGAGCACTCGCCCACTTCCTGGAAAGGCACCCCCGTGTCTGCTTGACAAGCGCCACATTCATCTCCACCAGCTATTCGTGCCTCTGTCACTATGAGAGCGAGCGCAGGTGGCTCTTTGGAGGAACTACGTTATTGTGCTGTATTGTACTGTGCTTCTTGAGGTTTGATGTTGCTGGACTGGAGGGTACGTTTGCGGTATTAGAGTTGAAACACTTGAACTCGATCGTTGCCGGAATCTGCGACCAAAATGTTGCCGTCGAGATCGATCGCCAAGCCACCGGCCCCCTTGAGCTGGCCGTCTGAAGTGCCTTCGCTGGCAAACTTGTAGATGAACTCACCGTCTCGTGAGAATACATGAACGAGAGCGCAGTGCCACTGCGACACGATGATCCGGCCTTCTTGATCGATTGCCACACCAGAAGGGTAGTACAGCTGCCCGTTGCCATTGCCCTCGGTGCCGAACTTTGAGATGAACGCTCCAGCTGGAGAGAACACTTGTACTCGATGGTTTAGTGAGTCAACGACGATGATTCGGCCTTCTTGGTCAATTGCAACTCCTCTGGGGTTCTTGAATTGGCCATCACCAGCTCCTTCACCGCCAAACTTGGAGATGAAAGCTCCAGCTGGAGAGAACACTTGTACTCGATGGTTACCCGAGTCAACAACGATGATTCGGTTTTCTTGATCAATTGCAGCTCTACTGGGGTTCTTGAATTGACCATCTCCAGCTCCTGCGCCGCCAAACTTGGAGATGAACGCTCCAGCTGGAGAGAACACTTGTACTCGATGGTTGCCTGAGTCAACAACGATGATTCGGCCTTCTTGGTCAATTGCAACTCCATTGGGGTTCCTGAATTGACCATTGGCAGCTCCATCACCGCCAAACTTGGAGATGAACGTTCCAGCTCGAGAGAACAATCGCACTTCATGCTCACCCGAAGAAACGACAACAATTCGACCCTCAAGGTCTACCGCCAAGTCGCTCACTCGCAGCACAAGGTAGCGCTCATCTGATCCGAACTTGGAGAGGAACTCTCTCGCTCTCGAAAGAACTTGGATTCGATGGTTGCATGTGTCTGCCACGATGATTCGGCCTTCCTGATCGACCGTAACTCCTCGAGGGTTGTTGAAACAGCGGTAGCCTGAGCCGTAACCTCCGATCGAAGTAATTCTCGCTCCAGCTGACGAATACACGACGAGCTGCTGGCCACAAATTGCTACAATGTTACCGCCCAGGTCAACGGCTACTCCGCCGCTCATGGTTGATGTGGCGATCTTGGATACAAAAACTCCTTCTCGAGAGAATACTTGAACTCGATTGTTCAGGGTATCAGCAACAATGATGCGATCTTCGCGATCAACGGCAACCCCTTGAGGACACTTGAACTGACCATCTCCATTTCCTTTCGCACCAAACTTGAGGAGAAACAATCCATCTCGAGAGAAGACTTGAACTCGATAGTTGTAGGTATCAGCAACAATGATGCGATCTTCGCGATCAACGGCAACCCCTTGAGGGCTGCTGAACTGACCATCTCCATTTCCTTGGGCACCAAACTTGAGGAGAAACAATCCATCTCGAGAGAAGACTTGAACTCGATTGTTGCTGGTATCAGCAACAATGATGCGATCTTCACGATCAACGGCAACCCCTTGAGGGCTGCTGAACTGACCATCTCCATTGCCTTGCGCACCAAACTTGAGGAGAAACACTCCATCTCGAGAGAAGACTTGAACTCGATTGTTCAGGGTATCAGCAACAATCAATCGGCCCTGGCGGTCCACAGCCACACTTCCCGGGCACCACAACTGTCCATCGTTTGAGCCTTCTGCGGCTATCTTGGACATCATCCGGGCAGCGGGTTTGCTATCTGGCAGCATCACAGGGCCAGCGCGCCTCATAGCCACGGCGAGTTGCTCAAACCAACGTCGCTCGCGCTCCTGATCCTTGCGCTTCAATACTTCCATCACTTGCTGCGAGAGCCCAATCCGAGGCTCTGGCTGCTCCAACAATGTCAACAGTGTCGCAATGGTGGCTTCAAGGTACTGGATTCGAGCAGGGTCAGAACGTCGAGGACAAATCTTCACTTTGTGGTACAGGAGGCACTGAGCCAGTACGTCTTCGCGGTTACAGAGAGGGCACGTCACCAAGCGTAATCCACAGCGGTCTTGATGCCGCTGGAGTCGGTCGCCTGTCGTTGTCGTGCCACATACCTGGCACTCTGCGCCTCGCTTGGGGCATCCACCAATGTGCCCCACAGCTGTCTTCCTTGCTCCAGTCCACTGGCATCCAGACTCGCGAAAAGGGCAATAGACTCTCAACGAGCCTGCTTTCTCCGTGAGAGAAGGGACTGGTATGATTTCGGGAAGATGCTTGTGGCATATGGGGCAGTGGCTGCTGTTGGGGTTTTCGAGGCAGCCACGACAAACGAGCGCAGAACAGTGCTTACACAATACGGCCTCTGCGAAGGCATCTTGGCACTCATGGCACTTGAGAACATCTCCCACTGGCTCGCAGTACTCGAAGCTCGCTCGTTGTGCTGGTACTGCCGCCATGCGGAGGGGACCGCGGAATAGAGCTCGCGTAATAGCGAAATGGGGAGCGAGCAACTGCGCATCGACTCGTGCTCAGCTGGAGGGTCATCCAAGCCGTCGCATGGTGCGATCCACTCGAAAAGTGCGCTGCACGGTGCGATTCTTGCACGTCCACCAATCCGGAGTGGTCGCACCGATGCGACTCGGGATTTATTGGCCGGTGAGGCTGGCTCGCGAAGCCTCCTCGAATTGCAGCGCCTGTTGCAGCGCGTCGAGGAACTGCTCGAGCGTCGCGCTGGTGCTGGCATGCGAGAGGAACATTGCGTGCGCGAGGAACGGCATCTTGCGCAGCGCGCGGCCGCTGAACCCTTGGCACTGCTCGCAGATGCTGCGCAGCCGGAGGCTGGTGCGAGTGGCAGAGCTCGGTCCGGCGTCACGCAGCAGCTCGAGTGAGCTCCACTCGAGCACCGACTCGTTGGCTTGGATGATGGCCAGGCGTGAGAGCTCGTGCAAGCACGACGCGAGAACCTCGTAGCGTGCGCGAATGCCCGGCAGACCGATGAACTGCTTGATGTCGGCTCGATCGACGAACGCCAGATCGATCGTGCCGGTGATGTTCGAGGTCGTGAGGATCATGACGTTCTTGTAGTGTCGCAGTTGATCGAGTTGTGTGAGGAGTGCATTGACGACCTAGCACGATGAGAGCGTTAGAACATGAGCCAGAGACTCTGCCAACTCGTCGATCACGCAACATACACGAATGGCGTCCGAGGGATCGTTGCCGGACATGGCAGATTGACGAGCGGCGGTCAGCGACTCGACCTCATCGATCAACACGCAAACGAACGATTCGTTGTCATCCAGCAGGTCTCGGATGCCTTGGAACAACTTCATGACCAGCTTGCCGCTCTCGCTGAACCACTATGTGTGGGCCGTCTTGTGATTAGAACGACGAGTTACGACGACGATATCGCTGCTGTTGTGTACCTTGCTGAACAAGCTATGCGCATTCACCTCGACCAACACTGCATTCGGGTAGCTGCCAGTCAAATGACAACCGATGGTTGTAGAGTGAGCTTACCATTCAATCAACAAGAGCCACGAACCAACACTGGCTCCTTGTGCGGGTGTACCGTTCTCCAAACCGAATAGCAAGCTTCTGAGCGAGAGCCTTGCACAACGAGGTCTTACCAGTGCCCGGTGGTCCGTGCAATAGCACCACGCTGCAATGACCGATACGTCTCAGTTATACTCGTTACAATGCTCCCAATGTACGCGGGATGCTGGCGAGTACCAACCGATTGCATGAGATGACGTTTGTATCGACGCCACGATCAGCAAACAAGAGAGAGGTCGTCGTGAACTGCAGCAGTCGGTCCTTGATGCAATCGTCGTAATGCAAGCTACACGAACGCGAGTACAGCAAGGCGGCGCATTGAGCTTGATACTCTATCGATTGGTATGGTGGCGTATCGAGCCAGCCACGCACCTCTCCCAGAGCCCGTCGAACTCTCGACATGGCAGCGTCCATTGCTGCGATGTCGTGATCTGTTCGTCGTCGTCCGTGACCTCTTCGGCAGGCTCCTCGTCGTTGAGATGGAACACATGTAGGCGCAGCATTCGAACGTCTCCTATATACGGAATCTCAATCAGCTCCACGCGAGTGTTGCATATGGATGAGCACGGACCTGCTTCGCAGACGAGAATGTACGCGAGGTTGTCGCTCAAGTACGTGCTGGTCGATGGTGACAGTGTACGCGCCACACCGGTGAACGTCACATACTTGCGTGCATGATGCAAGCGACCTTGTACAGCCACCGATTGCAGGAACTCCTCGCTAGCAGCCTTGATCTCGGCAACACGAGCCGTGCTGCTGGCCTTCATGCAAACCTCGACTGCACAACCATCATCATTCAGCTGCTCGCGCCGATTGCTTCTCAGTCGAATGGTGGTATGTACCATGAACAGGAGCCATTGGCACCGTGGGAGTTGGTTCGAGTTCCATCGTAGTGGTGACGAGGATGGCAAGTGAGTGGCGTCAGGCAGGCAGACACGAGAAGAAGCAACAGCAGCCCAACAAGTCGATTGAAGCTCTCAAGAACAGCGGTGCGCTGCCGCTCAGCCAAAAGCGCGGGAAAGCAGTTGATTGTTGGACTCCTGGCTTCGAGAGAGAGAGAGATGGTGGATATTGAGCCCACTTGGAGACTCAGGTAGGTGTGGTATGAGTGTGGTATGTAGGTACCTGAGGGCCTTGGAGGAGCGGCCCCCAACCAGCGCTGAGTAATGGACCCTGTGTTCTGAGGGTCGGTGGTCCTTGGACAGTGGTAGCTCTCAAGGTCGAGGAGGCATCCTGCGATCGCTCTTCCATTCGCTCTTTGCCTCGTTACCCTCGCAACCCTCTCTCACACACTCTCACTCTCGTGGACGCACTGTTCTCTGTTCTTTGTGAGCTACCATGGATGCCTCGGCCGTGACGGTGCGACTACCGAATGGCCAATCCATCGTGGTTCCATTCGAGACCGGATTGGACTCGACGGTGCGCTCGTTGATGGAGAGCATCGCGCGACGGCGTTCGATCCCGGTCGAGTCGCAGCGGCTCGTCGTTGGAGGCCGCGAGCTCCAGGCCACCACGTCGTTGCGTTCGATCCACCTCGCCAAGGAGACGATTATTCATCTCGTGGCGCGTCCTACATCGACGGGGACGGCCACGGCGACGGCCACGGCGACGACGGGAGACGGCTATGATACGAGCACGGTAGCCGAGGCTGGCCGTCGCGCTCGGTTCACGCGACTCGAGGAGGTGCACCATCCTCCACCCTCGTTCCCGGCCAACTTCATCACCGAGAAGATCTTCGTATGGTGCACCGAGTGTCGCCACAAGCCACTCGAATACGGAGACGGAGTCTCGTATCCACAGGAACTGCAACATGGAGTGGTTCGACCATTGTGCGGTCGGTGCGGCAGCGAGTCGGTCGAGCTCGAGAGTTCGCAGCCGCCGTCGTGGAGCAGTGTCTTCCAGCAGACGCTGCAAGGACGCTGCCACAACTGCACCAAGCAGCAATCTCGCTCACGCTTAGGGTCGCCTGAGCTCGTCGTTTGTCCGATTCGTATCGAGTTTCGCTGCCACGGAGAGCGGCTCGAGCCGCTGCAGGTTCGATCGGACGCAGGAGCTGAGGCCGTGATGCTCACCATGTGCAGGAGCATGGCGAACACGGTGCCGCTGCCGAACCTCGTGTACAACGAGCGTCAAGAGTCGCTCGACTCGCGCCAACCGGACGCCGTGCAGTTGATGTTCCATCCATGCGGCCATCGGTACTCGTTGCAGAGCTTCGTGCATGCGATCAATGCGCGCGTCGGCCGCTCGACCGCAAGCAAGCTGCGTGAGCCATTGCGCTCGCTCTTGTTGCGCAACACGCAACTGCCCGAGCTGTTTGGACAGTACGTGCCGCGGTGTCTGACCGACGGCTGCCAAGGCCTCTGCTACCTCCCGACGTGCAAGGTCCTTCCGGACGAGACGCGAATGGTGCTCAAGGAATGGTCGACCGTCGAGTACGTGCTCTCGACCGGCGGCGTCATGTGTGGCTTGTGCCAGACGGCCTTCTTCCCAGAGGCCGATGGCGCGCGCCAGCGCTGCCAAGTGTGCGAGATCGACGTGTGCATCGAGCATCAAATGGCGTGGGCCGAGTGCCCGCACGCGGTCGAGGCCGGCCAGCAGAGCTTCATCGACACCATGGAGCGCCTGATCGAAGAGACGATCGAGCAGGGCGCCACGTGCTCGCCGCCGTGTGGCTGCGCACCCGTACGAGACAAGCAAGACGACTCGACACGCATCCAGCACCCCGAGCATCAAGTGTGGTGCTACATGTGCGAGAGGCCGCTGAATCTCGGCCACAACCGCGACTACCTCACGAACGCCACTCGATGCCCGCCGCAGCTGCATCTTCATCCACAGTGCAAAGGCTCCGCCATCGAGGCGCTCGTCAAGTTCCATCGCCTGCGCACTGTTCGATTGCTGAACCAGTTGCGTAGCCGCGAAGGTTACGCCGCTGCATTCGATCGCGCCTTTGCACGAGTTCCGCGTACGATCGGTGCTCCGTGGGCCGAGCACATACCAGCGATGGCTGGCATTTCGCTCATGGACGTGATGCAATACGACATGCTTCCGCCCGTACCGCATCGAATGCCATAACCTGCACGCAGGACTCGATCATCACAAGGAGACGGTGCTTACAGTTGATTGATGATTACGATCGTTAGTTAGTTGATCTTTGCCTGTGAATTGTAACAAGTTACGACACTTTCAAGTGTTTATTCAATTAACCAACAAGCATCAATAATACGTTGAGATATATGTTGATTGATAGAGTGATGGATGGATGGATAGATAGATTGATATAGATTATATCGTGGTACACGGTTGCGAGTAAAGTATAGCAAAGAAGTACGTGATGACTTTGCTCACTTCAACAAAACTAAAAACTCAAGACGCTCGACTTGCTTGGTATCCAGAGTCAAGCTTGATAGATGTAGAGAGATCGATGATATGGCTCGAGAGCAGTAGCTCACTTGGGTGGAGGCAACGTCTGGGCTCGATCTACCGTCTCAGTGAACCAGATCGGAAGTGCCCAGCGTAGTCCCATGGTCGTGGGTGTGACAGCATGTAGATTCTCGCCATTGGACGTGAATGCCGCCATGGTACCGCACTCTGGCGCCACTCGCAGTGGCGAGCCTTCGAACTCGAACTCTCCGCCCTTTGTGGCACCGGGCTCGTTCAAGAACAAAACCATCGTGTACGTGCGCCAAGCACAGCAACGATCCGTCTTCTACTCATATCGAACGATACATTGGTTCAGGAGCCGATTCAATCGCACGATGGCTCGATCGATCGACGCACCATCAAGCAGTTTCCATCCTCCAACACGAGGCAGTTATCTGCATGCATTCCATGACCAACGCCTCCTGGAGTCGGGTTTCTTGATATCGATTCAATATCAACAACAATATCGCAGAGTATAAACAACAAATGAATCAATAATTCGAACCGACAGTGAGGAGTCTCATTCGATTTGCAGATGCGGTGGCTTTGCGCCTCGTACCTCACAGTGATCTGGGGCAGATCGATCCAGACATTGGTATGGTTCCATTGGTGTCGCGCAAAGTTCAACATACGCGTGGCAGTCTCGTACACCAGGCTATAACCACGCACTAGAGACATGTATGATCGATACGTTCCTCCCGTGAGTACACATTGATGAGACCATTGAAGCATTGTGATTGACTGCTCGAGTGCTCGAGGAGTACCATGGTTCATCTCATGGAAGTTGAGCACACTGAACTCGCTTGCTAGATTCTCGAGGCCTCCATGAGAGCGTTTCTCTACAAACACCACATACAACAACACACACAAGTTCAATTAGAATCAGAATGGAACCTAAGAGCCCTAACAAACATGAAGCATAGATCGTCGAATTGGCTTTGGATCGAGGAGGCTCTCGAGTGGTATCGTTCCAACATCGAACCAACACACTTCCAACACGCATCGTTCACCATCGAACCCTCTCACACGAATCGAGTACCAATACCATCAACCAACCATTCAAGATACTAACTAACAATCATCTCATCAAGAGAGATAGATAGAGAGAAACAGACGTGTCTCTCAGTCTCTCTCACAGTCATTGGCGTACCGAGGATGCCGGCTCGCTTGGCGACATCGATGATCGACGAGCACTCTTGCGCCGTGAGGAAGTTGCGAAGCACGAGTCGGTTCTCGGCGAGTACCTCGCCTTGTAGACCCTGCTGTTGCAATCGCAATCGATGAAGCTCCATCTGTGACAAGGCATGTTGTCGCAAGGTCTGGCGCAGTTGGAGCTCGGTCTTCTGACGCGACTCGCATTGCGTCGTGAGCACAGGCAGCGGCTCCTCGGCCTCGAGCGGCGGGATCATAAGGTCTTGGTCCTTGTCGTACTCCTTGGAACAAGCCGAAGAACGAGGATACAAGGTGGCGCCACGACGCATCATACGCTGTGCGCGAGCGGCGCGTCGATCGCTGGTGCTCGAGCTGTTGCCAGCGAGTAGGAAGTAGGTCGACGCCAGCATGCCGACCACCACCAACACACACAAGGCTCGAAGCACCAACGGAGCCACACCCGACTTCTTGGCGGGCTGCATCGTGAACCTCCTCTCTTATTATCTCTATTGATCGATGAGGCTTTGAGGTTGGGATAGCAAGGGAGAGGAGCCTCAAGAAGTGTGCGTGTGTGCTGTGGTAGCGAGAGGGGCAGCAGCGAAATGATGATGTTGCTGCGCTCATCGATGCTGCTGCCGTCGTAGCTGCTCGTAGAATCCGCGTCGACTTTTATTGACGTAGTCGTATCGTAGAATAGATAGTGAGGGATAGAGATAGTGGGTTAGTGTTGTAGTTAATGGGTAGAATAGAGTGAATGAGTATCGCGCGGATATCGAAGAGCAGCTTCAAACAAGAACAACAATCAATCCATGAATCTAGCGAGAGGTACGTGAAGAGAACGATAGAATAGCGAACGAGAGACAGAGAACAAGTTGCACTTGGAACAAGGAGTTGGTAGTAGTTGGTACCATGTTAACGATTGAGATGGTTGATACGTTTGGTAGCACCATACATCAACAAGAGAATACACATCAAGAAGAAGGTAAGCAGTCCAAAGTCGCCCCAGTAAGCCGACCAGCCAGTGTACATGCCAAATTGCGATGAAATGTACGTGGTACCACTTGTGATTGGGCAGTAGGGCTTGAGCACGAGTAACGTCAAGTTAGCATTGATTGAATCAAGCTCGTGTCAACGAGAATGAGATGGATGGATGGATG
>Ga0209935_1002778_pt1 | contig 20056 bp, 17 predicted proteins | sample ThiBio_1000_plan_2_FD_183958 | JGI IMG/M metagenome (GOLD analysis project Ga0209935, IMG submission 183958) | Wastewater bioreactor microbial communities from Cape Town, South Africa - Thiocy_cont_1000_plan (SPAdes) | ecosystem: Engineered > Bioreactor > Thiocyanate-remediating >...
ATACATTTTTTGCCAGATCAACTCCAATTCGTTTAAGCTTCATTTGGACTCCTCCTTCCGTTGGCTGTTTGTCGAAACTACAGTCTGGCACATCGATGCCTCAGGTGGGAGGAGTCCATTTCATTGACCTACGGGGTTGATAAGGATTAACGATGATAGCGAGGATCGGGATGTAGGTCGGATTAGTGAAGCGTAATCCGACAGCGGTAATTCCGCCAGGAAGAATGGATATGAATGGATCGTTACGAGGTTTCATCATTTTGATGGTATGCGCCACGGCCGCCGGCTGCGCGGGGTTTCGCGGCGGATGGGAGAGCGCCGCCTACGTGGGCGATGCGCCTGCGGCGGCGCATGCCGAACCGCAGCCAGGGAAGGTCGAGCTGGCGCTGCCGGGACTGAAGCTGCAGGTCAGCATGGATAATCGGTTGCGGACCTACGATACGCAGGTTTTCTTCGGCCTGCCGCTCTCGGTCGATCCGCGCCATGTCTATCCTAAAAATCATCAGCCGGGGAAAACACGGGTTTTCGTCAACGTGACGCCGGGAACGGGCGCGTTCATGTTTCGCCCGCGGCTGGCTTTGCTGATGGTCGGCGGCCAGCGCTACGCCGCGGCGCGGGGATACGAGTTTGGCATGTGGGATACAAGCAAGTCAGCGTGGCAGCAAGTGGAAAGCGGCGGCAAGTGGGAGCATCGCAATGTCGGCGCTGAACTGGCGCTCGCGGAGGCAGGGGTCCGCTATCTCCTGTCGCTGGACTTCGACCTGCCCGCGCCTTCGCCTGAATCGCCGGATATTGTCCTCGATCTTTCGGGGGCGCTGAAGGATTCGACCATCGGAAGTCCGCCGCTGCCCTTGATCCGCTTCGCGCCGGTTCGCTGGAAGGAGGGGTATACTTGATCCCGCGACACGAAAAGATGGCGCACTTGAATCAATCCCCCGCATCAAGCCTTGCAATATTTCTCCTTTATTATTCTTCCATCATCGGCTATGGTAACAAATGTGGACTGGATTCCGGAATGACGGGTGAGGATTGATGGACCGCTGAAGGATCACTGATGAGCCTGATTCGTAAATTCATGCTTGGCGCCTTGTCGATGGCGCTGGCTGCCGCGGCCCACGCAGTCGTCATCGACGCGGATGGCTCGGGTTCCGGCTCCGCGAGAGACGTAAACACCCTGCAGTGGACCCCGGGCAATACCCTCATCACGCTGGTGGGCAGCGCCTCCATATTTTTTCATCCGCTGGGCGACGTGTTCCAGTTCTATGCCCAGGCTTCGCTCGGCAGCTTTGATGGCAATACGAGCGGGGCAGGCAGATGGACTTACGTCGCGGGCTACCAGGAGCAGGTGGTTTCCACAATGGGCGCGAACGTCGTGTTCAATACCCTGGCGGGAGGCGACAATTTTCTCAGGATTTATTTCGACCCGACTCCGAACGCCAATCCGGGCAACGGGACGGGATATGGGCCTGATGCCACCAATAGCGATGCCTCGCTCATCCTGTCGGGAAGCTATTCCGGCGGGCAGACCGCGATATCCGGGCTGAATATTGCCCCGGGAGGCCTGGACGCTTTCGGCCCCGATAATTATCCGGGGGTGGGCAGCATCACGGCAACTGGAAACAGCGATCTCGCCATTGCCATCGCGAGCTTTGATCCCGCCTATTTCCCGGCCGGCTTGCCTCCCGGATTTGCGCTGGATTTTCAGTCCCTGTTCAGCGCGCCGTTTTCCCAGGTCGATCCATCCTCGTGCTTCAAGAATGGAAAAGGCGCGCTGATCGATGGGACCGGCCCGAACACCCTGGGCGGTCTGGAATGCAGTATCAACACGGTGGGAAGCCTGAACGGGGTGGACGGGAGGAACCTGATCCTGATGAGCAGCTCGTCAGGCGTTTTCAGCTCAGCAGAGCCGGTGCCGGAACCCATGTCTCTGGCATTATTGGGAATAGGGCTGGCTGCGATGGGAGCAGGGCGGCTGCGGCTGGAGATGGGGAGGCAGCGCCGTCATTCCGGCAGGAATCCGTATTCGACCGGGAACCGGGCATAGAACAGGTCGATATTTTCCGCCTGCAGCATCTCCAGGAAACGCCGCGTTTCATCCTCGCTCAGCACAAAGCTGACTTCCACCGGCAGATCCGCCGCCAGTTCCAGAAAAGTCTCCTCGTGCAATACGCCATGCCGGCCGAAGCCGGCGATTGCCCGTATTGCGGTGCCGCCATGGAAGCCCATCTTTTTCGCGCGTTCCAGCAGCCATTCGAACAGGAGAATGCCGTTGTGCTCGCGGTATTCCCCCACGTAAAACTTGAGAAATGTGCCTTGCATGTCCGGCCTCCTGTTGCCTTTTCCTCCTTGCCATCGATTTACATTTCGCACTGCCTATTCTTCATTCTATATCGCCTGGCGATATTTTTTCACCTATCAGGGCTGCCAGGCCTAATGCTGCGCCAGCCACCTGATGGCCATGATGCCGAGTATGGTCATCGCCAGCGAACCGGCGACATGCACGAAAACGAGGATTCCGGCCCAGTGATATTGTTCCCGCAGGATGAGCGTCACGGTTTCGGCGGAAAAGGTCGAGAATGTGGTCAGTCCGCCAAGAAACCCGGTAATGGCGAACAACCGCGCTTCAGGCGGCAGTATGGCATTGCGATGAAAATACTCCGCCGCGATGCCGACGAGGAGGCCGCCGATGAGGTTTGCTGCAAGAGTGCCCAAGGGCAGGGTGGGAAATACGGGATTTAGGGAAGCGCCGAACCACCAGCGCAGCCATGCGCCCAGCGCCGCTCCTATTCCCACTGCCGCAACCGCATAAATGCCCATTCGCGCGCACTTTTGTTCTGCCAAAGCTGAAGCATACCTCACTTTCTGTATTTCCCTGCAGCAGGTTCGCCGAAGCATGATATTGGAATGCCAAAAGATGGAGCGGCCGGCGGTGCGGCGACACGCGAATCAGAGTGTGAAGATGCCGGGTAGATGAATGGGCCGGATCAGGCGGGTTGCGTGTTGCTCCATCCCTACGGCGTTGGAAGGTGGCGGGTTGCGTGCCGCTCTACCCACCCTACGTTGGAAGGCGATGGGTTGCGCAATGTTCCATCCTATCCTACGGATCTATGGGCGAGAGACGGAACAGGTTAGGGCGGTTGGTCTGCTTGATATCGATGCCGATCCAGGGGTGCATGCCTTCGCTGATCACCAGGCCTTCCGCCTTGTCCATTCCCTGGGGAAGCCGCCAGTAAGCGCCGTGTTCCACATCGACCTTGTGCTCGGCGGGCTTCAGGGTTTTTTCCAGCCGGATCAGGGTGGCGCTTTCCTGCGATAGCAGGTATACGCGTCCATCCGGGCCAAGCGCGATTTCGCTCGCATCATGGGCGAGTTCGTGCAGTTGATCGGAGAATTCCCACGCCTGTAGCGCAACCAGGCGGCGCGCAGCGGGTTCCTCTGACCGGTTTGCGCGGTAAACAGGCTCTCCGCTGCTACTGACCAGTCCGGCAAAAGCCTCATTCGGCGCGAGGAATGCATCGGAACCGTAGCCCATCGGCTGGTCGCCCTCCGGCCCGAATTCGATCAGCATGGAGGGTTTCTTTTCCTTGAGCACGAGCACGTGGCCTTTTTTCATGAGTATCATGCCTTCGCCCCTGGAGTTGGGAAATTCCTTCCAGGCTGAATCGAGCTGCGGAAAGCCGGATACATCCAGGCTGAAAAGCGCCCTGGCGCGCTGCAGATCCGTATCCAGGCAGGAGATTTCCGCGCGGGTCTCGCTCAGCATGCAGACGGACTCCTTGCCATCGACCGCCACGGCCTCCCACTGGGAGTCATTGCCTGCTTTCCTGCCCAGAGCGTGTGCCGCATCCTGAATCCGGATATCCGGCTCCTGGCTGGCATGGTTCGCGCCACCCGTGCGAAAGCGCGCCACCTGATAGCTTGCATCGCCAATGGCATAAAGATCGATCCCGCCGTTCTTCTCCATCTCGATGGAGGAATCGCGGATTTTTGCCAGCCCCGACACCTCGGCGATCGGGAGGGTGTAGCTGCTGACAATCGCCAGTTGCCTGCCTGGCGCTTCTACCGCGTCGTGCGCGCCGGCGTAAGCCCCATTGCCAAAGCTGCCCAGGACAGTACAAACACAGATGACGGCTGCCATGGCGCATGCCGCCACGCCGGTGCGTGCCTTATTGGCGGATGTGGATGTGTTCATTGGCATCTCTTTCCATTGCGGTGTGACCCTGTCAGGATGAAAGGATGAGCCACGGCGATCCCGTTCATATTAGCGTTCATATCGAAAACAACTTCCTGGATGTACTTCAGTCCAATAGGCAGCGTGATCCAAGCGTGTATCATTCCAATCAGGCAGTGCGATTTTTCATCTACTTTTTCCTCCTAGGCGATAACGCCTTTTGACCCGGCGGCAGGTTCTGCCTCCGGGTTTTTATTTGCCCCTATCTGATTTTGCCCTATTTGTCCTGCGGCGCGGGGCGATCGCTCAGGTTTCGAGCACGGCGTTCATGGTGATGGTGGCCTTGAATAGCCGTGACACCGGACATCCCGCCTTCGCCTTGCCGGCGACCTCGTCGAACCTGGCTTTATCCGCCCCCGGAATTTTTGCTTTCACGTCGAGATGGCTATGGGTAATTTCAAAGCCTTCGCCGATTTTCTCCAGCGTTATGGTCGCGCAAGTCTCGATCCTTTCGGGTGTCATGCCTGCCTCTCCCAGCATCAGGGACAGCGCCATGGAAAAACAGCTCGCGTGGGCCGCGCCAATCAGCTCTTCCGGATTGGTACCCTTGCCGTTCTCGAATCTTGATTTGAAGCCGTAAGGCGCATCCTTGAGCACGCCCGTCTCGGTGGAAATGGTTCCGCCGCCATCCTTGATGCCGCCCTGCCAGACTGCGTATCCTTTTTTCGTTGTCTTCATGATCGCTCCTTGTCCCTTTGCTGCATTAAAAAACACGCTATCCCAAAACCTGGAGAATTTCGCGGACAGCGCGAGCCATGGTGATCCAACTGCCGGATTCAGGTTGAAACCGGAAATCATACATGGATGTCATTTCGTTTCTGTGCGGCATATCACCAAGGAAGCGCTGAACAAATCCTTACTGGGCGCGTTGCCGTAAAATCGGGATGACCGGACCGTCGCCGTTGCCGGCAATCGCCTGGCGCAAATCACCTGATATCATCTGGTGCAGGCACGGGTAATAGCGATGCTGGCCCTATTTCGCGCTTGCCCGCTCTGGCTGGGAATCAGGAGGACCTATTCTTGCAAACCACAGTATTGCCGTTCCCGCCAGCGCGGAAAGTACAGAGCCCACAAAAATCGCGATCTTGGCAGCGGCGAAATCGGCCTCGACATGGAAAGCCTGGCCTGCAATGAAAAGGGACATGGTAAAACCAATCCCCGCGAGCGCTCCCGCCCCTGCCAACTGGCGCCAGGTATACGCCCTGGGCTTGGCCGCTATTCCTAGTTTTACCGCAAGCAGGGTCGCGGCGATGAACCCCAGCGGTTTCCCGGCCACGAGGGCGGCGGCAGTGCCCAGCATGAGCGCCTCGCGCCCGGCAAGCGCGGCGGCATCCAGCACCACCCCCGCATTCGCCAGCGCAAACAGCGGCAATACCAGGTAGCTCGATCGCGGGGCCACGTAGCGCAACATGCGCTCCGCGGGCGATTCCAGCCGGTCGTGGATCGCATCCAGCGCTTCGAGAGAGGATACGGAGGGACCGTACCGCATGACTTCCCTTCCGCGCTTCATTTCCGCGCTCAGGATGGCGTCGGCTTGCAGCATCAGCGTCTTGATATTGGGTGGCGGGCGCGTGGGGATGAAGAGTGCGAGAACGACGCCAGCGAGGGACGCATGCACGCCGCTGCTGTACACGCACACCCAGAGGCCGATGCCCAGCAGTACGTAGGGCGATGGCCGATAGATCGCAGCACGGTTGAGCATGGCCAGCAGGCCGGTAATGGCGGTGGCGCCGGCAAGGTAACCCGCCTGCAGCGTGTCGGTATAAAAGGCGGCGACGACAAGAATCGCGCCGATATCGTCCACGATGGCCGCGGCGGTGAGAAAGACCCGCAGCTCAACCGGAACGCGCCTGCCCATCATGGCGATCAGCGCCACCGCGAAGGCAGTATCGGTCGCCATCGGCACGCCCCAGCCCCACCGCCATGCGCCTTCCGAGCCTTCCGGCCCGGTGGGAACCAGCATCGTGTACATGACGGCGGGCACCGCCATGCCGCCGATAGCGGCGGCGACGGGCAGCATGGCCGACTGGCGGGTGGCAAGGTGGCCCACCGTGAATTCCCGCTTGATTTCCAGGCCTACGACGAGGAAAAAAATGACGAGCAGGCCGTCGTTTATCCAGTGGCGCAGCGAAAGATTGAACTGGCCTCCGTCGAATACCACGCCCAGTTGCAGATCCCAGAACTGGTTGAAATACGGCCCCGCCGCCGTATTGCTGAGTATCATTGCCAGCGCCGTGCCCACCAGCAGCAGCAGTCCAGTGGAAGGCGCCCACTTGGCAAAGTCCAGCGCGGCGGCGTGAACCACATGGCCGAGCGAACCCAGCATGGCCTCGGAAAGCGAAATCCCGTCCCATGGGCCGTCATAGCGCCGATCATTGATGAAAAACGTGGGCGTGACCAGCACGCCGCTGTCGGCGGCGCTCTGTATATCTGCATCCACCCGTGCTTTAGCCCCAAGAGTCCCTTCTTCGCTATCGGGGGCATTCTGCACTTCGAGGACCTGGTCAGCCGCGATGGTATTCAGGTCATCTTCGGTCAGCACATCCGGGTATGTCATGAGCGCGACATGCACATTCCAGAAACGTGCCGGATCGGCATAGGATTCCACCAGTTCCGCCGCGCGGCGGGCGATATCGTTTCCTGGCAGGGGGCGGTGACGGAATACGTAGCGCAGGCGGTCGCCGAACTGGTGCCGTAGCCGCGCGACGCGCTCATGGGCAGCGCGAGAGGAAGCATCCGCATAGCTGCCATATTCGACCAGCGTTATTTCAGCGTCGGGGGGACCCAGAATATGGTCGTACGCCTCATCCACCGGCCGGTCTAGACGGTTTGGCGGCGCATCTGGCGTCATTTTTCCCGGTTATCGTCTGGTTTGCGCATGAGGCAGGCGGCAGGCATGAGGCAGCGAAGATGCACAGGAATTCAACTTGAATCTAGCAGTGGAAATAAGCGGTCAACTGCTGGATTTAGTTCAAGTAAGGAATCGCAAATTCGCTGCTCCGGTGCAGTTGTAAAAGGGAATGGAGCAGGCGTGAGAAAACCTTGCAATGGCCGATGAAGGATATCCAGACCGCCCCAGGATAATCAGCGGCTATTTATTGATTGACTATTGATTGATCGATTGATCTGCGAAGCACGCGCCCGATCAGCTTGATCTGCTCGATCAGGTGCGGATCGATCCGCAGTTTACCCATCGTATCAGGCGAGGCCAGGATAGGATGACGCTGGGAGCTGGCTTGTGCGAATCCAGACCGGCATTCCGCACTGTCCCACGACGGAAGGGCGCGCTCAATAAATGAGCAGGCTGTTTCTTAAATCCGCACTCAAGGGAGAGTCGGGAGAGTCCTCTTCGTGGTTATCCAGGTATTGCAGCGCCCTCGATAACCCATCCCGAAGCTCCCGCGCCTGTTCCGCCCGCATTACATACGGTCTGCCCGGGTCGGCTTCCGCGAGCTTTTGCTCCTCATGGGAGAGGAAAGGGAATCGCACCGAAAGCACGCCCTCATCCGGCGCTGTTTTGATTTCCCATCCGGTAATGGGGAAAGAAAAAAGATCGTTGTTCATGGAACACCCGCGAGAAATTTAAGTTTGAATAATCAAATCTAGCAAAAAATAGCTGTTTTATCCGTTAACCAGCGCACATAGGAAAGCAGTCCGGGATTTCCTTAAAAGGCGCCAATCGGGTACGAATGGGAAGTACCAACGGATACCAATGGGGGTACCAATGGGCAATCGTCGAGACTTTTCCTCCTGTACTTTCGTCCGCGCTTTGCCGTTTTCCCCGTGGACATCGGTCCAATAGTTATTCCCTCCCAACCCTGTGAAGATATGCATCGAACCCTGGGTAGGCCCTCCAGCGGAAGGCGCGTCCTGCAGCGCGGCCCGGCATCCCCCTGAAACATCCGCCGGGTACGAGTGAGCAGGAAAGTGTTCCCCGCAGTTAAAGGAATGCCTTGAAGTGCCGTTATTGATTTGCCAGGCTTCGGACACCTGGCAGGCCAGTGATCCGCTTCCGCGCTTTTTAGCAGCATTGCGGGAGAAGCATGCCCATTCCCGCAATGTGGAGGGCTTATCTCAGCGGTTCAATGAATATGTTGGGCTGCTTCAATCTCATTGTTTCAGTCTGGCTATGAACATGACATTTCTGCGGACGCGAATCGTGGTGATCGCGTTGATGGTTGGCCTGGCATGGAGTGAAGGGCGCACGCCGGGTTTTCCGGCGGGAGAAGAGCCGGGAAAAGCATTTGACAGGGCGCCGGATCATGGAACTGGAACGGATTCCCCGGTTCTTTTGACTCTTCCTGGCCCTGCCGGCATCGATATAACCCTTGCTCCGGAATAGTTGTAACGGCTGAGCCGGGGATTTAGACTATCTGTCTTTATCCGTCGGGTTTATGCCGAGACCCGTACCGTGGAGATTTTGCGGGTGAAACACGCGGCGCAACAGATGCCATGACATTCGAGAATGCAAAAATGCAGTCAGATTACGCTTCGCTAATCTGACCTACAATTGAGCATGATCTTGGCTGGGGTTTATAACTTCTTTCCAGAGGAGAAGTGACGGTCGAGCCGGGCAGAGGGTATTCTGGCACGTTGCGTATATCCGGTTTATTCATGTCGAATCCATTCTTTGATCGTCCCATCCTGAACTCACCCTATGCGTACCCACTCCGTCACTGGGAGCTGGATGAGCACGGGCAACCCACGCAGAAAATTATCGAAAGCCGCCGCCGTGCGGAGTTCATCACGCCGATCCCGAAGCCGAAAAAGCGGAAGCGTGCTGGTGCACAGGAGGCCTTCGTTTTCGATGAAGGCAAGGGGCTTTCAACAAAAGCACAGCAATACGACCCCGCATCTATCATCAGAGAGGTGCGCAGCCAGGTGGATGTCTGGCGATCCTTGCCCAATCCCAATCAATGGCAGGTCACGCCCGAGACAGCCCGTCTTCTTCAGCATTGGCGCCATCATAAGTTCAGCGGTATTCGTCCGTTCTTCTGCCAGGTCGAGGCGGTGGAAACCGCTATCTGGCTCACCGAAGTGGCGCCCCAATCAAAAAACGGGAAGCGCATGCTTGAGCATCTTGCATCGGCGAACCGGGATGCCAATCCGCAATTGATGCGATTCGCGCTGAAGCTGGCTACCGGCGCGGGCAAGACCACGGTGATGGCGATGCTTATCGCCTGGCAGACCATCAACGCCGTACGGCGCCCCGCGAGCAAGCACTTTACGCGCGGTTTTCTGATTTGCGCGCCCGGCTTGACGATCAAGGACCGGTTGCGCGTCCTCCAGCCTAACGACCCTGACAGCTACTACAAAGACCGTGAGCTGGTGCCGGGTGACATGCTGGAAGATATGAATCGGGCCAGGATTGTCATCACCAACTACCACGCCTTCAAGCTGCGCGAGCGCATCGAGCTTTCCAAAGGCGGACGCCAGCTTCTCCAGGGCCGTACGGGCGAGGAACCCAGGACGCTCGAAACCGAAGGCCAGATGCTCCAGCGCGTGATGCCCGACCTGATGGGCATGAAGAATATACTCGCGATCAACGATGAGGCGCACCACTGCTATCGCGAGAAACCGAAAGATGCGGACGATGAGGACTTGAAAGGCGACGAGAAGAAGGAGGCCGAGAAGAATAACGAGGCAGCTCGACTCTGGATTTCTGGTCTTGAAGCGGTTAACCGCAAATTGGGTTTGAGCCGTGTCATCGATTTGTCGGCTACGCCATTTTTCCTTCGTGGTTCGGGCTATGCGGAAGGAACCCTGTTTCCGTGGACGATGAGCGACTTCTCGCTCATGGATGCCATTGAATGCGGTATCGTTAAATTGCCGCGCGTGCCGGTGGCGGAAAACATCCCTGGCGAAGAAATGCCGATGTTCAGAGACCTTTGGGAAAATATCCGCAAAGAGATGCCGAAGAAAGGGCGTGGGCAAGGCGAGGAACTCGACCCGCTCAGGCTTCCCACGCGCTTGCAGACGGCAATGCAAGCCTTGTACGGCCACTATGAGAAAACCTTCCAGCTCTGGGAGGAGAAGGGCATCAAGGTTCCCCCGTGTTTCATCATCGTTTGCCAGAATACTGCTATCTCGAAACTGGTTTACGATTTCATCTCCGGCTTTCCTCGCAAGAACGAGGATGGTACATTCGCGCTGGAACATGGGCGCTTGGAACTGTTCCGCAATTTCGACGAGACCACAGGCAATCCACTGCCGCGCCCCAATACACTCCTGATCGATAGCGAACAACTGGAAGCAGGGGATGCGCTCGACGATAATTTTCGCGGCATGGCTGCCGACGAGATCGCGCGTTTTCGCCGCGAGATCGTGGAGCGTAGCGGCGATGCCCGTGCCGCCGACAAAATAACGGACCAGGAACTACTTCGCGAGGTCATGAATACCGTAGGCAAGCCCGGCCAATTGGGCGGGGGCATCCGCTGCGTCGTTTCCGTATCGATGCTCACCGAGGGATGGGATGCAAATACCGTCACGCACGTGCTCGGCATTCGCGCTTTCGGCACCCAACTCCTGTGCGAACAGGTCATTGGCCGCGCGCTACGGCGCCAATCCTACGAACTCAATGAGGAAAATTTCTTTAATGTCGAGTACGCCGATGTTTTCGGCATTCCTTTCGACTTCACGGCCAAGCCGGTCGTCGATCCGCCGCCTCCGCCGCCGCCCCAGATGTTCCAAGTCAAGGCCATGCGTCCCGAGCGCGACGCCCTCGAAATCCGCTTTCCTCGCGTCGAAGGCTATCGGGTCGAGTTGCCGGCAGAACGGCTAACTGCGGACTTTAATAATGAATCCATCCTCGAACTTACCCCTGACCTGGTAGGACCGTCCATCACGCGTAATTCCGGCATTATCGGCGAATCCGCCGACATGAATCTCACCCATCTGGGCGATATTCGTCCTTCTACGCTCGTTTTTCACCTCACCCACCGGCTCCTCTACACCAAATGGCGGGACCCCGGCGAGGAGCCGAAACTCCACCTCTTCGGACAGCTCAAGCGCATTACCAAGCAGTGGCTCGATACCCGCTTGGTATGCAAAGGCGAGACCTATCCTGCGCTACTCATGTATCAGGAGCTTGCCGACATGGCCTGCAACCGGATCACCGCAGCCATTACCCGGCAGTTTCTCGGGGAACAGCCTATCAAAGCGTTGCTTGATCCTTATAATCCCACCGGCTCTACCCGGCACGTCCGCTTCAACACGTCAAAAGCTGACCGCTGGGAAACCAGTTCAAAATCCTGCCACATAAATTGGGTCATTCTCGATAGCGACTGGGAAGCGGAATTCTGCCGCGTGGCGGAGTCCCACCCCAAGGTCCGCGCCTACGTGAAGAATCACAATCTGGGCCTGGAGGTACCTTATCGCTACGGCTCCGGGATGCGCAAGTATCTGCCCGACTTCATCGTGCTGGTGGATGACGGCCACGGCCCGGATGACCCGCTGCATCTCGTGGTTGAGATCAAGGGTTACCGGCATGAGGATGCGAAGGAGAAGAAATCCACCATGGATACCTACTGGGTGCCCGGCGTGAACCATCTCGGCACTTATGGCCGCTGGGCGTTCGCCGAGTTCACGGAGGTTTACCGGATCGAGGCGGATTTCAAGGCCAAGATCGAAAGCGAGTTCGACAAGATGATTGATTCCATGCTGCGTACCAAACCCGCCAACGTCACATAGCCATAACAGTCATGAAAACAGACCTCATCCATACCCTCACCGGCACTTTTGAAGCCCATGCCCAGCAGACCGATAACGGTGTGGAGTTTTGGCTTGCGCGGGATCTGCAGCATCTTCCTGGCTATTCAGAATGGCGCAACTTCACGGTGGCTATTTCCAAAGCAAAAACCGCTTGTGAAATGTCGAACCACGCCATTTCCGACCATTTTGTTGACGTCAACAAAATGGTCGACCTCGGTTTGGGAAGCCAGCGGGAGGTAAGAAGGTTGAACGCTGCATCGCCGTGGAAGAGAGAAAACCCCTGAAAAATCTGGCGGTACTGGACTCATAATAAGGTATTCATCATGGCCAAGAAATCCGCCGATAAAACCGTCGAAGCTTTGAAGTACGAAGAGGCGACGCGCAAAAATATCCCTACCGCTGAATACCAGTCGGTAGTGGATGAGCAGACCAAAAACCCCATGCAGGTGCGCTATTCGCGCAAGTACACCGAGCTGCTGTACCAGATTGGTGCGCTGCACAACCTGGGGAAAGTCTCGGATGAATTCCAGGAGAAGCTGAATCGTGACCTCGACCCGCAACTCATCTGGCGCGGCAAGGACGAGCAGGACTGGAGCGACCTGGTGGTGCATGCACCGCCGCTTTACATCCAGGAAAAGGTGCACCCAAAGGCGCTCATCAACGACCTGCTGCGCGAGACGAGAGAGCGCAGGCATGAATCGGGAGAGATTACGCCCGACCTTTTCGCCGATTTCAATGGCATCCCCAAAGAGGCGGACAAGACCGAGTTCTACCAGCACGACCAGAACTGGAGCAACCGCATGATTCTCGGCGACTCTTTACAGGTGATGGCCAGCCTTGCCGAGCGCGAGGGTCTGCGCGGCAAGGTGCAGTGCATCTACTTCGATCCACCCTACGGCATCAAATTCAACAGCAACTTTCAGTGGTCCACCACCAGCCGCGACGTGAAGGATGGGAAGGTTGATCACATCACCCGCGAGCCGGAGCAGGTGAAAGCTTTCCGGGACACCTGGCGGGATGGCATCCACAGCTATCTTACTTACCTCCGTGATCGTCTCACTGTCGCCCGCGATCTTCTTACCGAGTCTGGTTCGATCTTCGTGCAGATCGGTGATGAGAACGTGCATCGGGTGAGGGCGGTGATGGATGAGGTGTTTGGGAAAGATAACTGTATGGGCGAGATTTATGTTGCCAAGACTAGTGGCTTCGGAGATACGAAAACGCTAGCGGCAGTCGGCGATTATCTGTTGTGGTATTCAAAGCATAAGGAGGTCTGTAAATATCGTCAGCTTTATCAAGATAAAGGTGCAGGCTCAGTGTTCGCAAAAGAATATAGGCAGAAGGAAAGTCCAGATGGATATATACGAATGCCTCTCTCAAAAGATGAAATGGCAGGATTGGCTGAATTACCTTCAGGTTGGAAACGTTTTCGACCGAGTGCCACCACAAGCCAAGGTTCAAGTGACATTGATGGCTTCTCTTTAGAATTTCGGGGCAAGCAATACCAAGCGCCTGGAGGACAACATTGGAAGACTTCATCCCTTGGCTTGGGGCGACTCGCAAGTGCGGGGAGACTGTTGCCACGAGATAAATCCGTTTCTTATCTCCGATACTTAGATGATTTCCGCGTTGTTCCAATTACAAATGTTTGGTTGGACTTACGGTGGGGTTTCGATGCAAGCGAAAAGCGATATGTCGTTGAGACAAATCCAGGCATTGTGCACGCTGTCTCCTCATGGCAACAGATCCCGGCGATCTCGTGCTCGACCCAACCTGCGGTTCTGGTACGACCGCTACCGTTGCCGAGCAATGGGGTCGTCGCTGGATCACCATTGATACTTCGCGTGTGGCATTGGCTCTGGCCCGCGCCCGTATTATGGGTGCGCGCTATCCGTTTTATCTGTTAGCTGATTCTCGTGATGGCCAGATCAAAGAGGCTGAGGTTAGCCGTACCGTACCGAGTTCGCAGCCTGTGCGCGAGGACATCCGCCACGGATTCGTCTATGACCGTGTGCCACACATTACTCTCAAGTGCATCGCCAATAATGCGGAGATCGATGTTATCTGGGAAAAATGGCAGGCGAAACTTGAGCCGCTGAGGGCGAAATTGAATGAAGCCCTGGGACGCACCTCTACCCGTCATGCTCGCGAAGGCGGGTATCCAGAATCGAAAAACCTGGATTCCCGCGTACGCGGGAATGACGAATTGGCGGCATGGGAGGAGTGGGAAGTTCCACGCGAGGCGGACAAGGCCTGGCCGGAGCCGGCATTGAGCCTGCACGCCGACTGGTGGCAGGCGCGAATTGCCCGGAAGAAGGAAATCGATGCCTCCATCGCCGCTAAGGCCGACCACGAATATCTCTACGACAAGCCCTATCCGGATAACAAGAAAGTCCGCGTGGCCGGCCCTTTCACCGTGGAGAGCCTTAGCCCCCATCGCATGCTGGGCGTGGACGAGAACGACGAATTGATCGATAGCCTGAAGCAGCACAGCGCCGATTACAGTGCTAGACAATCTTTTCCACAAATGATCCTGGAGAACCTCAAGACTGCCGGCGTGCAGCAGGCGCACAAGGAAGACAAAATCACTTTCACCGCACTCGCACCCTGGCCCGGCGATCTGGTTTGTGCCGAAGGGCGTTACCAGGAAGGTGACGCGGAATCCGGCAGCGAGAAGCGCGCCGCTATTTTTATTGGCCCCGAGTTCGGCACCGTGCAACGCGCCGACCTTGTCTCCGCTACCCGTGAGGCGGGAGATGGGGGATTCGATGTGCTGATCGCCTGCGCCTTCAATTACGAGGCGCACGCTACCGAGTTCAGTAAGCTGGGCCGCATCCCCGTGCTCAAGGCGCGCATGAATGCCGACCTGCACATGGCCGAAGACCTGAAGAACACCGGCAAAGGCAACCTGTTCGTCATCTTCGGCGAGCCGGACATCAACCTGCTGCCGGGGAAAGACGGCAAGCTGCGCGTAAAAGTGAACGGCGTGGACGTCTTCAAACCCCAGACTGGCGAGGTCGTTAGCAATGGTCCGGGTGAGATCGCCTGCTGGTTCATCGACACCGACTACAACGAAGAAAGTTTCTTTGTCCGCCATGCTTACTTCCTTGGCGCGAACGACCCCTATAACGCGCTCAAGACGACATTGAAGGCCGAGATCGATCCTGAAGCCTGGGCTACCCTGAACAATGATATCTCGCGTGCGTTCGACAAACCGAAATCAGGGCGGATTGCGGTGAAGGTGATCAATCACTTGGGCGATGAGGTGATGAAGGTATTCAGGATAGCTGATGTCGCGTCTCGATAGCATCTGGCAAGTGTTTGAATTCAATTTCTTAGACGCCCAATTCGGCGGTAGATTGTGATTATAAGAAGAGGAAGATAGCATGGTTAAGATAGAAGGATTTCGGGTAAAAAACTTCAGGGCATTGAAGGACGTAACACTTGGTAAACTCTGGAATCTGCAGGATGCAGCCCCCCTGACACCCATGACAGCGGTAATCGGAAAGAACGGAGTGGGCAAGAGCACATTGTTCGATGCATTCGGTTTTCTGGCGGATTCGTTGAAATCCGGTGTCGAGGAGGCGTGCGACACACGCGGGCGTGGCGGTTTCGATAGAATACGTACGCAAGGGCAGCAGGGACCGATAGAGCTGGAGATCTACTACAAGGAAGACGGAAATGCTCGTCCGATAACCTACGAGCTTGCAATCAGCGTAGACGCTTCCGGGCGTCCCTATGTTCTGAAGGAACGTCTCCGGCAAAGACGAAAAGGACAGAAACATGGTCACCCCTTTTCATTTCTCATGCTGAATGATGGAAAAGGAGTGGTGTGGAAGGAAGAGCAGGAGGGTCTGGATGAGAAAGACGATAATTTTGACCTTATCGGATTTATAGAATCGATCAAGATAGGTAAAGCGAAGGAGGAATCGAGGGAAACCGAACTCGTGGAACTGGATGACAAACGTAAACTTGGTATCGCAACACTCGGTTCGCTGAAACAGCACCCTCGAATTTCCGCGTTCCGCAGATTTATTGAAGGGTGGTATCTAAGCTATTTCACGCCCGATGCCGCAAGAAGTCTACCTCTTGCAGGACCGCAGAAGCATTTGAATATTCACGGCGATAATCTCGGCAATGTTGTGCAATTTATGGAGCGGGAGCATCCCAAGCGCTTTAAACTCATCCTGAATCGAATTGCCGAAAAGATTCCTGGTATCGATAAGATCGATACAGAAAAAACGAATGATGGACGCCTGCTTCTTCGTTTTAATAACAGGGGATTTCAGGATCCATTCTATTCACAACAAATGTCCGACGGCACTTTAAAGGTTTTCGCTTATTTATTACTGCTGGAAGATCCCACACCTCCACCATTTCTCTGCATCGAGGAGCCGGAAAACGGCTTGTACCATAAGCTGCTTGAGTCCCTAGCTAGAGAATTCCGCAACCACGCCAATGGCCAGAAGGGAGGATCGCAGGTATTCATCACCACGCACCAGCCGTATCTGGTTGATGCGCTTGAGCCAGAAGAGGTCTGGGTATTGGAAACAAATGCGGAAGGGTATTCAATAATTCGACGTGCCAGTGACGACAAAATTGTCAAAAACTTGGTTGCCGAGGGCTTGAATCTGGGCGGCTTGTGGTATAGCGACTACCTGGATGCGAGGTAGCCCTATGCATCTGGAAATACTCGTCGAAGACCAGTCGGGCAAGAAAGCGCTGGATATCCTCATACCAAAAATTATCGGAAGTGATCATACCTTCAGAGTGGTTCCCTATAAGGGGATCGGGCGAATTCCTAGTAATATGGGCGTGCATTCGGATGCCCGCAAACGTATCTTGCTCGATCGGCTTCCCCCATTGCTTAGGGGTTACGGTAAGACATTTTCTGACTATGGGGGAAATTATTCCGCAGCTGTCGTCCTGATATGTGACCTGGATGACCGGTGCTTGAAGTCGTTTCGTACGCAGCTTCTAGCCATTCTTGATTCTTGCAGCCCCCGGCCGAAAACCAGATTTTGCATCGCCATAGAGGAAGGCGAGGCATGGTTTCTTGGAGATCTCACAGCTGTGAGAGCGGCATATCCGAAGGCAAAGAATGCTGTTTTGCAAGCCTACAAGAACGACTCTATCTGCGGCACATGGGAACGTCTCGCTGATGCGGTATTTCCTGGTGGCTCACAAGCTTTATCGGCAAAAGGCTGGCAAGCAATTGGTGCCGAGAAGGCTGCCTGGTCAGAACGAATCACCCCTCATATGAATATTGAAGTGAATGCGTCACCCAGTTTTTGTTACTTCACTGGAGCGCTTCTGGAATTAATAAGTTCGCACTAAATGGTGCAATTTCGCATCGCCGACACCTTTACCGACAGTCTTGCCCGCCTTACCGGAGAGGAACAGAAAGCAGTCAAGACAACGGCATTCGACCTGCAGCTCAACCCCGCCAACCCTGGGTTCAATTTCCATAAGCTGGATAAAGCAAAGGATAGAAACTTCTGGTCGGTACGCGTGAATGCGGATATTCGCCTGATCGTTCACAAGACCACGGGCAGCCTGCTGCTCTGCTACGTCGATCACCACGACAAGGCTTATGACTGGGCAGAGCGGCGCAAGCTGGAAACGCATCCCGCAACCGGGGCCGCGCAACTGGTCGAGATACGCGAGACGGTCAAAGAGATTGTCGTTCCGGTTTACGTGCACACAAAATTTGCCGTTGAGCCGAAACTTGCTGCCGAAAAGAAGGCTGTTTATATCGCGGCATCCGATGACGAACTCCTAAGCTACGGTGTGCCAGCCGAGTGGCTCGGCGATGTCAGGAAGGCAACCACGGAGGATGCCCTACTGGCCTTGGCCGATCACCTGCCTGCCGAAGCGGCGGAGGCATTGGTGGAACTGGCGACGGGCGGCAAGCCCCGCGTGCCCCAGCCCGCCGTGGCGGCTGCGAATCCTTTCGATCATCCCGATGCCCAGCGCCGCTTCCGCGTGATGACGAATGTCGAGGAGTTGCAGCGCGCCCTCGATTTCCCTTGGGAGAAATGGACAGTCTTTCTCCACCCCGAACAACGACAATGGGTTGAGCGTGATTATGCCGGGCCTGCACGCGTTTCCGGTTCCGCCGGCACGGGCAAGACCATCGTGGCATTGCACCGGGCAGCCTATCTGGCGCGAACGCATCCTGACGCCCGCGTCCTGTTGACGACCTTCTCCGACACGCTGGCGAATGCGCTGCGAACCAAGCTGAAGCGGCTACTGGGCAGTGAACCGAGCCTCGCGGAACGGATCGATGTCTACTCGCTGAATGCTATTGGTCTCCGGCTTTACAAGGTGCACGTCGAGCCGGCGGCAATTGCTGGCCGCGAGATCATGTGTGAGTTGATACAAGAGGCCGCGAACGGAGTGGATGGCCACAAGTTCGGTCTGCATTTCCTCCTCATGGAATGGGAACAGGTCGTGGATGCATGGCAATTGGAGACTTGGGAAGCGTATCGCGATGTGGTGCGCCTCGGCAGAAAAACGCGTTTGCCGGAAGCACAGCGTGTGGTGTTGTGGTCCATCTTCGAGCGCGTTCGTGCCGGATTAAAGGTGCGCCACTTGATCACCTATGCTGAGCTATTCAGTTCCTTGGCAGCCGCGATCTCGAAAAACAAGAAGGTTGTGTTCGACTTCGCGGTCGTGGACGAGGCGCAGGATATCAGTGTCGCCCATCTCCGGTTCTTTGCCGCCCTGGGTGACAGCCGCCCCAATGCGCTCTTTTTCGCTGGCGACCTCGGCCAGCGCATCTTCCAGCAGCCTTTTTCATGGAAGGCCATCGGTATAGACATCCGGGGGCGCTCGCGCACCCTGCGCGTCAATTACCGCACTTCCCATCAAATCCGCGCGCAGGCTGACCGCTTGCTCGGCCCTTTGGTCACCGACGTGGATGGCAATATCGAGGACCGCAGCGATACGGTTTCAGTATTCAATGGTCCTCCACCCGACATTCATATCCTCAAGGACGAAAGCGAGGAAATCGGGACAGTCGGCAACTGGATCGGCGAACGGGCTAAAGCGGGCGTGATGCCGCACGAGCTCGGCATTTTTGTACGCTCCGAAGCACAGCTGGATCGTGCGCGGGCTGCCGTCAAGGAAGCAGGCATGGCTTTCAGGATTCTCGATGAGCATGTTGAAACTGCAAGTGGCCACGTCTCGATCAGCACCATGAATCTTGCCAAGGGCCTGGAGTTCCGCGCGGTAGTGGTAATGGCTTGCGACGACGAGGTCGTTCCGTTACAGGAACGCATCGAGACAGTGGGTGACGATGCCGATCTGCAGGAAGTGTATGACACAGAGCGCCACCTGCTCTATGTTGCCTGTACGCGAGCGAGGGATCAATTGCTTGTGACAAGTGTGGAGCCCGCATCGGAATTTCTCGATGATATGCGGGTGTAAGGCATAATGAAAAGAGCTATAACTTATTGGTCACCGATGAGGCCGGTTGCCTAAATTCCTTTTACGGAAATAGGAGGAATTTGATTTCGCTTGTACGCTGCATTATGGAGTCCTTATGGAGCCAGAACACTTTGACTTGAACGACATTCAGCATGAGCCTACTGATCAGCAACTGGAAGCCCTCATGATATTGGTAGCTGCGGAGGCTCGGCGGCGGGCGGAGATCGCCCGCCAGAAGCTCATGGCCCGCTTGCGGGCGGAGATCGCAGCCGCTACCGGCCCCCGGAATCTACATGAACGAAAGCATGAAGCCACGCCTGATCGTGGTTGCCGGACCTAACGGGACAGAAAAAACCTCACTTACCGAGTAGCTCCTCGGACACGAATGGGTGGAGGGTTGCGTGTATATCAATCCGGTAGTGCCTGTACCTTCGCCGGTCCAACTCAAGCGTTTCCACGGCACAGTCGATCTTGATCCTGCCCGCGTGGGCCACGATGCCCAGATGCCATGACATCCGGGCATGCAGAATATTGTCAGATTACGCTGCGCTAATCCGTATATGGACTCCTCCCGTTTTGCAAGCGAATTGTTTTGTTGGCGAACTTGAGTACGACTGCTTCCGTATATGCGGCTTCTGTCTGGGATATTTTGGTTATCCCTGAGCCATGATGAATATCCGCTCA
>Ga0209935_1002784_pt1 | contig 20005 bp, 27 predicted proteins | sample ThiBio_1000_plan_2_FD_183958 | JGI IMG/M metagenome (GOLD analysis project Ga0209935, IMG submission 183958) | Wastewater bioreactor microbial communities from Cape Town, South Africa - Thiocy_cont_1000_plan (SPAdes) | ecosystem: Engineered > Bioreactor > Thiocyanate-remediating >...
CACGCGCGTACCGATGGTGGGATCATACTCCTTGACGAAGTGGTTCTGCGTAAACTGGATGGTGATGCAACTAGATAAACCCACACACGCACGCCACACGTAGTAAGTATCTCGCGCCAGCAGCAGCGCCAGCAGCCAGAGCGTCCAGCACTCGCTCGTTACCTCTTGCCGACACCACCGTCACCGAGCACGACGATCTTGTACATTCTGTGAGCGAGTGCGGGTTGTGTGTGTGTGAAAGAAGGAAGGGCTTGGGAGACCAGGAGGAAGAGAACAAGAGGATGCTCGCTCACTTACTCACAGAGGGTTCGAGAGGGATAGATAGAGATAGCACAGAGAGTGGCGAGGCAGAGAGGCAGAGGCACGTGTAGTGTACTGATCACTGGAGGGCAAAGAGACAACAGCAGCGGCTGAGAGGGAGCAGGCGGTGTTGGGCGCGTTGTTTTTCTCCTCCCTCTCGCCTCGCCGAAGAAGCGCGTGTTTTCGCTGAGCGTTGGGACGCGAGTTCAAACGCTCGCCGATTGTGGCTATTTCCGGACGCCGGGGTACACACAAAATCCAAACAGATCAAACAGATCAAACAAATCAAACAAACCAATAGATAATCAATCAAACCAATGGATAATCAATCAAATCAATGGATAATCAACCAATCCATCGATGCATCGCGCTCGTGTAGTTGATTCACAAGTGGCTGTATGCGACAGCGCGTTCATTCGGCGATGAGGTGCACTCTAAAGATCTCTGGTGATGGTGATGGTGATGGTGATGGTGATGGTGATGATACTCGCGCTTAGTCGACACGGTGGAAGAGCTCGCGAGCGGCGAGCTTGACTTGCTTGGCCTCGTCTGCCTCGATCTTGGCTTGCCAGCCTCGTGCCTGCGTGAAGCCGAACAGCGGCGGAGCGAACTTGTCGACCAGCACGTTGGCGAACAGGATAGCGCCGGCCGAGAACGCCACCACGAGAGGCAGCTTGCACTGACGCCACGAGGCCGCCACGGCTCCGACGCCCACGACCGCCAGCAGGTAACGCTTGTACTTGACCATCTCGGCGCGCTTGGCAAGGACCTGCCCGGCGCATCCAGGCGTTAATACGATGCTGGTCTCTCTCTCTCTCTCGCTCGCTCACAGTATGCACGGAACAGGCCGGCGTACCTTGGAGGCCATCGGCAAGTCGCGCTCAATCTCCTTGTCGAGATCGGGGTAGGGCGGGAACTTGTAGCCATTGAACTGGCCTCTGGCACGCGCCGCCTGCAGCTGGCGCTGCTCGTCAGGCGTCAGATGGTCGAGGTTGGCTCCCTCGCGTCGAGTCGGAATGCCGAAGGTCGCCTGCAGGTAGCGCACGTTGGCGTCCTCTTTCGCTTGCACGCGGATCGGGCGCACGTTGTATGGCGCAGCTGATGAAGAAGGCGTGATGAGCAATGTGCGTGCGCGTGTCTCGACGTGCGCCCAGTGCTGCTCACGTACCGACTTGGCGCACGCGAACGGTGGCCTCGGGCTCGTGCGTAAGCTGTGCACGATCGAGCTTCGCAACGAGCTCGTCGCGAGCCTTGGTCTCTTGGTAGTTGGCGTGCGGCATGTGTGGTTCGCCTATCAACTGGAGACGTTCGAGTTAGACATGCAGGGGCATTCTCATCATTACTATCATCATCAAGTCTATCATAGTATTGATGTAATACTCTATTCCTCATCATTACTACTATCAGGCATATCATAGTATTGATGTGATACTCTATTCCTCATCATTACTATCAAGTATATCATGGTATTGATGTAATGCTCTATTCCTCATCATTACTATCATCAAGTATATCATAGTATTGATGTAATGCTCTATTCCTCATCATTACTATCATCAAGTATATCATAGTATTGATGTGATACTCTATTCCTCATCATTACTATCAAGTATATCATGGTATCGATGTAATACTCTATTCCTCATCATTACTATCATCAAGTATATCATAGTATTGATGTAATGCTCTATTCCTCATCATTACTACCATCAAGTATATCATAGTATTGATGTAATGCTCTATTCCTCATCATTACTACCATCAAGCATATCATAGTATCGATGTGATACTCTATTCCTCATCATTACTATCATCAAGTATATCATAGTATCGATGTGATACTCTATTCCTCATCATTACTACCATCAAGTATATCATAGTATTGATGTAATACTCTATTCCTCATCATTACTATCAAGTATATCATGGTATCGATGTAATACTCTATTCCTCATCATTACTATCAAGTATATCATGGTATCGATGTAATACTCTATTCCTCATCATTACTATCAAGTATATCATGGTATCGATGTGATACTCTATTCCTCATCATTACTATCATCAAGCATATCATAGTATTGATGTGATACTCTATTCCTCATCATTACTATCATCAAGCATATCATAGTATTGATGTAATACTCTATTCCTCATCATTACTATCAAGTATATCATGGTATCGATGTAATACTCTATTCCTCATCATTACTATCAAGTATATCATGGTATCGATGTGATACTCTATTCCTCATCATTACTATCATCAAGCATATCACAGTATTGATGTAATACTCTATTCCTCATCATTACTATCATCAAGTATATCATAGTATCGATGTAATACTCTATTCCTCATCATTACTATCATCAAGTATATCATAGTATTGATGTAATACTCTATTCCTCATCATTACTATCATCAAGTATATCATAGTATCGATGTGATACTCTATTCCTCATCATTACTATCATCAAGTATATCATAGTATCGATGTGATACTCTATTCCTCATCATTACTACCATCAAGCATATCATAGTATCGATGTGATACTCTATTCCTCATCATTACTATCATCAAGTATATCATAGTATCGATGCGATACTCTATTCCTCATCACTCCAATCAGATCGCTCTATCGCCAAGTCCATGCTGCGTACCTGGGACGTGCCCTCCTCGTCGTCGTCGACGTAAACGATGCGCAGCAAGCAAGCGAACGAGAGAAAAACCGAAAATCGCCAATATTCATAGCAACGACGAGCCTCTCGGCGACCTTACACGCCATCCCATTAAGGTCTCTCCAAAGATCCACGGGATACCGAGTAAGGGTGCGCCAAGGCCAGGAACGCCTTCGTGTGTGGTCGTTGCTGTGCTGTGGCGCTTTCTCTCCCTCCTTCTCTCTCTTGCTCTCTCTCCTCGCCACCAACACAACGTAACACACGCACACTCATACCGCGCCTACCACTGCGGCTCTCTCTCGCACTCTCTCGCACTCTCCCGTCGTTCGCCGCTCGTTCTGTCTACAACTACACCACATCACCACACCACAGACGTCTCCCCTTTCCGTTTACGGGGGTTTCTCTACGACGCAGATTCGAGCAAGCCATCCGCGTCATCGTCCCTCTCGCACACACCAACCAACCAAAGCGGCGTTGTGGCGGTCTTGCGTCGAACACCGCCAGCTCTCTCTCGCTCTCTGTGTCTCTCGCCTAGTCTCTCGCGACGGTGGTGGTTTGAGCGCCGTGCATCGAGGATTGCAACGAGCGCTACGAGGCCACCAGTGTTAGTGAGTGTTGCGCTTGGGGCAGAACGTTGGTTGCTGCTTGCTCGTCGATCGATATCTAGCGCACCACTCGTATCCCCATTCATTCATTCATTCGTTCATTCCTCCGTCATCTTCTACCATCACCACCACTACTACCACACGAGGTACGCACAGTGCAAAGAACCATCGACTGTCCGTACGAGAGTCCATGAAGCCCATGCTCTTGGTGCGAGTGCTCGTCGATGCTCATTGTGGATACGCGTGTTTGTGTTTGTGTTTGCGTTTGTGGTGCGATGTCGTCTCTTGGCTCAGCAGACAGTCATCACCATCATGTCGCGCAAGAAGTCAGCCTATCCGGAGCACAAGGTGATTGTTGTCGGAGCGGGAGGTGCCGGCAAGAGCACGCTCACGCAAATGTTCATGTACGGCAACTTCGTCGAGGAGTACGATCCCACAACAGCCGACAGTACGTATCGTTGCGCCGTTCGTCGTGCAATCCACACTATCGCCAGCAGCACTCGCGCGTCATCCTTCCACGTCAAGCGCCGCTCGTCGTGCATCCTTGGCGCGCACCACCACTCGGAGGGAGAGCGTGCTGAGCATTGGGATTGCGTCTGCCTCTTTCTTGAGGCTGCTGTTTCACTGAAAGCTACCGCGCTATCGCACGCTCCTCCTCTGACTCGATAGCGAGCTTGCAAGCGTTGCTGTTCGTGATGATGACGAAATGGGCTAACGTCGAAATGGGCTAACGTCTGTTGCTGTTGCTACTCGCAGGCTATCGAAAGATCATCGACGTGGATGGCGAAAAGTGCCAGCTCGATATCCTCGACACGGCTGGTCAGGAGGAGTACATGCGAGATAACTACTATCGACTCGGCGAAGGCTTCCTGTGTGTCTACTCGATCACGATGCGCGACACGTTCGTTGCCACGAGTCGCTTCTATGATCACATTCTCGCTGTGAAGGGGAAAAATGAGGTGCGTGCCACCGCCACCACTACTGCGCGCTGGCAGTGCTCGCGACCGTGGCGCTCATCGACGCCTTGTCGTGCGGGTTACAGGTTCCGTTGATTCTGGTCGGAAGCAAATGCGATCTCGAGGCAGAGCGCGAGGTCGCGAAAGCCGAGGGCCAAGAGCTGGCCAACAAATGGTCGTGCCCATTCTTCGAGACCTCTGCAAAGACGAGCGTCAATGTCGAGGAGGTGTTCACAGAGCTTGTGCGCATCGTCAAGATCTTCAAAGAGCGCGAGGGCTCCAACGAGCCGGTCGAGAAGCAGTCCAAGTCCTGCTGCCTACTGATGTAGTAGTTCCATGCCTGCGTACGAGAGCTGCCCGAGATCTTGGCTCCGTCGCCATCACCACCATTCATCGTCATCATCATCGGTTGTCGCTCCCTAACTATCACTCACTCATGCGCTATCTTTCGCTCGCTCTCGTTCTCTCTCTCTCTCTCTCTCTCTCTCTCGTTGCGTCGTCGTTCGCTTCCTCGTCTCGTTATTTTATTCGTTGGGTTTACTGGTATGCCGCGTGCTACCGGTAACCCAACCCACCACTCGCCCACCACTCTCGCTCTCGCCCTCATCGTCATCGTCATCGTCATCATCATCATCACAGCGCCTCGCCGTGTCGCTTGTTCCTCGCACACTCGCACCGCTAGCCCCTCTCGCTCTGTCGCTCATTCTGTCTCTGTTTCTCCCCGCTCTCCCCTCACTTGTACTCCCACCACCCCGCTCTCCACTTCGTGTGTATCATAGAAGAAGGATAAGAAGATATGGTAATCGCCTCGATTCGATTGTAAATCACTCCCGATAAAATGAAGGCCCTCTCTTCACTCACACTGACTGGCCAAGCTCGATCGCGAGTGCGCGAGCTTCCTTCCGTTCCTCCTCCTCTGTGCGTGCGTGGGTGCGTGTGGGTGGTGCTTAGCGGAACAGGCGGCCCCAGACGGTGCTCTTTCGCTCCTCGAGCTTTCGCAGGCGGCTGGCTTGTCGCTCCTTCTCCTCGCGCCAGAACCGAAGCAAATCCGGGCCAAGTGGGCGGAACTGCTGCATGACCACGCGCAAGTCGGCGTCGTCTGGCTGCATTCCCATGTCTAAAACCACGCGCACCATCGTGAGCGAACGGAACAAGTGTGTGCGAGTGCGAGTGCGAGTGCGTACACTGCATATAGAGCGCAAGGTCGATCAAGGTCGTGTCGGTCAAATCACCGGTCCACTTGGGAATGATGACAGCGTTGTCGGGCTGCATCTCACCGCTCTGCTCACATCAACAATCGAATCGCTCGATCGGTTCAGTTGGAGTGCGCGCTCTCTCTCTCTCTCTCTCTCTCTCTCTCTCTCTGGCGTGTGCTCACGTTGTTTTGCGTTCGTACCGTATCATCCGAAGCAATCAACACGACGCGCGACAGATCGCGGTTCAAGCGACCGAGGTCCTTGATTGCTTTGCCCTTGCCCATGGTCAGGTCGGGATACCAGAGAATGGCAGAAAAGTATCCGGCTTCGTTCAGCTTCTTGGCGTTCTGACCGTCGAGCTACACCGTATGCATACAAACACGACGGCGCCTCATCAGCACATCATGTGCCCACGAACCTGCAGCTGGATGCCACCGCTGCGTACCATCGAGTTCTCATTCGAGCACCACAAGATCACTTCGTAGTAGCTGGCAACGATCTCCAAGAACTCATCAATGCCCGGGCGCTTGAGTGCTCGCTTTTGTCCATCGGGCTACGATTCACCAGCCGAACGAGCACGAACGTGAGAATCGGAGAAGGCAACGACGTCGTACGCTGACTCATATGCGACGAGCCACATACTCCCGTTTCGATGTACAGCAAGTCGTTGATGTCGATGACCAACGTGGGAACGCCTGGTTGCAGTGGCTCGGGCAACAGCGTGTAGCCCATGAGGTAGTGCGACGGATTGTAGAAGAACTGCCCCAATGAACGAATGAATGAACGAACGTATTGTCAGCGTCTGCAGCAATCGAATGGCAGCAGTCGTTGGTTCACGGTGGTCGCTGGTCGACGTACAAAGTACAGCGTGTCCCACGTCTCCTTGAGGCCGTCAACGAACTGGTTCAGCTGCTCCATGAGAGTCGCCGGCTTGGCGTCATCCTTTGGCTTGTCTTGGTCGGGGGAGGGAGACGGAGCAGCCTCCTTCTCGTCAGCCAGCGCACTTGTCGAGACTGTGATGCATATTAATACAACGAACGGCGAGTCAACAACATATCGCTTGCATTCACATACGCAGATACGAGGCTCCAAAGGCACTCGCAACTCCGATCGACCAAGCACGAGATTCGCTCCCGTGCTCGTGTTCCTCAGATCCTTGCTCGTGCTTGGCGTGCTGTTGGTGCTGGAGGCGGCGGTGTTGTGTCGGAGGCGGCACGACGCTCCTGTTGGACGACAGCAAGGTGCTCCTCACCAACGACTGCTGCTGCTGCTGCTGCTGCTGCTGCGACGACGCTGCCGCTGACGCTCGATAGCGTCGTTGTTCGATGGGGCTAATCAAGAGCCGGCTACTTTGTGCACGCTCCAGTACAACGCGACGAGCTGGGGCATCGAGTACCGACGACGAGCACGACGGAGACGGAGATGGTGACGTGCTCGTCGCTGCTGTGCTGATGGTCGCTGTCGTGATGGCCGTCGAGGCCGAGCGAAGAACCTGACCTCGCAGCACCACTGCGCTCGATGGTCGCAATGCACCAACACGCGAACTTGCGATCGTCGCTCGAACGAGATGATTCATCATGACTTCGTTTCCTCTCTCTCTACCCACGTTGCACTGCACTGAGTCAAAGAGAGGGGAAGGAGAGGTATGTATGTGTGTGCTGCGTGATAGAGAGGGCAAGCAAGCGAATAAACCAACAACGACGACGAGAGAGGTTGTAGCGCGAAGGTGCGCTTAAGCAATTCGAGGAAGTGGATATTATCAACACCGAGCGAGCGAGATATCATCACTAGCAAGAGCGCAGCTGTAACGATAATCAGAGGTTCGAAGGGAGCTTGTGCAGCAATAAATACCAGGCCCTTTATGGTGTTGGATCGCTCGGAGGTAGCGGCACTACGGTCGACGAGAAGTGCGGGCTGGTTGTGTCTGCGTGGGATGGGCTGCGGTCTCGCATCCAGATGTGGTCGAGCCATAGTGCCCGAGCCGGGGCGGCAGGACCGGCTTCGAGCTTGCCGACCGATCGTGCATCGCCCAACACGAAGCCTTCAGGGTGTAGCAGCTCGTACAACCGCTCGAGTGGCCATTGTCCCTCGCAGATCAACCGTAATGTTCCAAGGATTCGTCGTACCTGTCCGAGAGAGAACGAGAGATAGGACCTAATCAATTCCAACAATCCAATCAATCTCGCGAGCGATGGTTGCTCGATGTACCATGTGCTTCAGGAATCCGGTGCCCTCAATCTGGATCGCAATGACGAACGAATCCGTGCCGAGGTTCTCCAAGACCTGCTCGAGTCGTGATTGCTCTGCTGCCGTCGCATGTTCCGGAACCGAGAGCCAAGACGCCGCTCGGCTCTTGGCATCGACGCTCATGCAACGAGTCGGCAGACTCCAGAACTCAGCCGACGACGCATCTCGATCAGCAATCAGGAACGCTCTCGCACGTGTCACAGTGCGATGCGTGCTGCTGCCGGGCGACAGCTTCGAGCCACCGCCATGGATGCCACACGAGAAGAGACCAAACTCGTTCGTGCCCTCGATCTGCCTTTCGTCAGCCGCAATCACGCGAGAGTGAGAGTGTGTGTGTGGTGTCAGCAACGACCTGGTAATGCGACGTGTGGTCGTCGTACTTGAGGCACTGCACGAGCAGCGGAATGCTCCAGCACCGGCCCGTATGCCAAGTCCGTGCGACGAGCTCGCGGTTCCAAGCTCCTTGATGCACAAAGTACGTGTAGCGCTTGCTTTCACTCAAGCTTCGAAACTCATGCAGCGCGAATGGCGCAACGAAGCGCACTTGACGAACGAGCACCAAGCCGCTGCCTTCAAGTTCGACCGAGCGCATGAGCTCCAATGCAACGAGTCGATCACGCTCATCACGAGCATCGCCATCAAGACGATCGAGTGGTGCCATTGTTGATATCGCCTCGATGTGATTGGTTGTACTTGTGGTAGCTGTGCTTGTGCTCTCGTGATCGAGTCGATTGGGTGTCATTACCAGATCGTTGTCGAGCTCTTCTTGTTGTTGATCGTACTCGAGAGTAAAGAACACCACTTGGTGCAATGCATGAACTCCCAAGTCAGTGCGGCTCATGGCGCACGAAACTACCTGCACACTAGGATGAGTGGGCGCATGGCGGGATGGCTGTCATCGTGATGTTCGAGACCGGGGCGCAGGTACCTGACGTCCAAGCACGCGAGCAGCAGCGGTCTCGATCACGTCCTGTAGAGAGCGCTTGCGAGCCTCGATTGAAGCGCTCTGTCGCTGCCAACCGTTGAATCGACTTCCATCATACGCAATGACCATGCGTACGATTCGCAAAGGTTGTTGAGGCATTGGTAGTGCTTGGACGCGAGATACATGCGCCAGGCAGCATGAAGTGAGACAACAAGAGCATTACTGTTCTTAACTTGGTGCTACATCAGTCAACCACTTCGCTTGCTTGCTTGAAAGGTAGATTACAACATGGTTATATATTGAATAGAGATAGTAAGTTAGAGAACGAGTGAGTGAGAGCGAGAGCGAGTCATAAGAATAGACAAGAAAGTGGTGCGCGCTATTGTCAGGATTGTGGTTGTGATTGGTGTTGTCGTTAGTTGATTCGATAGTAATTACAACCAGGTCCGATATGTGACGACCAGTTGGGTTCACAGAAGCTGTGCGTCGTATCGGTGTATCCAAAGATGAGATCGTTGACTTGTCGTGCTACGTACGGCGTCTGCTCGCGATGCTTGCGGCCGGCGAGCCAGTCGAACACGACGCCCGACCACGACGAGTGATTGTTGCCGATGAACTTGCCGGACTTGGCGCAAAAGAAGAAGTCCAGCATGGCGTAAAAGGTGTTGGCGTACTCCTTGGGTGCGCGCGGGTCGTTGACGCCTCGTGCCTCGCAGTTGTACTCAATGTCGGGCGTGCGCTCGCCGCGCGCCTTGCCCGACAGCAGGAGGCGTTTGGTGGTGACCGAGCGGTTGGTGCCGAGGCTCATGGTCGCGAGCACGTCGTCGTAGTCGTAGGCGCCGGCGAGGTAGAGCGTCTCGACGTCGGCGAGCTCGGCCACGTTGTGGAGCGCGTGGTTGACCTTCTTGGCAATCTGCTCGGTCGTGTAGTAGCCCGGCGCCGAGAGGAACCAGCAGCGAAAGTCGTCTTCGATGCGCTGGTGGATGCAGAGGCGCTTCTCGGGCTGCTGCTTGGTGGCGCTGCCTCGTGCCACCAAGGCCGCCGTGGCCTCGGCCGAGAGGCTCGTCGAGCCCGTGGCGGTCACGAGCGCCGACTGCTCCTCCATCAGGTCGAGATAGTACTCGAGGCACTTGGACGGCCGCATGGATGACAGCAGCAGCAGCTTGCGCGAGCCGGCGTCGGCCGTCGTCATCTTGGCCTTGGCGATGGCGGCGTTCGGAAACACCGACTCGAGCAGCGTCATGTTGGTGGCGATTACCATGGGTGCGAGGCCGCTGTCGGTACGCATGGCGTTGACCGAGTCGGTGAGCGCCGCAATGTCGATCAGCTCATCGATGCCCATGCCAGTCTCGGACGAGCACACGGGCGAGCAGTCGGGCAGCTGTGGCAACGAGACGTACAGCACGTCGCCGCGCCCGACCGCTCCCGCAAGCAGCGCAAAGAGACTCTGCATCGAGAGCGTGATGCCTGACCCAAGTGCCGATGGTGCAAGCCACGGCTCGAGGTACCACAGCGTCACACCGCCCTTGACGTCGGGGCGTGGAGCAATGCGCTGCCGCTCGCACGTCGGCCGCCAATGTAGGTCGTTGAAGAGCTTGCTATCGAGGAGCTTTCGTGCTGTCGGCATCGTCTTGGGAGGTGGTGGTGGCGGTGGCGGTGGCGGTATTGTCGGTGAGGATGGTTGCACTCGAGGAGTGTCAATGATGGGTATTTGTTGAGGAGGAGGGGGAGGTTGATGTCGGCGTTGTGAGTCCTTGGATGATGGTTGCTCATGCTTGGGTGGTGCCTCTTGCTTGGATGGTGGTTGCTTCTGCTCCTGCTGCTGCTGCTGCTGCTCGAGCCATTGCTGCTTCTCTTTCTCTCGACGGATGCGTTGATAACTTGAGCGACTCTCGAGTTGTTGCTGCAATATCGCATCAGCCACAACTGCTTGTTGTTGTTGCTGCTGCTGCTGCTTGGGGAATTGGTCTTGTTGGCGTCGCAGTTGCTCCTCCTCGAGCTGCGCATGCTCTAGCAGTTGCTCTTGCTCGACCTCGAGTGCCGAATCCACAACGAGCACGTTCTTCAGCAAGGGAGATTGCAAGTCGTTCGCTTCGTCGTCTTGCGGGTCTCCGACACGACGCGCAGCACGAGTGACAACGTGCTCGGGCTCATCGAACTCGACTCGCGGCTCATCGACATCAGCCAGTGGGTCGCCTGGCACATTGACCCGATGCCGCGGATGGCGATTGCGTGAGTCGGTGAAGCTGCTCAATTGTGTGAGCTGCATGAGAACCAACATGAATCCGAGTGCGACGGCACTGATCACGAGAGTTCGTAGCGAAGGCGCCATGATGTGTCGTTGTTGTAGTTGTGGTTGATGACAAGAGGTCGATGATGATGATGCTTGTGCGGCGCGAGGTAATCGATATCCGCAGCGTCAGCGTACGCCTCACAAGGCTACCGAGGTCGGTACTCGCCAACCACAATCTATGCGTGCGTGTATGCGTGTGTGCCAACGCGCCATTATCAGCACGGCGTTTGACACGAAGTCAGTCGCAAACGCAAACGACGACCGCAGCCGCGCTAAACGCCGCACTAAGGATAGCTCGCTCGCTCTCTCGTATCGTCCGTACCTTCCGAACTCGATTCTACTCTCGCCCCCTCTCACGTTCGTGCTCTCACTCGTTCACTCGAGAGATGACTGCCACGACCACGACCACGGGAGGCCCGTCAGCGATGGCGATGCGAGCGAGCGAACGAGACACGACGATGATGCTGCCGCTGAGCGAAAGAGAAGAGGAAGAGACCGTACCCCGTGTTGATGAAACGTACCCCGGATCTCTAAGGGTGCTCGTGGGCGCGTCAATGCTCTACTGTACCGATTGTCCTTCCTCGATCGATTGATCGATCTCTTTAGTTGTTTGTTTGCTCGTTGAATCATATTGGTGGCACTCACGTGGAACTTGATTCTGATGATGAGGACGATGAGGCTCACGATCGTTGTGGCCATGATGATGGTCCTTGCGTTGGTGGTGGTTGGTGCCGATCGAATCCCAGTGCGCGGAGCCGAGCATCACAACAACAACCACCACCACAAGCAGCAGCACGACGAGCATCATCGCGTGAAGCTCCAGGGCGGTGCGTCGAGCCTGCCTGTCACCACGTTGCCGATCGCGTTCCAAAGCGACGAGGTCAACATCACGGCTTCGGACTCGGTGTACCTCAAGGCCGGCAACGCCGTGCGCCTCGGAGACGAGTTCACTCCGCTCGTGGCGGTCGACTACAACACGCAGTTCGTGCCGCCGTTCACCAAGGGCGACGGCTCGATCCGCGGCCTCAAGTGCCCGCTCGAGGGCGCCGTGCGTCACAACGTGCCCAACGATGGCGTCAACCCTCCCGAGTTGTGCTACTGCGTCGCCGAGTCGAATGGCGCGCTCATGTACTACTGCGTCGCCTTGTCCAAGACGCAATAACGAGAGAGCGCTTGGCTGCCACAATCTCTCTCCCTGCATATGTAGAGCCCCACTGCCACCCCCATCCAGCTGGATAGAATACACACTCACACTCTCTCGCGAGTCGCCGATGAAGCACAATCATCGAGCCACACACGCGCATACTGTTCTTAGCTCCATTCGTGCTGCAGCTCTCTCGTTCGTTCGTTCGTTCACTCGATGGGCAAACTTCACGCTCTCGAAGCTCTCGCTGCCTTCGATCACAGCCCCATTGTCAATGGTGTATCAAGTGCCGTGCGTGATGCCACTCGCGCGGTGATCATCGAGTGGACTCGTCGTTGGGCGCACGACAGGAGCCTACGCTCGTTCATCAACCACACGCGCTTCCTCGAGGAGATCGAGGAGGCTCTCGTGCCGATCTCGCTCGTGGTCGCGTACTTGAACCGCATCACCGAGCAACGCGCAGGACAGCATGAACAACCACTGCAAGAACCGTACACGGTATTCGATCTGTGTGCTGGCAAGGGCTTCGTGTCGATGCTGCTTGCGTGGTTGGCGCTCTTTCTGCCAGAGGTGCGGAATGGCGTCCGCGAGCTCGTCATGGTCGACAAGGCCGGAGCCAAGATTCACATGCACCACATCGAAGCATCGAACGCCTCACGCGTCACCGTCAACGTCAACGCACTCCATAGCGACGCACCGCCGCTCGACGATGGCGAGCAGCGCCAGCCACTCCCGATACGCTTCGTGAACGCCGATCTGCACGACACCTACCTGCTCGAGAAGCTATCGGTCGACGAGCGAACGCGCGGCATCATCATTGGCATCCACATGTGTCGTCGGTTGGCGCCACGAGCGTGCCAGCTCTACAGCGCCATGCCGTCGTGCTTCGACTGTCTGGTTCTCTCGCCGTGCTGCGTGCCACCTGCCGGTTCACCAATGACTCTCAATGGACGCACGATCGATCCTGCGGAGCTCGACGGTTCCTATGATGCGTGGGTCGCGTGGCTCACGAGTGTCGTAGCTGCCTCGGATGAGCGTGACACGAGCGCCACAACAGCAACAGTCGACTCGACAACGACAACGACAACAACAACGACAACGACAACGACGACGGCAGCGACGATGCCATTGCCACTGCAGCTCACGACCAGTACCACGCACACCGATTGCCGATGCTTCCTGGCGCCGCTCAAAGGTGGCCCACACCGTCGCAACGCCTTCATCGTCTCGACTCGCCCACACGACAGACCGAGAGAGCGCCCGCCATCGCCTCGACTCTTCCGCGCACCCGACGCCTCGCAAGTGTGCCTGCGCTTTTGGTACCACTCCAAGTGCAGCAAGGCCGATCGCTGCCGCTTCCAGCACACACAGGGCGGCCTTCGTTCGTGCGCCGAGACCGGAGCCCGACACGCCACGACACTCGTCGGCAGAGCCTCGGCTCCCTCATCGCCCATACCACTGGCGTCCGATAGTGCCGTGGAGTGAGTCGTCAGCGATTTAATGCACTTCGCACACACATCTCATCATTCGTTTAGTGCTCTCTCTCTCTCTCTCTCTCTCTCTCTCTCTCTCCAATCAATCAACCAACCAACAAGCTAGTGAGTCGTTGTGGTGCTCGATGGGTCGCTTTGCTATCGTGTGCGATATCGACGGCGTCGTCGTGAAGGGCGTGTCGTTGGTTGCACGATCGCGCGATGCAGTGCGACGCATGCTGCCGCATCCGTTCGTCTTTGTGACCAACGATGGGATCTGCTCCGAGCGCGCCAAGGCGCAGCAGTTGTCCAGCCTGCTGGAGTTTACAGTATGCTGCAGCGATTGGTCGCGCGTATCGGAGAGAGTCGAGAGGATCCTGCAAGCGATATTGATGGCTGCTGCTGCTGATGATGGCTGCTGCAGGTGCCCGAGCGACGCTTCCTCATGGCGCACTCGCCCTTGCAGCACTACAAACATCTGAAGGAGCGTCGTGTGCTGGTCGTTGCTCGTGACTACACGATTGCGAGAGAGATTTGTCGCGAGTACGTGCAATCGAATACAAACGCGACCGGCGCGAGTCTGACGATGCCGCTGTATGCGTGCAGCTACGGCCTCGAGAACGTCGTGTTCCTGCCCGAGTACATTGCCGCCAACCCACACTTGATACCGGCCATCTCGCACACGCCCAACGTCGCCAACTTGCAATCCTCACCGTCGGTCGAGATGAACGAGACGGCACTCCATACAGAGACATTGTATCGGACGCCGATCGATGCCGTCGTGATCCTGTCGCTTCCCGTCGAGTGGAGCGACTCGTTGCAGGTGTTGGTCGACGTGTTGCGCACCTCGAATGGCGTGCCCGACAAGGCCAACGAGCTTGGTGCCGATGAGCCGCAACATGGTGCATACACCGCCATCGATGCAAGTATCACTCGAGAGGCATCACTGATTGATCATGTGGTGTGTAGTCGAGCTGTACTGTGCCAATCCCGATCTCGAATACTCGGATCGACATAATGTACCTCGCTACACAGTCGGAGCCTACTTGTTGTGCCTGCAGTCGCTCTATCATGTTCGTCATCGTCTTCTGAGAGACACGCAGACACAAGCTCGCCAGCTCTCATTCATACTCACGAACGCCGAGGCGTGTTCAACAGGCCAGCACCCATCGCGAGCTTCAGGTCGTGCTGCTGGGCAAGCCACATGCGCTCACGTTCGAGTTTGCTCGTGAGCGATTAGCGCAAGAGTTTGGTACTCCGATGCTGCCGCCACTACAAGCTCCCGAACTCGATGGCGATACTACTACCTTCTACATGATTGGCGACAATCCTCGATCAGGTAATGCCGATTACCTCACGATCATTCCAGTCTCGAGGACCTGGTACACTGACACGCAAACGAATGCCGTAGATATTCGAGGCGCCAATGCCGCAGGTCGCGAGTGGTTCTCGATCCTCGTGCGAACGGGTTGCTTCTCGTCGGGAGCCGAGAACGACGCTACCTACCCTGCCAACCATGTGTGCAACGACCTCCACGACGCTATTGATTTCATCTTGGAGCGAGAACAACAGCCGCTATTCGCACCGGTAGGAACAGGTACAGCTAGCCATCCTACAACCAAGTAGTAATACATCAGCATCCTCGCACGGCCATTGCCTCCATGGGGCCACATACCAGATAGGAGCTTGCAAAGGCGGCGTGGCCTTGATTCGCCACTCCCAAAGTTGGATCGGTTGGTTCGGGCCAGTGACAACGAAGCGATTGGTATACCTCCGGATCTGCCAAGCGAAAGTATTGCACGACCTTGCTCTGCGCCAACGCAGAGTGACGCATCGCAGGAACTCCCTCGTCGGCCACAAAGCCGGCGACCACGAACTCGACTTGAGAGTTGTTGTCGGGTTGAGACACGTCCACGTAGGAGCCGTCCGGCATACGAAAGCGCCTTGTTGTGAATGTTACAAATGGGCACACTTGGTTGCGTTCCAACGCTGCCTCCAGCGCTACGGAGTGACGAAGGGTGTGCAACAAGAAGCACAGCGAGTTCGCCCGCTTGTCGTGTGCCATCTTGAAGCTCCATTCGGTTGAGTCTGGGCGTTGTACGCGCTTCAGCCAGTTGTTGGCGCAAACCAATCGAAAGTCTGCGTAGTCGTAGAATGCCTCCCTAAACTCGCTGTCCGGCGCTCGCGCACTGATACTTTGGAGGGCCTCGTCGTCTGGCTCATAGTGCACCACTGCTCGTTCGCCTCGCGCGGAGATGTGCAAGAGTGTCTCCCACGACAGAGCCTCTTGCACGATGACCGGCTCGCCAAGCTTCAGAAACGAAAGTGGGGACGATGCGGCGAGCATCCTGCAAGGAAGGATAGGGAGATGGAGCCGTGGTGTTGTTGTTGACGCACCAAGCATGAGAGGCAGAACAACGAGGCGAATGAGGCCAAGGTCGGGCTGGAACGAGGCCGGAACACTCACTCTCTCTCTGGTGCTTGCTCTCTCTCACTGGTGCTTGCTCTCCCATCACGACCATCGTGACGATGATGCCAATCCATCAATCAATCAATCAATCAATCGATGGAGACCACGACATTGCAATCAATGACGTGGTGATGGAGGGAGTGACATGAATGAGAACAACAGTACCCACCACGCGAGAGCGAGAGAAGAAGGAGAGTCACCCATGTGGCAGCCTTGGCAGATTGGCACGCGGTGTGTATTGTGCGCAAGGTTGATGCAGGGCTCTCGACATGTACCATGCTGGTGCTACCTCGCACAACCGAGCGAGCTCACTCGCTCGGTTGTTGTGCCGCAGGAGCTCCGAGGTTCAAGTGCACGATCACCGTGTCTCCGTCTTGCAGCTGCGCCACATCGCTGTCCTCGTCGAGCTTCACGTCGAACCCAAGCGACGCCGAGAGACCTGCCACCACTCCAGCATTGAGCTTGAATGCCGCAATCACGGCTGCTCGCAGTCCATCGAGAGTCTTCTCGCTTGCTCGAAGCTCGATCTCTGTGGTTTCGGTTTGGATCTCCTGCGAATGAGCAAGTCCCATCCCGACCAACACACACAATCATCAAGCGAGTGAGTCTCATCTCGTCTCGTTCAATCGAAGACATCGCCATCTCGATCCTCACAGCGACAACGACAACAAAGAAAACGAGAGATGCGCGTACGAGTCGAGCTTGCAAGGTCGTGAGCTCTTCGTCAGCCGTCGTGAACTGGTATTGATGCGGCATGATGGCCGTGAACTCTGACTGCAAGTCCACTCCTGCCGTCGAGATCCTCACCGTGTACGTCGTTCGAGGTTGGAGCGGCATCGCTGGAGTGAAGGTCAGCGTGCGAGACGGTGCGTCGTACGCGGCCGCGCCCACCACTGGCACTCCTCCTGCTTGCGACACGATGATGCATTCGCCTGGTCGCACTGATCGCACTGTCCTGTCGAATGTCACCGAGATCGTCGTTTCCAAGTCGACGTCTCCCTCTCGGTCATCGGGAGACTGGGTCTCGATGTGGTTCGAGAGCATGTCTTTGGGAGATATCGGGCAGGTATGAGTGAGTGATCTCGATTGTCGAGATATCGGTTGGTATCAACGACATTGGCTTGCACACGCCAATGGCGCGAGCGAGCGAGAGAAGAGAAGAGTCGCGCACCTCCTTGACCTCGAAGACGCAACACGCAATGCAGGGTCGACTCCTTCTGGATATTGTAGTCGGCGAGCGTTTGGCCGTCCTCGAGCTGCTTGCCGGCGAAGATCAAGCGCTGCTGGTCTGGCGGAATGCCCTCGGCGCGTTGGACCGTTCGCTTGACTTCCTCGATGGTGTCGTTCTCGTCGACATCGAGAGTCGCGGTCTTACCAGTGAGAAACTTGACAAAGATTTGCATCACGATGAGAGAGAGAGAGAGAGAGATTGGATTGGGTTGGATTGGGTGTGGCGGAGAGCGGAGAGGCAGAACAGCGAGGCAGCAACGAGGCGAATGGAGGCTGAGGTCGGGGCTGGAAGCAAGAAGAAGCTGAGGAACGAGGCCGGAACACTCACTCACTCTCTCACTCTCACTCTTGCTTGCTCTCCCATCACGACCATCGTGACGATGATGGGCCAATCCATCCATCAATCAATCCATCAATCCATCCATCAATCCATGGAGACCACGACATTGCGATGAATGACGTGGTGATGGAAGGAGTGACATGAATGAGAACAGTAGTACCCACCACGCGAGAGCGAGAGAAGAAGGAGAGTCACAAATGTGGCAGCCTTGGCAGATTGGCACGCGGTGTGTATTGTGCGCACGGTTGATGCAGGGCTCTCGACATGTACCATGCTGGTGCTACCTCGCACACCGAGCGAGCTCATTCGCTCGGTTGTTGTGCCGCAGGAGCTCACTCGCTCGATTGTTGTGCCGCAGGAGCTCCGAGGTTCAAGTGCACGATCACCGTGTCTCCGTCTTGCAGCTGCGCCACATCGCTGTCCTCGTCGAGCTTCACGTCGAACCCAAGCGATGCCGAGAGACCTGCCACCACTCCAGCATTGAGCTTGAATGCCGCAATCACGGCTGCTCGCAGTCCATCAAGAGTCTTCTCGCTTGCTCGAAGCTCGATCTCTGTGGTTTCGGTTTGGATCTCCTGCGAATGAGCAAGTCCCATCCCGACCAACACAACCATCAAGCGAGCGAGTGAGTCTCATCTCATCTCGTTCAATCGAAGCCATCGCCATCTCGATCCTCACAGCGACAACGACAACAAAGAGAGAGAGAGGCGCGTACGAGTCGAGCTTGCAAGGTCGTGAGCTCTTCGTCAGCTGTCGTGAACTGGTATTCATATGACATGATGGCCGTGAACTCTGACTGCAAGTCCACTCCTGCCGTCGGGATCCTCACCGTGTACGTCGTTCGAGGTTGGAGCGGCATCGCTGGAGTGAAGGTCAGCGTGCGAGACGGTGCGTCGTACGCGGCCGCGCCCACCACTGGCACTCCTCCTGCTTGCGACACGATGATGCATTCGCCTGGTCGCACTGATCGCACTGTCCTGTCGAATGTCACCGAGATCGTCGTTTCCAAGTCGACATCTTCCTCTCGGTCATCGGGAGACTGGGTCTCGATGTGATTCAAGAGCATGCCTTTGGGAGATATCGGGCAGGTATGAGTGAGTGATCTCGATTGTCGAGATATCGGTTGGTATCAACGACATTGACGCCAATGGTGCCAGCGAGAGAAGAGAAGAGTCGCGCACCTCCTGGACTTCGAAAACGCAACACCAAGTCGAACGTTGAGCCTGGCTGGATGTTGTAGTCGGCGAGGGTGCGGCTGTCCTTGAGCTGCTTGCCGGCGAAGGTCAACCACTGATAGTCAGGCGGAACGCCCTGCTTGTGTTGGATCTTTTCCTTGACCATCGCGATGGTGTCGTTCTCGTCGACATCGAGAGTCGCGGTATTACCAGTGAGGTTCTTGACAAAGATTTGCATCATGATGAGAGAGTCGAGAGAGAGAGAGAGAGATTGGATTGGATTGGATTGGGTTGGGTTGGATGTGGCGGAGAGCGGAGAGGCAGAACAGCGAGGCAGCAACGAGGCGAATGAGGCCAAGGTCGGGCTGGAAGCAAGAAGAAGCTGAGGAACGAGGCCGGAACACTCACTCACTCTCTGGTGCTTGCTCTCCCATCACGACCATCGTGACGATGATGGGCCAATCCATCAATCAATCAATCCATCCAATCAATCAATCAATCAATCAATCAATCAATCCATCCATCCATCAATCAATCAATCAATCCATCCAATCAATCAATCAATCAATCAATCAATCAATCAATCAATCAATCAATCAATCAATCAATCAATCAATCAATCAATCAATCAATCAATCGATGGAGACCACGACATTGACGTGGTGATGGAGGGAGTGACATGAATGAGAACAACAGTACCCACCACGCGAGAGCGAGAGAAGAAGGAGAGTCACAAATGTGGCAGCCTTGGCAGATTGGCACGCGGTGTGTATTGTGCGCAAGGTTGATGCAGGGCTCTCGACATGTACCATGCTGGTGCTACCTCGCACACCGAGCGAGCTCACTCGCTCGGTTGTTGTGCCGCAGGAGCTCCGAGGTTCAAGTGCACGATCACCGTGTCTCCGTCTTGCAGCTGCGCCACATCGCTGTCCTCGTCGAGCTTCACGTCGAACCCAAGCGACGCCGAGAGAC
>Ga0209935_1002786_pt1 | contig 19978 bp, 26 predicted proteins | sample ThiBio_1000_plan_2_FD_183958 | JGI IMG/M metagenome (GOLD analysis project Ga0209935, IMG submission 183958) | Wastewater bioreactor microbial communities from Cape Town, South Africa - Thiocy_cont_1000_plan (SPAdes) | ecosystem: Engineered > Bioreactor > Thiocyanate-remediating >...
GGGGCCCGTGGAGGGTAAGGGTGGGGAGGAAGAGAAGCCACCACCACTGCTGGGTCCAAGAGGGGGGTGGGAGAGGTAGGCACAGGTAGCCCCCAACAGGCGGGCACCATCCCTGGGAGTACTTACCTCTGCGCCCAGAATGAAGGTTTCCTGAGCATAGTCAAATGGAGAGGAGGGGTGGGGGTGTCTCAGTGATCACTGCTTCGTCGGGATTCGGATCAAGCTCGATCTTCTTGCGTGGACGTGGTGGTCTCTTGGAGAGCAGCAAAGTCACCCTCCCTGTGCACCTTGTGAGGGCAAGGGATCTCCTCAGGGACAGCATGAGCACCGATCAACAAGGAACACTATCCCAGGGCTATGTGGTATACCTGCTTCTTGCCACAGCCTCGAGTATCTCCTCGGCCCGAGAACTTGGTGGAAGAGGCTTCGCGCACTGGGGCCGCCTCTGCACGCAGTTGATGCAGTAGATCATGAACGACAGCTCCCCTAAATCGTTGTAGAAAAATTGTCTCTCGGCAGTGACTTCCAACAACACTCCGCGCTTGTTCAGCATCGTTACTTTACAAGAGATGATAGGGCTTACAGGCTGCTGGGATCTGCAGTAAAGGCGATGTTATTATAAAATAGGCTCCTTTGAAACAACCCGATGGCCAACACACCTAAGATTACGAAGTATCTCGTTCAGCTCAAGTGCATTATTGGGATCGGCCCTTGGCAGCACAGATTCATGATACGCCACTTTCTGGAACTCCTCCTTTGGGAGAAGTCAGGAATGTTAGCTTCTAATACCAAAAAGGACACTCACATAGTGATACCCCAGCAATTTGCCGTATTTGCCGTTCAAATCGATAGCCCTCTCCAATAGCACGCCCGGTTGAAATTGTCCAGGAACCACTTCCGCCTTGACCAATGCATGAGGGCGCAGGGGATACCGCATCACAAAAGGCGCGTAGGACAAGCGAGCGCCCATAGGCAGCCGGATGCTCTGCGACGTGTTGTTTGCTGTTGTGTCGATGCTTTCGAATTGTTTAGTAAGAACCTTGTGCGTTTCTTTCAACTGGGTTGTGTTTTGGCGGAGCCGTTGAACCTCCTGAATGAGCTCACTCAGAAGGAGTTGTTGAGAATTATTATTATTATTTCGTTGTTGTTGTTGTTGTTGTTGCTGCGATTGGATCGCGTCACCCTTCACTGATGGTTGAGGCATTGGTGCAATCGGCACCAAGGATGAGGAGAAGGCGACTTGTGACATGACACAAGATGAGGATGCCGAAATAGGTGAGATGATCGGCAGCGCTGCAGGAGGTTCCACCATGTGCATCCTCCATCTTTTGGGCTTGGGTGCCCCATCTGAGAGGTAGAGCGGTGGGTGCCACCATCTTTTCTTGGCCGTCCCCTTTTCATGACATTGCGGCACTCCCATTGTTTTTGGGCGCAGCGAGAGCACGGACGTTCGCCGTCGCAGATCTTGTGGTCGCGCCTGCAGAGGCTGCAGGCCCTCTTGTCGTCCATGCCTTTCGTTCGTGAAATAATTATAACAGGGTAAAAGGATGTTGAAACTCTGTTCTCTGCTTTCCTTTCTCCTTCCTTTCGTTGACTTTTTTTTTTTTTTCGCTATGCCCATATTATTAAGGTTACTGAAGTCTAAACATATTACGCCAGACACATAAGCCGGAGTTAGTAAAGCCATAGACAGAAAGCATACATATTAAATTACGTAATTTGTGGGCACCAAAATTTGGATTTGAAGGGAAATTTTTATATCCTCTTCCCAGATTTTCAAATTTTTTCTTTAGATTTGACTATTCTGCACCAAAACAAACACAGTAATGGCACCATTAACATCCTGACACCATAGTGAAAGAAGTACACACATAGAATGTTGATGCTCATCACAAAGTCGATTTTCTCCATTTCTAAGAAGTGGGGGCAATCCAAGGAGGCATGTTTTTGGCACAACAATTAGCCCTCCCCCGACCATGGGAGTAGGGTTCAGGGCGAGATTTTTTTTCCCAACAACCAACCACGACAGGTAGCACGACGCGCCACGTGTCTCTTCACCACCTACTCACCATTTTCCCCCCTCTTTCTCTTTAGCTTAATTAGGATCAATAATGGAGTAGCACCTCTTGAGCTCAATCCTGTCGATATGCAGCCCACCAGAAAAAATTCGGTCTCCCTTGACCCCGACACATGGCGAGACCATTGATGGAAGGGAATCCGCTTGGTCCATCTCACTAGGATGTTTTGTCGACTGGACATGAGGAAGAGGTTACGGGCAACTAACACACCTCTGCCTTGCCTTTTCGTGGAAGTGGTCTGAATCCGAACAGCAAACCAAATCCCATACAAATGACCATTTACCTATTTTGAAGAAGAAAAAAAACCAGTGGAGGAGAGCGTATTGTGCAACCAAGTGCGAGTAACGGGAATTTTTATCGCAGATCTGGTGCGGGTACAGTAAGCCGCACACCAATTTCTTGTTCCGTAACCATTTTTGTCTGGAGCTTCGTGGCCAATAGGAATCTCATCATACCGGCGCTTGCTTCTGCATGGAGAAGATATAGGCGACCAACCCCACACCACAACATAATCGACAATGATCTCCACAACACACAGCAACAAGAGGCTTGAAGGCAAGACAGTCGTAGTCACTGGCGGCAGCACTGGCCTTGGCCCTGAATTGAGTGGCAGCCAGCATGCGCGAGTGTCCCTTCTGTCGGCACACGCCCCTCATCCTCCACCAGACGGGTGCCGAAGCCCTGTCGTCTGTAGGGTTTCTCGATCCATAGACTCTCGATCAGCATGTCAGTCGAGTTGTCCTGAGATTCAGAGAACATGATGGTGCCGGTCGCTTCGCATTCTCGTCCCGCCATTCGCACCAGTCGTTGAAGGTGTTGGGCAACTTCAATGGCTCCTCTTTGGGAATCGACTCGGGTGATACTTTGTCGCGGAGAAGCACATGCAACATGATCCACCTGCGGTTGGTTCGTATAACACGAGGACGTCGGCGGGTGCTCGAGCTTCCTTGCTCCGTATCTCGTCGGTGCTCGCTATCTGGTCAGCGGATTCCATCTATTGGGGAGATTGGTGATGTTTGGGGCTTTATGTACTATTTTTTGACGAAATGCAGTCGTTTTAACACCCCCCCAAAAAAAAAAAAAAAAAAAAAAAACAAATACACATACCAACAAAGAACAAGAGGCTCTGCAAAAACAATGGAGGTGCTCTCGAAGAACAAAGACCATTACACCTCGCTCAAGCAAGGATCCGAAGAGTGGTTGCAGGCGCGCAAGGATTTCGATCTCACCGCCTCTGAATTGGGTCCCGCCCTCGGTCTGGGCAGATTTCGAACGAGGCTGCAATTATATCGAGCCAAGAAAAGGCCTTCCTCCCCAAAGAATGAAGACAAGGGCACCCAAAAGGGTTTCGAATATGGACGGCTCCATGAACCGGATGCTGCTCGAGAATTTCAACAGAGCTGTGCATCGGGCTTCGTGTTGACGGAAACCGGCATCTGGCCTCTCTATTATGATGCCTTCTCGCTTGGAGTGAGTCCGGATCGACTTGTGATCGACCCCGAGAACGAGGGCGCCGTTGTTGCTACCTACGAGGCCAAATGTCCGGTGAGCGGCAAGCTGATGAATCCCCCTCACCCGGAATACCTGTTGCAGGTCCATGCCCAGATTCAGGCGGTGAGCGTTGACGAAGGTTATCTTCACGCGGACGCCGGAGAGGAGTTCGTTTTATCGCGTGCCGGGATGATGTCCTGTGGGATGTCGTGGCTCGGGCAGCCGAGAGATTTGTTGTCGAACACCTTCGCAAGGACGTGCCTCCACCTTCGACCGATGATGACGACGACCTCCATGTGGGCGATATCGTGAATCTGTTGGGCGCAACCGTGAAGATGATCGGCCACGGCGTTTGATTGAACCTCCTCTTTGCGAGGAGAAGTCTCACATTAGCAGAGAACCACAAATGCCCTTCGCCATTGTTTGTGCGTATTTTTTTTTGCGAGTCGAATCTTGCCCTTTGTTATTCCAACCCCACAGTACTTGTTCACTCCCCCCCCCTCCTCCCAAATAGAAGACTTTAAAGTATAGCAGTCTGGGAAGAAGTACCTTCGCGGGTTGTTGAACGCCTGCGCAATGATGTACCCCAACGCTCTGCGCACAGAAAATTTTTTTTCATTTGAACTTTTTCAAAACGCAGTCATGCGCGCACGCAACAGTTGGGTTTTCTCTTGGGTCGACTTTTGCTGGCCTGTTTTTGATGGGTGCACTTCTTTCGTCCTTCGGATATCATTTCCCCTTCTTTCCCTCCCCGCCTTTCCTCCCCCCCTCTCTCCAAAGAAGAAATAGGGGTGTTCGATTCTTGATTTAAAGTTCTTCTCCAACAATCAGTTTATTATGCGCTCTGGGTGACTCTGGCCCAAGCAACCGACAACAATATTGATTTGGCCTTGCAAAGCTTCCCCGACCCGGTCACGATCGGAGTTCCTTTCAGGTTCATCGCTTTTGCCAGCCAGCACAGCACCTTTGACCCACCAACAACACGTTCAGTGTAACATCACTTCCTCTTTCGACAGCCAAGGTTTTCAGACACTCATCTCTGCGACGCCCGATCAACTCATCCTCGAAGATAGCATTCGACAGTTTGATTTAGAGGCCATTGTCGAGGGATGTCCCCATGAGGCTGCGGTCTTTGTTAGCACCATGTTTTGCGTTCCGATGCAAAGCACTTCGCCCTCTTCATCGCCTTCACCTTCACCTTCACCTTCACCTTCACCTTCGCCTTCACCCTCTCCATCGCCTTCGCCTTCACATTCGCCTTTACGCTCTTCATCGCCTTTGCCCTCGCCCTCGCCTGTTACCCTGAGGATGCAAGCGCTGCCCGGTACACGGATCGATGTCTCTATCGCCGACCCGGTGATCGATCAAGCCAGCGTAATCCTTCGCGCCATATTGGAAAACACGATCTCCTACGCGCGTTCCGGAGACCTATCCTGCAACTTCACGAGTGGCGGCATGTTATCACCTTCAACCGAAAAGGCGTCGCTTGAGACTGTGTGGCTGGATGCGGACAAGCATCATCTCAGCGATGCGACCTCCAAACCGCTTTGTAATGTCAAAGATACAGACCTTGCCTGTCATGTTGGGGACATGATAGGACACAACATCAAGACTCTGGTCCTGCCATTCAACATCGTATCAAAGACTCCGCCTCCTCCCACAGCAATGGTTAGCATCGTTTGTTCTGCGGATTGTGGCGATAAGGTGAGTCCTTTCCTGTACGTTTAAAGGACAACTCATAAACAAAAAACAAAAGAGATTTATTGTGACGAACAAGACCCTTACCATCGCGCTCCCACAACCTGCTGGAATCGCTCTCGCACCTACCAAAGGAGTTGGGCAACCCGTCATCCCGGGAACGGATTTCCAACTGACCGCCAACGTGAGCGGATTGAGCAACGCCTCGGTCTGCACCCTCACCTTTCCGTCCACCGAGTTTCATATCAGAACCAAACCGCCCAAGACTTGCGATGCGGAGAAAGTTTCTGCACCAGCCACCAGTTCCACAGGCTCCACTGCTAGGGATGGAAGCGAAACAGCCATTCGATGCCTTATAGTGGCTCAGCATAATGATTCTCCAGTCCAGCAATTGGTATTCTCAATCCATGCCGACTCGACCATCAAAACAGGTTTCTCCCCCTCTCTCTCCTCCTATTCAGTATCTGACTACCAAGATCGAATTAGGTTCACAGAACTTCCACATGGAATGTATCGGGAAGAGCCTTTCCACGGACCAGGAAGTCACGGCGACGAGCGACTTGCCCCTCTCGTTTGAGCGAAACGTCACGCTTGAAGTGACCGCGATGATTGCATCTGGCAGCACCAACTCAAAGGAGCTGACCTTTGTGACCGAGCTCACAAACAAAGGCCTTTCCGATGCTGACGGAATTGTTTGCAACATCACTTACCCGCAAGACCTGTTGATGTCCAAGCTCAAATCTCTGGGGAAAAATTGCACCACAGGTGATCCAATCTCTTGTACATTGGGCACTGTGCCAGGTACGCAGAAAACAACGATTCCAACCTCCTTTGCATCTGAGTTGAGAAAAAAAAAAAAAAAAAAAAAACAAGTTAGAGTCTCCTCAACATCAGATGAAGGGAGAATGTGGTTGAAAAGTGAAATGCCCAACGAACAACAATACCACAATAATGCCTATTGTTTCTTTTTTTTATTATTATTATTGGTTTAGGCTGAAAAGTTTACGGCAAGGTTTGTGGTCTGAGGCTTCTTCATTCTGAGATAAAGTCCAACGGCAGTGACCACCGCAATGACAGCGACGACGAGAAGGGGTGCCAGGATCAATGCAATCAGCGCCAAATATGCCAGGCTGGAGTCCTCACTCGAACCATCGCTTGATGATGACTCTGAATGAAGGAGGATCGCAATCTCAGGGTCATAAATCCATGAACTTTCAAACTCAGTTGTGCCATTAAAGACGATTCCAATCATCTCGCCATTGGAGTCGTATGTCATATTGAAGGTGGATACGTTTAAGCTGCTCTCCTGCTGGTCAGAGATCGCAATGTTTGGCTTTAGAAAAAAAAAAAAAGTCAGACTTGTGGGACCCTTTTGCGGTGGGTGGGGATACCTGATTCAGCACAACATTGTAAAAATCGGTTTGGAAGATAAAGTTTTCTGGTAGTACAGAGTTGTTTTTTAGGCACAAGGGGAGAAAAAAAAAAAAAACAAAGGTTTAATATTTTTTTTTTTTAAAAAAAAAAAAAAGCTTGTTTGTACCTTGATATGGAGTGGGATAGCGAGAGTGAGAGTAGTTCCTCACTGGGTGAGAAAATGCGAGGCTCAAAAAGAAGACCTTGGTGGTGGAGGCATTGAAGATGTTGGAGTCGTTCGTTATAACTGAACCTATCTTCAGACCACCAACTCCAATCAGAGTGTTGTTTCTGCAAAAAGGGAAAAGAAAAGCTTCCATTAAGAAAGACATTTTTCTCTCGCTCTAAATGTAGCTCACATACAATACGGTGGTGTTCTGGCCAGAGTCAGTCAAGGTGATTGTGTATCTGCCCTCGGCAATGGTGTATGGGGCGCTGTATTGCCAGAAAATGCTCAACTGATTGATAGCAGTGAATACCGCTGAACTAGGTGGACCACCGTGTAGGTAGCGGTTTGTCCTTTGCTCGTAGAAGCCAAAGAACTTCCAGAATACATTGTATTCTGTTCTCACCTGTGTTGGGGGGGGGGGTGTGTGTGGTGAACTCAGCAGCCAAAAAAAAAAAATGGTTGGGACTTACTTTGCCACTTGTATCCTTGGGGTACATCGGCCCTCCCAGGTAGGAGTTTGATGGATTGATGTAATCGAGAGATGCGACTAGGTCCCACTGGAAAAGGTTGCTATCCAATGTTATTCCTTGGCCATATGCAGTTGATAGCACAAGGACAATACAAAAGGTGAACAAGCAGTTACCCCTTGGCCTTACAACCCTGTCCTGCATCATCAAGCCGCCGCACGGCCGTTGACCTACAAATGAAAATTAATTTAGTAGGAAATAAACAACTCCGCATTTTTTTTTTTTTTTTTTGAACATTGTTCCAGGGATGCAGCGGGTGTGCCCTTTGCAGCACATCTATGGGCTTGGCCTCCTCATTTTCTCTCGTCAACCTTGGGGCAAGTTACTATGGGAATTGTGGGATAGATTGCTCGCTTCCTGGTGTATATTTCAACGTGTAGTGGAACGAATCCTTACTGCGATCAGTACGCTTCTTCCCGAATGTTTCTGCAACGTGGACTGTTCGGTGCCCTATTCATGCGTGAGCTGTTGTTCTGCATATCTCTCCCCCTACTAGTGTCGCTGTTGACTCCGGAATCAAACAGGACTTGAACTAAAAGGCGCTCAGTTGTCCTTCGAGAGTGTCAAGGAAGAGAGTTTGGTTTCGTAGTTTCCTGTCTACAGGGGCAAGAAATAGTGTCCACCGAGGTGTTGGCGGGTCTGTCTTCCAATGTATGCTGGCGCTCTTGAGGGTTGCGTGATCCTGATCAACCCAGCGCGTGTGGGAGAGGATGAGGAACCAACGAAGGATGTGGATGCAAGGAAGCAGCAGCCAGTGAACCGTTCAGGAAAAATTTGTCGGCCTATCCCAAATTTTAGACTCCGTGCAGTCAAAATTTTTTTCTCTTTCCGACGATTTGGCGCGACGGCTATGAAGGCCGTATGGGTACCCCTCGGACGCTCACAGTTTCAGAGCTTCCCCAATGATAAGCATCATCGTTGCGGTTCCTTCCAAGAACAGCAAAAGAAGAAAAGGTTGGCGTTACCCCCCCCCCCCAAAGTTCCTTCGCCAGAGTTCTCGTAACTCTTCCCTCTCTCTCTCGATATATATATAAAAAAATATTTTTAATCTTTCCTCCTTTCTCCGCTAAACCATCTGCAGATATCGACGGTTCCGCGACTGTAGCGTCGCTGTTGATCATGTAGCTGTGTCGTTGGTATGGTTATTGTATCTGTTCTCATTGGTCATGATCGATCGCGCGGAGGGAATGATGGCTACTTGTCCGCAAACGGGGGGCTGGCAGGGACCATCGGTGCCTAGCAATAAATGCTACAAGCCGGGGCCGCCGGTCACTATTGAATATGGGGCCTGTTGCGGATTTTGTTCCGTGACAACTCCGGACGGATTTTGCATCTCGTGCAATCCCTCCTATCCATCTGACACCTGGTGGAACACCACCGCGATCGCCACCACCTCCCCTCTAACCGGCGTCGCTTTCAACGATACCTACTGCCGCCGTATATCTCCTCCCCCCTCTCATGAAGCGGTAGCCGGCTGACCTTTTTTTTTTTTCCCCTCAAATTAATGAAATATTTATGAATATGTACAGCAACAATGCAAACCTCAGGCCCCGTAACGAACCTTACACTCGTACCCGGACAGACCATATGGTCCTACACTTGCACGCAGACTGCCGAAAATGTTCTCGTAGGGTGCGCCTATCCCGTTGCTTTCTCCCCTCTTCCCGCAGTTTCTTTCTCTTAATCCCCCCCCCCCGAAACACCCACCCAAAAAGGTTCTCTACCACGATGCCCGGTCCGTCAAGCTGTTCGAGCTACTCGCCCGGGCCGAGCTCCTTTCCATCCTGGACGGTCCCAACCGACGGGGCGGTTCCCTTCACTGTACCCTTCACTCAATGCACTTACATCGGGGATGGGAGTCCCAGCAACATGCACTCGGTCCTCTTCATCTCCAACCTCACCGTGTGTCCAAACAATGGCCTTACTATGGGACCCTCGTGGGGGGCCACCGGTACTACATTTTTTTCCTCATCCCTGTTGTTTGTTGTTTTTGTAGAGGTATCGGAGGCATTTTAATCGCCTTGTATAATAGCCAATTCGGGGCTTTCTCATCCGCCCCAGCCAACCTTTCATCCGTTGGTCACAAGTCCTCCCTGCTATTGCGACCATGGATCCTGCATAGAATTGATCGTAGGGGTACTACACCCTTTTCTGCTTTAGAGACATATTAATTATTTATTATTATTATTTTTATCGCCAGAATGTCCCCAGGGCAGTGTGTGACTGCGGTAGTTCCGGTTACACTGGCGAAAATTGCTCTAACCCATTGGACCATTGTCTGAACGCCAACTGCACCTCTCGAGCTAACTGTATCTCTCAACCCAACGCCACCTTCGTCTGTCAATGTAAATTAGGATTCACGGGAAAGGACCCCAATTGCACACGTACTTTCTTCAGACCCCCAACTTCCCGCCTTCTCTCTCTCTCTCTCTTTCTTTTCCTTCTATGGGAACCACTGACACTTGTTTGCTGACAGCTCTCGCCAATATATCGTGCGATACATTCAATGGACTGGGTTGCTCAGAGTGCTTGGCATCAGCACAGGACCTCAGTCTCAACTGCAGCTGGTGTCAACCACCCACTGGGGAGCCTAGGTGCTTGTCTCCCGGGAAGCAATGGAATTGTTCCAACCCCATCTATTCCAACAGCACCTGTCCAGGTTACACCTGCAGCTTTTCCTCCTCACACAACATCCTTACTTTTCCATCCATCATCCCCATGGCAACACAACAGCGCAGACAACGATAGCCAATGGCTCAAATATAGTCGTGACATTTTTGGGTGATACTCCTAACTATAAAATCTATCCGAAGGGTGAGTAACCAAGAAGTAGTGGCAAAGATTGGGTGTATAATTAATTGAATTCAGATAATTGCGGCAATATAGCAGATGACTCCTTCGTGCTACTCTACTTCCAAACAATCACAGAACGAGATAGCAAAGGCAATCCCATACAAGCCATCGGTATGCTGCTGGATTCTATTGCCTCCCTCCCCCCTTTTGCTGCTTGCTCGGACAATTCTCATCTCTTTCTCCCGCTTTTTAATGTAAGCTTTCCCTACCAGAGGGTATAACATTTCCTTGGGCCCCTTCCAAGCCGGATTCAAGGGATTTCTTGAAGGATCTGGCTTGCAGATAGGCATCAACATCACTACCTACAACTATCAGGCAAACATATCCTTTGCCCAAAACACGTTTCAACTTGCTCCTGACACCAACAAGTGGAGCATACAACTACAGGTACTTATTTCGTTATTGCGTTGTCTAGTTTTTGTCCTCTCTCACGAATATCTGCAGCACTGGCCCTTCTTTTCGCTGTCAGATGTTCTCGACATTACTGTAGCTCTCAGCGCACCGTCGGAGAACGGACCATTCTCCATTGTGCAAGGTCAAATATCCACCACAACACACACAAGACACACTATACACACACACACACTCCACAATCCTGACGTGCTGTTGCAGAGACATCATATTCTAATTATGTCCAATATGTGTTGGCCAATGCGAAGTTCCACCTAACGATGCAGTTGCCGACAGTAGTCGAGATTGACGACAAGGGAGTTACTGCGTCACCTCTATTCGATCAGCCCTCTCAGACTATCTCCTTTGTATTCCCTGCCTTCAATGCGTCCTTATTTTATGACCCCAATTTTGGAGTTCTATTGGACCCCAGCGCCAACAGCGACCGTAACGGCGTATGCTCCTCGTCCATGGATTGGACCCTCCTGGTATGTATGCCATAAGAAACAGGCAAACGTCAGAAGAAAAGGATTAATATCTCCTTTCATCTCTCTCACGCGTAGATTGTGTTGCTGTCAGTGTTGGTACCATGTGGCTTATGTGTGGCCGGTGTGTTTTTCTTGATTCTGCTGGCATTCTCTCTGAAGCACAAAATCATTGCACTGTTCGATCGTGGGGACACACATGCTGTAAATTTTGGAGGAGATGCAAATATTGAGGAGGAACTCTGAGATGCTGAATGGGCACACAGCAAAGCAACAAGAAGGAAGGAAAGAGCTTGGCATTCATCAGACACAGATGAATAGAGTATACTAAGAGATAGTGTGTCAAAAAGCTTCTAATGTATTCAAAGCAATTTAAATTTATCAAAAAGAATGAATAACGTTTGAAAAGGTACTATCAAGGTAGAAAAGATATAAAAGATGTAATATATTTTTTTTTTCATAATCAACTCAATTTTCAAAATCAACAGTGATATTAACGCCACCACCACCTTCGCCTCGCAATATTTGGGAAATCATTTCGAGTTTTACTCCTTTGAAACATATTACATCGTTGCGAAATATGTTTTCTTAAAAATATATAAAATTTTTTACACAACTAAATTTTAATCCCTTTTCATTTGTTTCTTTGCCTCTGCGAACCCTACTACCGCGTAGGAACCTTTTTTGCACAATTAGTAATTGAAATTTTGCTCCGTAATTTATTTTATTCTGCGACTTTCGTTATTTTGCCGTTATTTGAGTCGAGCTCAAGTTAGGAAAAACATGACAAGGGCCACAGGTCTGCTGTTGTGGTTGTTCCTCTCGACTTGGGGATGCTCGGAGAAAGCAAATTGGGTTGCCCAAGCAGAACAAGTTCGGTGGCGATATCCCGGACTTAATGGGTTGTGGTTGGACCCTCATAACTGGATGGGTCAAACATCTGGAGTTCCTCATGTTCCTGGACCGACTGACGATGTGGTCCTTTCTGACTTCTCTTATGCATACGGTCCTGCCTATATAATCACTCTTGAGGTATTTTGCGTATTATCGGTGTAGTTGTAATCTTCACAATCTTAACCCTACACCATTTATTTTGCAACAGTCACGGGTGGCTATCGTGATCAAAAGTCTTCTTTTGAACGATCCTTCATGTCAACCATGTTTTTTGGGCTCCCAAACGCGCTATTACTACAACACAAGTGGAGACTGGCTAAATGTCACTCTTGGGCAGTTTTCTTACCCTCAAGTGGGGTTTTGCAATGCAGTGTTGGAGGTGGTGGCGCCGACTCAACTCATCATCACAGGTGCTCTCAACATGAATCAGCCTGGCTCCGTGATTTCGCAACTTCGTTTGATAACGGTGCCCACCAACGCGACGCTGCGGCCGTAAGAACAAATAATTTCTTTTTTTCCGGAAGCTAATCCTTCTCTCTTGTAGATCTATTTCGGCGGGGAGTTGGAACCTCGTTGGAAACTTATACGGTATTGGTGATCTGTATGGCCAGGTGACCGGCGGCCAAATATTTGCTATGCACATGTACCGCGGAGGCATCTTACCCTCATCACTTGCAGACCAAGTAGGAACCTTGCAGATCTACGGCGACTTATTCAATGCTGTCCCAACAGTTGTTGGTATTACGACTCCCTTCTTTTTAGCGATAGATTTCATTTGATTTCTAATTGGTTCGTTAGTTGACAATATCTCCGGAACGGCTGGGGGCATTAAGGTAACCGGTACTTGGGAATGCCCAAGTGCCTTGCTATGGGAATACGGCTTCCTTTCCTCCACCAACATTTCCTACACCATCTTCACCTTCAACCAAACTTCGCCTCCAGATTCTAGTATCACAATACAGTCAGCCTCAAATACTGGAGTGTAAGGCCAATTCCTGGTATATAAAATTTTTGTTCTGACTTTTTTTTCCTTGAAGGATTCCAGACTATTCACAGGGATGCACTGGAGGCGACACCTTCATTGTTTATACTGGTGTATGCAACACTCCCTCTCCTCACGATTTTGGTGTTCTGCTTGCAATTCCTCCCGGAGGTTCATGCCCCGCAGGTACTGAACTACTCTCTTCAACGTCTTTAAGCGCTTGTCTAACTTGTAAACCTCCTGGCTGCTAGCGCTAAAGTGCCCAGGCGACCCTGGTAAAAAATTCTTGTTAAAAATAGCCATTTATGGATTTAACCGATCCTTACCACAGTATGCAACGGCCGCGGACAATGCAATCCTCCCACATGCACCTGCGAAACCGGATGGACAGGATTTGCTTGCGAAATTCGTAAAATTCACTTCCAATTGGTTCTTTCATCCGATCTCACATTCCTCCAATGAAATTCAAACCAAACAGCACATTGTCCAGGATATCCTGATGAATGCAGCGACAATGGGATCTGCTTCGCCCCTCTTCCTCTTGGATCCCAAATACCTTATTGCCAATGTCGAAGCGGATGGGGAGGATCCAATTGTTCCTTCCCCGAATGTCCCAACAATTGCACCTCCCCTCAACATGGCACCTGCAACATTCAAGGAAATAATCCCAAATGCATCTGCAATGCTGGATTCATCCTTGGACCCAATCTCGACTGCGCCCTTCGCACCCCGCTTTGCCCAGGACAACATGGTCAACAATGTTCAGGACATGGAAATTGCACGAATTTGAATTGTTCATGCTATCCCTCATGGAAAGGATCTGATTGTTCCCTTCCCATTTGTCCAAGTAAGCCCTCCCCTATCCTTTCCTCCAATCAAATTTCAAAAGAAATGATTCTCATTTCGGCCAAATTTAAGATGGATGCAATCATCATGGAAGTTGTGTTTCTGATGGAGGATCAGGAACCAAATGCCAGTGTGACAGCGGGTGGACAGGATCGTATTGTTCCATTCCTTCCTGTCCGAACAATTGTTCAGATCAAGGATATTGTTCTCCTGATCTGGATCCTCCTCGATGCATCTGCAATGGTCCATTGGTCCTGCCGGCCACTCAACCTGCCACTCCTGCACCCACTTCAACCTATGGATGGTCGGGAGCAGATTGTGGAACAGGATATCCTCCTTCCTGTCAATTGACTCAATGCGAAGCCAACGGAGGAACTTGTAGTGACGCCAAACATGGGTTGATCTGTTTGATGAACAAATGTCCTTCAGGATTTACTGGATGGGATTGTTCCGAATGTAAGTCCTGTCCCCCCCTACTTGAAGCTATTTCTGACCACAAGCCTCGCCTAGATGTTTGTTCGAACACAGGATATCCAGAATGCAATGGCCATGGCAGCTGTGAGGTGACCGGAGGAACTCCTCAATGTGTTTGTCGACCAGGATATTCTCTCGGACCCAACGGAGATTGTCAATTTGGTATGCTCTTCTGGTCTCTCGCCTTCCTTCCCATGTTGTCATTGCTCATTTTCCCTTACCGCCTCAGCAACATGTACGTTGAATGGATGTTCAGGAAAAGGAACATGCAGAACCGATCTCGCCACCCCTACATGTGAATGCGAACCATATTATTATGGCCCCGATTGTTCAATTGGTTCCTTCTCTTCCATCCCCGCCAACTTTTCAGCAAATCTGACCAATCTCGATTTCTAGGAACCTGTCCAGGATATCCATTGGCCTGTTCAGGACAAGGAATCTGTCAAAACAATGGAACATGCAATTGCAGTTCAGAATTTGAAGGAGCAGATTGTTCTGTTCCGATTTGTCCCTCCAGCAATGGGATCAATTGCAATGATCATGGATTCTGCAATGACAGTTCATCTCCATTCTTTTGTCAATGCTTTGAAGGATGGTCTGGAACTGCTTGTGAAAAAGGTAATTTCAATCATTGCTTTATTTGCCTTGTTATTCATTTCTTGTCTTTGTTTAGCAACATGTCCGAATGGATGTTCAGGGAATGGATTCTGTGATGGAACTCTTTCACCTCCTCAATGCCGTTGCAATCCCTTCTATGTTGGGGATGATTGTCATTCCTTGACCACCAGCGGAAGTGATTCTCAAGATGTACTCACTATTGTCATCGGTGCTGCAAGTGGCGCTGGCGTGGCCTTTGTCATAATCTTGGGCGCCGCAATTATTACCGGGTTTTATGTTCGATCATGCTACAAACGGGCCTGGATGAATAGGAGCTTGAATTCCATGCCTTCTGCTGTATCGATATAGTATACAAATCCGCACATGCTGAATGGGGTGAGTCGTTGGGAGTCTCTGCATATTACGTTTGAAACGGGTGTACAAAAGACAATAAAAAAAAAAAAAAAAAAAAAAAAAACATTTCCTTATAGAGCCCTTCAGAGCGGCGCTGATGGTGCCTTCTTGTTAGCGATGATAAGTTTGTTTGAGGTTAATAGAGCCAAACGTTGACGTTAGGACCAACAATGTTTGCTGCTACTTTGCGCATTTCCTGGCACTTTTCCCAACTACCCTTGAGGCATTTAATCATAACTTCGTTTAGGCTGGCCTTCAATGCTCAGAGGATGTTGTAGACTGTATATAGAGACTTCAAACAAATTTGGTCAGGACCTAAACAGGAAGAGAGGATAGTGGAAACAAAGAGGAGTTTTGAGAGGGAGACTTGTCAACTCAACATCAGAACACAACTCCGCTGAGGATCCGAGGAGGGCTATCCCAGCAATCTAAAATTTTTTTTTTTCTTGGTTGCAAATACCGAAGGTAAATATATTTTGTGCACTTGCATCATGATACGCGGAGGAAGCGAACATCCAGCAATTGAAAATCTGGACGCCGGTCTATCCTGTGTAACCGGGTCTGGTTAGGGGTTATGCCCTCGGAAGATCAACGCGTGGTGCTAGTACTCACTAACTCCTTTTTTTCCCCAATCCAGTCAGCATCGAGAACGTCGATAAGATCCTGTATCCCTTGGGTCTACGATGCGTTAACTTGGATAGACATCGAGACAGTCTGGGGGTTATCAATCCAATCTTCTTCCTCAAAACTCGCACACTTGAATCCGCCTCAACGAGTGATCAGGAAACCGAACTAGTCCTACGGGTCGCCAATCCTCACCCTTTTTACCGTCGTATTAAAACTGGTACCTCTTGATCCATCTTTTTGGTGACCTTTCGATAGATCCCGACAAGGGAACAGCCTGCGTTTCACTCAAGATTGCTAACCCATGTGTTACTGCGAAGATACCGAGGTGGCTTCCATGAAGTGGGTGCGAGAACATATCCCTGATTTTCCCTTACCGCCTGTGCTTGCTTATCAATCGGATGCGACCCGATCAGATCTGGATGGGTGCGCAGAGTATATTCTAATGGGTAAGGTACCAGGAGTCCCTCTGCAACTATTGGAGCCGGTACCACCCCCCCCCCAAACCTCAACCCTGCCTAATTTCGTGGTTGCTTTGACATTTTTTTTTTTACAGACCTTAAATGAAGAAGATCAGAGGAAGGTAGAGCGACAGATTATCAAGTGGATAATCGCACTGCGAAAGGCATCCATCGGGCTCTCTTCCCAAGTGGGCGCGCTCACATCACAGTCTGCGACAACAACAGCAAGCGCTACTCAGCAAATGGTTCTTGGGCCGATTCTCACCGACGGACCTCCGCTTGGCCCGTTTCCGTTCTGGTCCGACCACATAATCCAATCTGTAAGATGGGCAATCACCGAGATCCATCGATCGCCTTACCTAGGCGGGTCGAACGAAAGGAAAGAAGAGAGCGAAACCATCTGCCTTCGGCTCGAAACGTTTTTGGAAACAACTGTAGCTGCCTATGCAGCTCGGGAACGCGAAGACAAACAAGACCATGAAGGAGGCAACAACAGCGAGCTCTTCAGCCTGTGTTATGACGATTGGCATCCTGGTAACATCATGGTGGACCCAGATACCTTAAATATCACAGCCATTCTGGATTGGGAACACGCCAAGTACTCCACCCATCTTATTTGCTGATGTCAGCAGACATTAACATGTGTTGTGTTCCACAGGTTCTGGCCCTGGGATGTGGAATGGGGGGAGCTACAAGATATGAAAGACCAAGAATTTGTTCAGCAAGAAATGAGCGACAACCACTTGGTACCTGCGGATCCTCGTCTGCTATTGGAACGCAGAGCGATTCAAAAGGTAACCAAGCATGCTCTCTAGATCTCATAATCAAGTAGTCACGCTCACCAAACTGGTAGGTGGCTAATGCTGCTGTCTGGACGGTATTCTTCAATCCCTCTTGGTGGGCGAACGAAGGCGTTTCCTCCACGGAGGCTGTAAAAAAGATTGCTCTCGATGGGCTGACAGCGATGAATGATGCTCTCAAGGTGATAAATCTGCACAGGGAAACGTAAGAAAAAAAAATATAAAGGCACTCTTTGAGAAAATAAACGTATTACCCTGTTGAATACAACTGGAGGCACACCATAGGTTGCATGGATCTCTCTAGTATCAGGGTAGTCCACTGTCCAAAGCAAGAAAAGGTCGACCATGTCTTGAACAAAGAAGTTTGAGGACATCTCTCGTTGATCCACCTCTGCCGCAAAGAAAAGCATACAGGGTGAACAGAGTAAAGGCTGAAAACAGTCCCTTCACTTTCTGGTGTAGTTCTTCATGTCTATCCAGCCTTTTAACAGGTCCATTACGCATTGGGGGAGGTCTCTTCTTCCTCTTCATCCTTCTTGGTTTCTAAGAAAAGCTTGAAATGGATCAGTGATCTAATTGAATCACTCTGATCCATTTGAAACAGTGCAGAAAAACGGAACGCGCGCGCGTGTGTAGCAAAATTTAACGTGTTCGGCCCCCAGGTGTAAATTATGGTCGCCGGTAGTTGGGCATAGCAAACATGGTCAGCGAGTAACTTACGGCGTTGCAAAGAAGGTGGTGGATCCTACATTCCCTTTTGCGAACCCCTCGGAGGTGGGTAGTGCAGAGGAAGAAAGAAAAACCCTCTTGCGAGAGGATACACGTGTTCAATGACCTACGTGGGCAGGGCGTCCGATGACCAACAGGAGGGTGCTCCTGGGTAGGGACGTCATCATCAGGCAAGGTGATCGCACACTTTGGACGGTTCGGTCTGCCCGCCTAAACCGCGCCATTTGGTTGGCACTTTTCGGTCCCGTACTCTTCGTCAGTGCGTTGAAATTGTTTGACCCTAGTTTAAAGATTTGCGGTCCTGCGGTGTCAATTGAGAGAATTTATTCGTGATTGAAAAGCAGTGCTGTCTAACGGTTTTGACCACACCAGCTTTCTCCAAATAGAAATTTGCTTTGAAATTTTATGATTGTTGATAGGGGGAAACTGGTGCCTACCATTTTCGCAGCCCTGATTTCGCCGCGTAGGACGGAATTGACACGCTGATAACCTTCGACCAGAACGCGACCACCCTGATGTTTCATTCCCACATTTCGATTCGTCGCTGTACTACGACCCGAATTTCTCCGTGGTGCTGGGGGGGGGGAGGGAGGTCTCCTCACCACCGGACGGTGGAGGAGGACAGTCCGACCATCTGCTGCCGCTGTTGGCGCTATTGGCTCTTCCCATTCCCATTTTGCTTGCAATAGCTGCCGTGGCGGGGGGGGGCGGTGACACTCTGGGTAGTTCGTCTACGAAGATATGGAATGCAACCCCTTAGGACCACAGCCAATTTTGAATGAGATATCGGGGGGGGGGAGACCCCATAAAAGATCTTTTGGTTAGACAAACTTACTATTGGTTCCCAGAACAGTTTGATTCGTACATGAAGTGGCCTCTTTACCCAGACCATTGGTCATTATTTGTGGTAGCCTTTGTCGACTAGGATTTTGTCGGCACAAAATACACAAAAGTTACTCGAATTTGTCCGCATGCTGCCCCCTGTGTGGCGCCTTTCTTTTTCGCTGCTGCAACTACTATGTTTCCTGCACCTTGTCGGGACTGCCAACTCGCGTACGGCGCGGCCGGTGGTGGTGGACAACGTGCGCATTTCCGTCTTGACGAATGGCATCGTGCGTATCGAACATTCTCTGTCGCGTTCCTTTGAAGACCGGCCGAGCTTGACCATCTTGGAGCGCTTTGGCAATCATGTGAGCAAGAACCTGCCAATCTCGTTGGGCGGGCGGACTCCTGACTGGAGGAGTGCTGCGCCGGTCGTGTCCGTGACACGAAACGGCAATAACGTGACAACAATCTCCACAGCCTATCTGACGATCAACGTTTCCGCGTTGGATCCCGATGGCACACTCTCCTGCGCCTCTATCAACGTCACCTTACTGCGCGCGAGTCCGCAGCAGAACTCTTTGTGGTGTCCCGAAATGGGCCTGACGTCAGGTCGCAATCTGAACGGATCGGTAATGACCACGGATTGCTACGCCAGCCCCGAGGTGTGCTACAACACGTATTTGCAGCGCATGCGCCCCGGCCTGCTCTCGCGGGATGGCTTCGTGGTGGTGGACGACACGACCACGGCTGTACTGAATCCTGCGGACGATGGCTGGGTGCAAAACCGGCCGCCAGGGGATGATGGCTATCTCGACTGGATCTTTGTGGAGGGCACCGACTATCGAGCGACGTTCTCCGACTTCGTAACCGTAGCCGGCCCGATCCCTCTTTTGCCTACAACGTGTGGTGGAGCCTCTTCTGACCCTACAACGCCACCGGCCTGATGGAGGTGGTGCAGGCATTCGCAGCGCATAGCCTGCCGCTGTCGATGGTGTCCTGGACATGGACTGGCACGAAACAGGGCCCGCTACTCTGGGCTGTGGGCCGGCCCATCCCGACGTCCTGCAGATGTGCGCGTCGGGCTATGGCGGCTACAAGTGTAACACGACCCTCTTTCCCGACCCGATCGCCTTTCTGGACACATTGCATGAGGTGCACGGCCTGCAGGTCATGACCAACCAGCACGACCAGTGCGCGGTGGATCATTGCCAGGACTACTACGCCGTTT
>Ga0209935_1002794_pt1 | contig 19957 bp, 18 predicted proteins | sample ThiBio_1000_plan_2_FD_183958 | JGI IMG/M metagenome (GOLD analysis project Ga0209935, IMG submission 183958) | Wastewater bioreactor microbial communities from Cape Town, South Africa - Thiocy_cont_1000_plan (SPAdes) | ecosystem: Engineered > Bioreactor > Thiocyanate-remediating >...
AAAAAATATGAGGTTAATCTTTTCAATGACATATAAAGTTTTCGAAGATGTTTCACTAAATGAATGAATGGCTTTCACGTTTATTTAAGTTGAAAAAGTCAAGGATAACAAGAACAAACACAATAACACAAAAGAAAGAAAGAAAGAAAAAAAGAAACCAGCGTAAAAAATTTGCTTAATTTTTAAATCTCTTTCTTTTAAAATCCTGAGAATAACTTTCATCAGTTTGATAAGAGAAAGAGAAATCAAGAAATGAACAAACAGCAATAACAATACGAAAGATTTAATTTTTCGGATGAGGTCCTCCTCTACCACCACGTTTTCCACCGCCTCCTGCTGCAGCACCTCCTCCTCCATCATAGAACGGTGCTGCTGTTGCTGCCGCCGCCGCTGCTGCTGCTGCTGCTCCTCCAGGTCCATGTTGATAGAATGCAGCAGGATAACCAGTTGATTGATAGTTATTGGGTGAGGCAGCTGTTGGATATGTCGGACGAAACGTATGAGGAAAAGGACGACGTTTCTTGGCTTCGACATTGACTTTGTATTTTTGAAAGAAACTATCACGATCAGCGACAACTGCTTTAGCCATATCGACCGATTGACAAACACAAAAAGCGAAATTTGCTGCACCAACTTGAGAGCCTGTGTTACCAATTCGAACGAGTAAAAGACGACCAAATGATCGGAACATTTCACGAATCTAGAATTCGGTTATATCGAATAGAAACTAAATACTTTTCCTTCTCACCTGTTCTTCCGTAATTTGTGCTGATAAATCTCCAACAAAAACTTCTTGATCATCAACATAACCAGTAGTTAAATATGCTTCGACATCTTCACCTCCGTAATACCATGAATCATCATAATATTCATCAGTATCTTGCGGATGACCACGAGCTTGTGCTTTATTTTTATTTGCTTTCGATTTTTTCGATTTGCCTGATTTAGTACTTGTTGCTGTTGAAGGTGTTGTCGGTGCTGCTGCCGTACCTCCTGCATTTTGTGCTGTTGTTGCTGCTGCTGCTGTTGTCGAACTTTCAGTTGTTGGCGCTTTTTCTTTCTTGGCAATAGCATCTCGATATGATTTGGGCTTTGGTGCTTGTTGTTGTTGTTGTTTTTCTTGATTTTTCTGTTTTTCATTGGTTGCTGTTGTTGTTGTTGTTGTTGTTGCGTTCACATCCGGTTTATCATCTTTTTTCGGTTCGAAATCATTCGAAAATTCAATATTAATTATTGACGATGGTGTAATCGGTGTTTGAACAGGTATTGTCTTTGTTGGAGTCGATGCAGATGCTAAATCAAAATCAAATTGAAATTTTCTTTAAAGAACGAAAAAAACAAACAATCGAACCGTCATTAGATGTATTCAATGATCCTGGTCTTTCATTTTCTGTTGTTGAATTTGCTGTTTGATTCTCCTGATATCTAAAAATATCGTTGTGAACATAATACTTTTGTTTATCGCTGGTTGTTGTTGGTGCGAGGACAAATGTTTGAACAAAACGTTTCATCATTGGCGTTTGATTATTATCTGTTACTGGTGTTGAAGATATTTCACCACAAACTTGAACAACAACCGATGAGCCAACTGTTGAATGACAGTCGACTTGTCGAATTTTCACATGACGTTGTTTAAGTGATAATTCGTCGATTCGTTTGGCAATATTTTCTATTCCAGTGACGGTTTTATTCGGATCATCATGCATTAATGTCGATGATGTTGAATAGAAACGATGCAATGCTTCGGGATGTTCATGAAGAAGGCGATAGTATTGAACAACAAATGCTTTGCCAATTTGTTGAGGAGTGACTTCACTTGGATTGCTTGTTGTTGATTTTGCAGACATTCTTTCGATTAGACAAATAACGACAGATTATCAGAGAAGTTTAGGTAGGAAAAAACATTATCAATTCATATTCAAAAATATCTGCAAAAAAAAAATAAAATTACGATTAAGAATTTTTTGTTTTATTAGTATTTCAAGAAAATAAAGTCAATGTTTTTGATCAAATATGATATTTGTATGGTGATGTTAAACGATATTTAACATTCGTTGCAGTTGGAAGATCATTTTTTGCATAATATAAACATAATTCAACGATATTCGTAAACAGTCGATCATTTTCGATGATAAACAGTTTATTCTCCTAGAAAATCATTTCAATTGTAATTGAAAGTTTTTATCAATAAAATATTTGTACCTTTTTATCTTGATAAATATTCCAAGAGGCTAACGGTGAATTAGCGTGTTCATAAACTCGTAGTGCCTTTGAAAATGAAATGAAGATAAATGTACAATTAATTGATTTAGTAGATTTACCAGAGAACAGTTAGGTGTACTTTGAGTTTTACGTGAAATCGCATAGACACCGACTTTATTTATCTTTTGAAGAGTTCTAAATGGGAATTTGTTTTTGTTTTCAAACGAAATCAATTCAAATAACAACATACTTTTGTAAATTTTCAATTGTCTCTTCATAAATAATGTCCTGTTCTTTGATTCGTGGAATCACAGTTGGTCGAACTATGATCTCATCTGGATTCACGTATCCTTCTTCTAAATCAATCGTGTTTGTGTTTTTTTTGAATTTGAAGAGAATCAAATGAAAACAATAACATAATCAGAATAAGCAAACGATGAAGAGCACAGTAGCAAAGATAAATGAATACCGATTCTAAAATCACAAACATAAGTTCACAGAATTCGAGTTTTTTGTTGTTGAAAAACTACATACACAGATTGAGGTTCAGGTTCTGGTTCGGGCTCGTATGTTTCTGTTTGATTCAATTGATTAATGTATTTATTTAACGTATCGACCCATTTCTGAATTCGAAAAGAAAATATTTTTCAAACAAATCGAATGAATTTTACTTTCTGATTTTCTTCGAAATCACAAGAAAACACTTCTTCAGATTCTTTATGTTTCGGTAAGATTTTAAAATCGAACGAAGCACTTTTAGGTAATACAGAAATTCCTCCGATGCCTTTCTTTTTATCAGCAGCAATTTTCTCGCATCTTCAAGACGAAAAATTGATTCGAACGAATTTTTCGCGAAACGAAATGTTCTACTTGTGATAATGAATCAAATCGAACTGATGAAGATGATTTTGTGGATTTTTTGTTTGAAATAAAACCAATTGAATTTGATCCCATCCATTCGAGTATTTCGACTTCACCAAACAGCCGAGATATTCTTTTACTTCTGAGAATAAGAAAAAAAAAACAATTTTAAATTGAGTTTTGCAATCAAAATATTCGATTTACGTTTTTTATAAAAGATTTTCTCTTGAAAAACAATATTCGTTTTGACTGTTTCGTAGTTAATCATTCTCAGAAATCTAAAAGAAATATGAAAATCGTTTTTTTATTAATGATACAAAAATTTATAAGGTGTTTTCATATAAATTCGATCAGAGGTTGGTAGTGGATTTCTAATGTAATATTGACACAATTCGACAATACTATCAAACTCACGGCCGCTTTGACAGTTCGGTAATCGAAAATTTGAAATTTTATTTTTATTCTGTTTTTGAGAAATTGGAAAACATCTTATTTTCAATTGTTGAAGATAAACACAGAGTGTCTACAAATGAGAATTTAGCTCGATTATAAAGAATCAAATTTATATTACATAATGATTAGCTTCTGTGCTCGATGGTCGGACAAGAAAAGCACCGAATTGACGCGTTTGTGCAAGGACCCTGATCATTCAACAAGAGATTCTAGTTGAAAACTTCGTTTAATCGAAAAGATTTTTACCGGTCGGAATCATTTCTCTCATTCGAATAGAAAACATCATTCCAATAAAATCTCTACAAAATCGATCAATAGATTTTGTCACAATTTCAATGTTCATACAACCATAGGCAACAACGGATTCGCTCGAGATTGATCAATGTCTGCGACAATCGAATATCCTGAGTCAGGTGAATTCAAATGATCGATTTGATTACTAAAATTATCTTTCTTTGATGAGATTTGAGCTCTAATCAATAGATTCGAATTACTTTCGACCGCCGAATTCAGGATAGAGAATCGACCTGTGTTCTTCTAAAGAAAATATCGAATTGATTTTGCTTGTAACGAAAAGCAATTGAGCGTAGAAGAGCGAGAAGTTTGAATCAAATGGATAGCGAAAATACCCGAATTAGTGTTAATCGAATCTTCATTTTTTTCACTCGGCTGTAAACTGATTCGAATAAAACAATTTTACGTCGAAAAACAAACCTAATCTCTTTGTATTTTACTAGACTGAATCGGTTAGACTTTTAGTTAGATCTCCAAGTAATCTTTTCCAGTTCTACGTATAACAATTCTTCGTTGCTTTGTTCGTTTGATTGACTTACGTCTATTTCTCGTTGAGTTTCAGTGCCAAATATTTCCGCTTGATCGTTCTCATTGAATTTCATTTGAATTAATTTTAAATTATTCGCTGGAATATTCGATCGAGTGATAACTTCATTGATTCTATTTGTCAATAAAACAAAACGAAATCAAGTTTTCTTTCACTAAAATATGATTCGATTTACATTGTTTGTTGATCAAGAAAGAAAATTTTCTTCAAATTCATCGTCTTTCGTTTGAATAAATACAATCCAAGAACATGTTCTCGATTGTTTTTGTTTAAAATTGTTGCAACTGCCCAATATTCTTTAACTAAAACAAAGATTCTCCTTTGATAAACGTCAAACAATGACAAAACCTACAAATCACAGATAAATAAAATAATCTTCCTTGGTAAACAATTCCATTAGCCTCGATATTTTCGTATTTGCACGATGATAAATCGAACAAAATGCCCGGTAAATCGTTATGTTGAGATGCTGTTCGAATATTCGACGTTCCCATTCTATCTGAAACGTGATTAGATAATCAAGTCAAAAAAGCTCAAACAATAGAATAAAACAAGCTGATTTAATAAGAATTCGAATAGCTCAAATAAAATGAATAAGGAGCTTTGAGACAAATCTCTCCAACAAGTCCTTTCGATCCATCCGTTCGAGATGATAAATGTGGTAGCGAATTATTTCGATAGTATTCACAAAGATTTGAAATATTATCAAATTCTGGTGCATCGGCGTTCGTTGTTAAACCGAATTTTCCATTCTAAAACGAATTCAAATTTGAAACAATTTGTTTTCTCTGCTTTTTTTTTCTATCTTACCGGTAAACTCAAAAGTTTGTATTTAACTATTCCTTCGAATGTGTAAACACTCAATGTCTAAAGAAAATCAATCGATTTGGAATATGATTAAGTCAAATGAATAATACATATTGATGAGTACACGAAACATTCGCTGGAGACGATGGTCGAATGAGAAAAGCACCGATTTCACCGATTTCATTCAAAACACTTCAATCAAATTCGTTCGAAAAAAAAACTTTCGACAAACAAAACAAATGCCTACTGAGCGTGATCATCTTTTTCATTCGAGTAAAATACATCGTCCCATGTCAAAGACTGAATAAGAAATTGATTCAAATAGAACGTTTTTTCGCTCGATTTTTTCTCAATTTACTTGTTCGTCTAACGACGGAGGTTGAAAAATATCATCGACTCGTATATAAGTATGATCCGATGTGTCACATGTAGTCGTCGGATTTAAATGGAATCTAATCGATGGAATGAAAATCGGTGATGATTGTTCGTTGTGATTTGTTCCATCGGTAATTGCCGGTGATGTAGGACTGAGCAGAAAAATTCAATCGAAATTAGCCGAGAAAGTTTATTTACTCTTAAATAAAGAGAAGTTTTCGTTAAAAAAAAAAACGAACTCGATATTTGTTATTTCAGATTTTACTTGATGAAAATGGTTCGTAATTTGATCGGACTTCGGCTCCGGAATCGTTTTCTAAGCAAATAAAATAATTTTACTAATGAAAAAAAAAATAACAATCGAACAAGAAGAGCAGCAAGAACAGCAAGTCGAACCTATAGTAGTAGTGGTATTATTCTCTTTTGGTTTTTGTTTTGATTCTTCTCGTGAATTTCTCGAAAATAATTATTCAATTAGAAATACACAAAAAAAACTCAAATCGAACTCTACTAACTCAATCGTTGGACAATGTTCTTTCATCCAATCGAGAGCTTGTTGAATATGTTGCACCCATTTCTACTGAAAATCTTTATCAAATCAATGATTTCTGATGAAATACCTGTCGTTCAATAACATTATTCGCACCGAAGATTTCCACATCATGAGAATCTTTGCCAATTAATTCGAAGAGATAATAATAAGTTTTCAATGCTTTCGTTGAATGATCAAGAATTCTATTTCAATATTTGTCATTTGAAATCCAAACTTCTTCGTTGAATTACCTTTCATATTCATCTAATTCGAAGAAAAACGATGGTTTATGTTTTCGATTTCGATACAAATAAATCATAAGAATTTCTCTTTCATTATCAATCGGAATTTTTGCTAAAACAACATAATACATTGCAACTAAACATGGCGAACAAAAAAAACAAATCAGTGAATTTGAATTCGTGAAGATAAAAACAAACATTGAGAAATATTGAACATTTTGATTTGAACTGAACGATAATTTAAATGTCCTTCGCAGAGAATCCATTGAGATTGAATATCCGAGTATTTGTACGACGCACACTCGAGGTTTTTCTTCGATGCTTTCGATTTCGTCGCTGAATAAAACAGAAGACATTTGACTTTCAAAAGAATTCTCTAGATTTTTTTTGTTTATTACCCATCGATTTTCAAAATCTGAAAACATTCAAGATCATTTTATGATTATGAAACGAGAAATCAGATCAAATAAGGTGAAGAACATTTTTCGGAACTGATATTATAATCGTTAAGTGTTTTATTATCAGCCATTTGTTTTCTTTCGAGTATCAAACATTGTTGAGACTCAACTGATTTTTACTTTCGTTTCACAAGAAAAAATATCAATCTTGGAGTTCGAGGGTATTTCATGGAGAATCAGTTGGCTGAGTTTGTTCGTTTTTTTACCGAAAATTCGAGAGAATTTTCATAGAAATTCGTATCGATGTCGAATAAAATGAAATTATTTTTCAAAACGAAGATTCGTTTCAAAGCTAACTGAAGATGTCATCGGAAGACGATGAGAATTCGATTGTCTTATCTTATTAAACAGACATTTGATACTCGATTACGATTTTTTTCTTTAAATATTCATTTTAAGAGAAACTTTAGTTAAAAATCAATCGAATGAGTAACAACGATTGTTTCTGATTAATGAACTGGAAAGTTCTTTGTCTAGGTGTGAAAAAAAAACCGTTTGTTAAATTCAAAACAACGACATCTGGTTGAGAAACGACTGGAAATCTTTTTCAAAATTTCGTCGAAATGATTTTCTCTCAAAAAATTGAATAAAAAAACTAGAAATTTTTAATTATTCTCACTTGAAATGATTCTCATTGGTTCACAATGATCGATTTCTTAAATCTATTCGTTCGTTTCTTTTTTTCATTTCACGAAAAATTTTCTTTCTTCGTTTTAAGTCAAATGCATATTGAATCTAAACGGGGTTTTTTTTTCGCAACAAGGTTAGATATGCACACTCGTCCTTGAACGAAAAAAAAACGCCGAACACATCGAGTAACCTTTGTCAATTATGTAAATTCAAAAGATTTTTTTCCTATTCAAACTATAAACTCCTCGAAAAAAATATTTTTTCGGTAAGGTCATTCATTTTGAATATAAATCGATTCATTTCAAGTAAATTGAATGTTCAATGTCATCGTTATATATATATTTATATAATATATGTCCATGGACATCATTCATCATTGTTAATGAAGAGGAAAAAACGCAGAGTAAGTGTGAAGATGAATCGAATGGTTAACTTTAGTACATCGCTTTCTCAATCAGCATCTTCTCATCTGTCTACACCCTCTTATGATGTAATAAGAAAAAGTTGCCTTTCAATGACAAGTGATTATACATTCGAAGCTAAAACATTATCAGAATAAGTTACATATCTTTTCTTTTCTTTTGCTAAGTATCATTAAGAAGAACCAAAAAAAAAGACCTCGAACGGAGTGTTCATCTTTCATTTTGTGTTTTAGATTAAAACGAAGAAAGTATGTCTACAAATCGGCCAACGCCATTTAATAGACGTCTAATATCGATTAATAATAATACGAATAACAATAATAATTCGAATACAAAGCGTAAGTAACAAAAAATGAATTGAAAGCAAGGAGTTTTGTTTTGTTTTTCTCGTTTGAAAAGCGGATGTTCTTGGTCATGAAAAAATCGATTTAACACGTTTAAAAAAACAAGCTCAACTAAGTCAAACACAAATTCCTAAAATTCCTCGAATAACTCGAACATTAAACACTCTCGAAAGTGTTTTGAAAATTCTCGAAGAACACAGTCGAATCTCGAAATGTCACATCGATCATCTTATTCAATCAGTCGAAAAAGAAAATCCTCAATTAGCTCGAGTAACAAAAAAACTTCTTCTCCAACTGAACGAACATCTTCTGTATTTTTTTTCTTAAGCAATTACATGAATCTCAAGTTGCTTATCTAAAACTACAAGCTCACACGGCCTCATTACAAAGTTTAAAAGAATGTTATTGTCGTTACGCGCATATGCTCGATGGAGCTCGAACGATGTTCAACGCCTATCAGCAAACGACAACAAAACGAGATTCAATCGATCAAGTGAAACTCGGTTTAAAAGAATGTACGCAAACTTTATGTGCGATCGAAGCTCAACTTGAGTCAATGTTGGGAACGTTTGTTTTGAATTTGCAAGAAATCAATGGATTTTCTCGAATTTGTCCAGGCGATGAATACGAATTGCTTATTCGTTACGGACAACAGAAATGGAAAAGTCGAGGGAAAATCTTAAAACATAATAAAAATGAACAAACCTGGACGAAACAAGGTTTTCAATTGAAAGCTAAACTAGCTGATTTATTACTGATTAAATTAAGTGAAGTGAAATTATTGGGCGTTTCGTTGAAAACAATCGGAACGAAATGTTTTGAAGTGAATAATTTTTATTCAATTGAACCACAACGGATGATTGTCAATGCCAATCAAAGTGGAACGATCAAACTCATGTTTTTAGTTCATTGGGAGTTCGTTTTTTGCTTTTTGATTTGCTTTTTCGTTCGATCGAGAGAATTGCTTTTAGTCTTTACGATCAAGTTGATACGAAATTTACATTTTATAATCCAAATCGAACGTATTCCGATGTGACACGAACATGGTCAATGTTCGTTGGAAATACGACATTAATTCGAACTGTTAACGATACACTTTCAACTTCTTCTTCGAAACGTTTATCAACATTTACTCCGTTGAATAATCAAGATTATCTATCATCGATTGATTTCAATTCGGAAATCAATCATTATGATGAAATCGATTTTCAACAAAAAGTAAAAGCAAATTCATTTTTATCAATTTTGAATTCTCGTTGTTTTTTTTCTGTTGTAAAGACTGGCGAAACTGCAACTGAAGATAGTCAATCTTGTTCGTATACGTCATCGTATCCGGGTGGATTGAATTCCGATGAAATTTCAAGTGCAGTTTCGAATGATTATTGTCAAACTGAAGAAGAAGAAGAAGATGCATATGAATCGATTTATGAATTAGATTTAATTATTGAGCAAGTGCGAACTTGTTTAGATGATTTACGAGTTACTGATCGGTCGTTTTCGTTGATTTTCGATCAAATTGAAGAGACGTTAAATCGTTTAGATGAAATTATTAAAAGTGAAATTCATCAGCAAACAGAAAAAACTTTAGAAATCGAAAATATTCTCGAAGATTTTCATTTTTTGAATACCTATGATAACGATCAAGACACATTGAAAACAATTGACTCAGGTTTCGAAGGCGAACAACAACAACAAAATCAACATTTTAAATCGATTATTCATCTGATTTTCGTCGATATTCTCAATCGAATTTTAATTCTTCTTCACGTAAAAAAAAACCAGAACGAAATCATTTTTCTTTGAATTTCCGTTTTCTTTATTTTCTCTATGAAAAGTATATTCAAAATCGATCGATATCCGATGATCAACTTCTTGTCGAACGTCTTCGAGATCAACACGATCAATTAAAAATGGCGATCTATTGGTGTAAAAACCAAATCAAAGATATTAAACAAGGTAAATTCAATCTGTTCGCACTTAATCATCGTCATTTTTCTTTGTTTCTAAAAGCTTTATCTCAATTTGATCAATCGACGATCGATTTTTGGTCGGAATGTTGTTTAAATGAAACATTTACTATTTCATTCGAACGTTGTATCAACGAGCTAAGTCGATATTTGAATTGTACACCGGGTAAATAGTTGGAAAACGAAGAAGTGAAAATTGATTGTGAGGAAATGATTTAGATGTTGGCGAATATTTATTAAATAATCTTTGTTGCTTAACTTTTCAAAATAATTTTAAACGTCCGAAATCGTTGACTTTGATACAGATTTGGTTGATTTTGAGAAAAAATCGATCGGAAATCGACAACGAACTTGAAATTGCCAATGAGCAAAGTAAATTTTTCGATTTCGATCGAAAAAGAAGAAGAAGAAATGTTTTGTTTGTTTGATTTAGTTAATCTTTCGAAAGATCTTTTAAATTTAATTTCAATGAAAAATCACGAGGAAATTGCTTTGATGATCAATCGACGAACGTTAAACAACAACGAACTTTTAGATCGATTAATCGAACAATATGATTTTCAAATTCCAGGTAGATCAACAAAATTTTCGTTTATAGAAAACGTTTTTTTTTCTATCTTCGTATTCAGATGAATTGATCGGACTTTTTCAATCATCGATTCGTCATGATTTAATCTCTCATTTCCGTAGATCATTATTATCTCACAATGATAATCCAAATAAACGTCTTCAAATACACAAAATGATATTCAATATTCAGCAAATGGATTCTCTCTAGTCATTTGTCTAATTTTTCGAAACAAGAAGAAATATTTTCTTTCTGATTTGTTATCTGTTTTTCTTTTGTCTTGCGCAATCCGTTAGGAACAGTGTTCGCTTATTTGTAAATACGATAATGAGCTCTCTCTCTCTTTGTTATGATTTATTATTCATCTCTACTCTCGTATTAAAACAAACACCTTTTTTTGCTTTGTTTCTCTCTCTCTCTCTCTCTCCTTCTTGGATGATGATAAATAAATGAAGACAGAAATATATTTACATTCGACTACTTCTGTTGTTTCCTTTTTTTTTGTAGATTCATTATGGGCAAACAAAATCGTGCTATTGCACAGAAAACGAAAGTTAAACAACAAAAAAATGATAAGAAACCGAAAGTGGTTAAAACGAATTTGAAACGAGTGAGATTTGAGAAGAAATTCGATAGTGAAAATTGACCTTTCTGTTTAGTTGAACGAACGTGTTCGAGATAAGGTCGAGAAAATTGATAAATTATATCAAGGAAAAGAGAAAAAACAAGTAGAAATTCATTTGATTTCGATTTTAGTTTAGTCGTTTTGTCGATTTTTAAGGAACCCAAGGAAACAACAGCAAAACCACAAGGTCAAACAAAACCAAAATCGAAATCAAAATAAAAACTTCTGTTCTGTTTTCTGTTATTTGTTGTTTTGTTGATAAATAAACAAAAATCCTTATGAAAATCAGTTTTCAGATTTTAACTTTTATTCATATCGTTTTATACATCAATTCGATTATCCCAAAAACGTATCACTAGCAAAAGAAGAGAGAACAAATATGATTTAAATATGAACACTACAGTATGTTGGTATTTTTGATTTAATCACTGGTAAAACTTCCTAAAAAAGCAATAAAATGTTAAAACTAAATCATCGACTTAAATTCGATTTTACTTTTCCTCCATTTTCTTCGAACATATTCAATGCATTTGTAACAGTATCTCGATATTTTCGATTGGACATTCGTTTTGCTAACTAAACACCGAAAGATCAAATGTCAAAACATCGAATCAAAAATTGTATCTTTTCTTACAATACTTAGAAAACTTTTCAAATATTTATCCAATTCACCGCCAACAACAGCACTCAATTGCGTCAATGCATTCAAAGCACCATCAAAAACTTCATCATTATTCGAACTCAACGCTGTCTTAATCGGGTTAACCAATTGTGGTAAGAGTGGTACGACTTTCGGTCTTGCATTTATATTCGATAGAAGTTCGGTAAAACCTTGTCGACTGATAAATGGAAGTGGATGTGCTGTTTCTCTCAAACCTTCAGCGAGAAGAACAAGAACCGGATCATAATTAAGTTCATCAATCGATGTACTCCATGCTAGACGATTTCGAACTGAACCATGAACAAGTCGACATGGTATTCGTCCCAATGAAAATGCATTTAGAAAAGGTGAAGCATTCGTTGAATTCACCGTGGCAAACGGATCGATTGTTTTCGGACATAATTTCGCCGATGGACGCGTTAAGGAAGCAGCCATTATTATTTAATAAACGTCAATAGCATGTTGCTAAGTCAAACAAATAGAATTGCCGTCGAGTTCTTCGGTTCGTTTTTCTCGTTGCTATCTTCGATTGACATTTCAAGAGGTGGCAGTAGTTTCTAATCGATATTAATCATTTGTTTTCGATTCAATCCTTAAAGTTTTTTATGCGTCATGTGTGATTTCTATGGGTGTGATTGTCAAAGAAATCTTAGCAAATCATGTTTGCTGAGGGTTTGTTTTTCGGTTTCATATATATATGCAAATTTAATAATAATAAAAATTTGTTTTTCTTCTTGCCTCGAAATTTTTTTATTGATGAGAAAATATTAAAGACGTCGCAATTGAAGTTTTATTGAGAGTAAACCGATAAGAATAAGCAATAAATACGACATACAAGCGCGTGATTCGTCTTCTTCTTCACTCAGATCGGTTTCTCGTAATCGACTTTTAAATAAATACGAAAATCATGATTTTTTTTTCTTTTCCTTTCGATTTCGTACTTTCGAATAACAATCATAATCGATATAGTAGAGAATCCATTTTGACTAAAACATACAACTATGTATGTATGCGTTCGTACTATCGATTATTCTTGAGTTTTGACACGTCATTGTACACATGTACTTTCCGTACGCGCGCATCACGCAACGTTCTTCGTTTCATCATGGATGTCGGTGCACTTTTTCTACCATCTTATATAAATGATCTGACATTTGCTTAGTAGTATTTCATAATTTAAATTGTATCAAGTAGATAACGCATACGTTTAGAAAATGAGTCAAAAATCATCATGTGATATTTGTGTTTTGGTTTTTATTTGCGTGCGTTGATGTTCTAGTTTGTTCTTGTTCGATCGTCAGTCAACGTGTAGGAGATACCAATAGTAACCGCCCATATATTAACTACAAGTTAGATCATTAATCAGTAATGTGAGTAAAGCAGAACGCCTTCAACTTGTTGCGTTTCTTTTTCTTATTCTGCGATGTTGTCAGGCAACAAGTAGAACAACGGAGGATTGTGAGTAATATTGTTTTTCTGTATCATAGAAGCTTCTATCAATATATATATACGCAATACATCTGTTTATTATTTCCTATAGATTTCTATATTCAAATTAAAAAAAAAACAAACAAACTATGAGCGCTTGTATAGCTCGTCAAAGTTCGTTACAACTTCCATCAACAAATTGTTCTCAACAGTATCCGTATTCGATTAACTTCTCATCTCAATTGACGTCAACATCGTGTCGAAAGAGACTCTACAGCGAACAAAATGAATATTCGACCTATTTTATGAAACATTCCAACGATAAAAACGGCCTAAGCAAACGCACGAAACACGGTAATTACGTCATAGATTTTATCCAAAAAAGAGAATGGAAAGAAGTAACTGTTTTCGACAATCTTCTCGTTCGTTCTCCACCTTTCGCCCACTCTATATTCATAGTGCAATGCATTCTTTCTCTTTCCTTTCTACCCAATAGATGAATCCAATTATGAGTCAACGCATACAAATCACCGTCATGAAATACGCTGTCCTGTATTTTCTCCATGCGAAGAAACACGACATTGCCGTTCTGCACCTGGACTGTTTCGACGCAAAAGCCTTACATATTTACCGTCGGTATATATAAGCGACGCGATTTCTCTGCATACATCATTTTCAACATTAACGAAAAGCAAAAAAACAACAGCTAACGAAAAAAATACTATGCTTGCCCTTCAACCCAACGCAACTCTTGTTATCAACAATGACGTTAACACAGATAACAATTCAATTTCTATAACATGTTCACAATTATCTGCATATATTAGTAGTAGCAAGGATTTATTATTAATTATTGATTGTGGTTCACCTCTTCGACATACTGAAAAACGAATTCAAAATTCACTTTTACTCAATGTCAACGACAAAATATCGCGAAAACGTTTATCAACACGTGGATTGAAAACTTTCTTAGAAGCTAAACAATTAACTCGTTTCGACAATAGTCAATTCATTGTTTTATACGATGATACCATTCGTACATCGACATTCTGTGCCAATTCTTCACTAACATCTCAACTTTCACCAGCAATGAAATGTATCTACGATGAAATCAAAAGATACGATTCGAACAAGCAAATTTATGTTCTTGAATCTTCGTTCGATGTCTTTCTTCAACTTCATCCAGCAGATTGCTATCTAAGTGTATCGACCGACGATGATTTCTCCATGGACACAACAGCCGAACCGGAAAATCAAGCAGACATTGACTTTTGTCCAATCTCTCAAATTATCCCCGGTCTTTTCCTTGGCAATGCACGAGACGCCGAGGATTTAAATGTTCTACAAGAAAATCAAATTCAAACCATAGTTAACATTTCAACATCGATTCCTTGTTTTCATGAATCGAACAAATCGTTTGATTACATAACTGTGCCATGTCACGATTCGTCGAATCAAAATATTCTTCAATATTTCGAATCGACATTCGAACGAATTCACCAAAAACTATCGAACAAGAAAAATATTCTAGTACATTGCCAAGGTGGAGTGAGCCGTAGTCCTTCGTTTGTTATTGGTTATCTTATGAAATATCAATCGAAAACATTTGAACAAGCCTACGAATTCGTGAGACAACAACGAAAAATTGTCAATCCAAATTTGAATTTCATCAGTCAATTGACACAATACCAACAAATATTGAATTCTGAATAATTCGATTGTTTTTTCTTCTTTTCTCTGGATTTCATTATTCAGTGTCTGTGTGTCAGATACGAATTGTTATTATTATTATTGTATTTTTTCGTTCTGTGAATGAAATAGTAACGGAAATTTTTGTATTCTAAAATGTCAAATACATGTATTTGTATCTCGAATACACAAATAGTATTTCTATTCATTTCATTTCTCAGTTAAATTCAATCTGAACATCGTCAAATAATGCAAGTTTCTGTTTTTTTTATTATTTTATTTAAATATAACTCCGACAAATTTATTTCGATTTGATTTATGACAAGAATATTTAGATAAGATTTTTATTCGTTAGTCAAGATTTCGTTTATGATCACGATTGTTAATATTTATTATTGATATTGAAATCAAATACAATGCTGATTCATGACATCGATTTTTCCCAAAGATCGATAACATCAAATAAATGAGTCATATTTTACGGTAGAATCACGTCATTGGGAAGTGACAATTTGCTATTTTTTAGGGTAATTACAATGACATGACCGTTTTCCCTCCACCTACATGTATGATTGTTGTTTTATGATGCAAGACATGACTTATCAATTTTTCATTGTGGGGACAATTTTATCTTAAAATAGAAATTTTTATTTTCAAGTTTTGCTTTTATAAAATCATCGTCATGATTTTAAGCAAACAGTTGCATTATTTTTTTCTTTTGAGTTCGTCGATTGACAATCGTTTATATTCAAACATAAATACTTCGGTGGACAGTTAAAGCATTTCATTCCTATTTAAACACAAAACCAAACGATCCATGATTTGCGTACGTTTTCACTTTCAAATTTACCGACCATCACACGGAGGTTTAACCCATGACGGTATTTGACAAGTTGATTTTTTCAATTGTTCGCATGGTGGACAATTGAATTGTCGTTCTGGCAAAATTACATCATCATCACGTTGACGATTTCTAATGAAATTAGCACAAGTATTACTCAATAGTCGAAACACGTGCGTGCTTTTAACATACTTAGTACTACTTTTAATTGGCAACATCTGTTTAATCGAAAGTAATTTGAATTAGAAAACAAGCACAACAGAGAAAAAAAAGAAAATTTTTCTTATACATATGCGCGCTGAATAATCTCGTGTTTTTTTTTATTCTCTGCGTATTTAGCACATTTCCTATGTCCATAAGGAATGTCTAGGACAAGTTCAGAATGACTTCGAAACTACTCGCTAACAAATAATAATTAGAAAAATATTCGCACATCATTGCATTTATATACAGCAAAGAATTGAAGAAAAAACAAATACAAATTTTAAAAGCCCAACCGTTTTTTACCACATTCACAACAAAATTTCGCCCAATCGACCGGATAACTTTCGCCACATTCGTGACAAAACTTAGCCGCTGTCGGTGATATCGGCGTTCGATTTCGTTGTTGTGGAATGCCATTGGTTTGTCCGGCTCGACGAGCTGGACTCGGCGATCGTGTGTTCAATCCAACAGCACGTCGTTGTACTTGAGGTGAAGCATCACGTTTCTGCGGTCCTCGTCCAACGCCAGCTGTTAAATTTAAATCATCGTTTTCCGTAGTTCGACCTGTACGCATCATCGTCGATGAATGATTGTTCGTCGCACTACGTGCTTTGGTTGTTCGAAAACTGCCGTATCTCGGCGGTGCTCCGTTCATGTTATTCGTCGAAGTCTAGTTGAAATAGGAAATGAAATTGTTCGATAGGAAGAAGAAGAAGAATGTAGTACTTCTCCAAAATTTGGTTTTTTAAACGTATTTGGATTGATTGGCGGTCGACGATAATCTTTTTCATCATTATTTCTGATAAAAATAAGGAATTGTTCTATGCCGAATAAGTTCTTAATTGAGTGATAATTACTTTAGAGGCCGTCGTGCCACGAAAGTCGATGGTGCTGAACTGATTTGATGTTGTTTATTAGCACTTCCTATAGGCGATTCATGACCTAAAATTGATATTTTTCACGTAGGACAGCGAGGTTTCTTAATTATTTTTCTCCTACTATTTTGTTGTTGATATCCCTACGAGAGAGAGAAAACAAAATGTTTAGATAATTTTTTTAAAAAAAAAAGTGTCCGTACTCGTCCTTGTCGACCTAAACTTCCACTATTTGTACGAGCATTATTGGCTGATATTGCGGAATTTTGCAATTGTTTGCGTTTAAATTGAGTTTCACAACTAAACAATTCGACGAATGTGAGATTAGATCGTCGAGAACCGAGCTTACAAAGGAATGTGTCTTTCAGCAGAATGTTTATTGAAATGTCGTTGACAAAATTCACATTGAATGTAATCCGATGGAACTTGTGATGGGCTTTGTTTGGGCAAGGGAGCACCGGTTTCAATCGCTCGAGTTATTTGTCGAGCTTCACGAATCGTGCGTACTAACGCATTATGACCTTCTCTCCAATTACTCGGTTTGGCTTTCTGATTGTCTGGCTTCGGTTTAACACCTTCGTTATAAAACTAAGAAGTAAAAAAGACATCACTTTACTAAATAAATAATGAAGTAATGTTTGTTTGTTTCAACTTGTGTCGTTTCTTTGGTAGCAGCGTAAGGCACATCAGAATCTGTTGCACGTTGTTTGCCTGTATCGAACACTTTCCTCGGTTGTTTGTTCGCAGATTTTTTACAGATCGGTTGATGTTTACGCTAAACATTTCAGAATAAAAAAAAACAAGATGACTCATCAATTGTGTTTGGATTTGATCAAGATTTTGAAAAATTTTACCAATGTTTCGGGATTAAAATTTCGACCGCATGTCGAACAGGGATACAGTTGAACATTAGCATAAACAGGAATGGAATCATCATCGTTGATTTGATAGGAACTATCTAAAAATCCACCTCGGTCTGTTCCGTACATGTCACTATTGGCGTCCATCACGTTGCATGGCACAGAACTCTTTGCTGTTTTTTTTTCTTCTTCTTCTTGTTCTTCGTTCGTTCCACTTTACTTAGGAGTTCTTTTTCTTTTTCTTCTTTTCTTTTGTTGTAATACAGTGAGAGAGAGAGAAAGAGAAGAAAAAAAACGAGTAAAATCGACTAATTTTTCTTTCTTACATTCTCATTTTCACACACACGAGAAAATATTAAAAGAAGAAAAGAAGAAGTCTTTTTTTAGTTTGAAGTTTGATTTTCATAGATGTCTCCTTTTTACGGAAGACAAAAAATCGAACAATAATAAAAAAATAATTATACGGGAATCAACACAAAAGAAAGAACAATATTATTATTTCCACTATTGAAAATCTTCAATAACAGCTTTGAAAGATTGACGATCCGATAGAATATTTGGTTCACTGTCTGATCTTGGTTTGGCATAATAACGATCAGATAACAATGAATCGGTCTGTACATCTACTGTCGGTATATCCATTGTTGAATTTCTTTGAGAACCTGTCAAGGTTTGTCGAATATGACACAGACGATCGTACAGAAAAGTTAATTGGTCTGTTAATTCGAGGTCGTCTTGACGTAAACGAGTCTAAATAGATAAATTATTTTTAAAATTGATCTTCATTTATGTATGGGTTAATGAGATCTTAGATAAAAACACCTGACAACAATCTGTTTCGGAATGAGAGACAGACAAATCTAAGTAATGACAGATTAAATCAATTTCATCGAAGAAAAATACTTTTATAAAGATCTCTTAGATCATTCCCAAAATCCCTGAAGGATAATTCGAATATCTATTATACGCAAAAGGGCTAACATTAAGACTCAGTAACGATACTCGATTTACTTCGAAGGTTACTATTGTTATAATAGAATAGACAATGAATATAGATGTGCGTGTATATACGTACCAATTGTTCAACAATTTGTTCTAACAATGATGATATATTATTTTCATGTTCTTGTCGATCATTGTTTAGTCTGTTTTCGTTCGACATCGTATTTATCATAGAAGCAAATCAAACTTTGTTCTGTTTGTTAGTAAATAAATATGCTTGTTAGGAGAGTTATTGTCGTTGCGTTCTTGATCGTCTCGTCGTATTACCATCACCTCTCATCTCATCAAACTCTTATTCTTTGCATCGTTATTTCTACAACTTAATCGACACATATATATTCAACAATACATCGACTCGTCTCGCACAATCATAGATATATATACTTACATAGATACAACGTCGATTTTTCGTCGCATCTCCTTTCTTTTTCTTCTTCGTCTTTTTCTTCTTTTTCTTGTTGTTATTTTCTTCTATGAGAAGAAGATCTTGTACAATCATCGTCGATATGCTATATCAATTGGAAGGATGGCTAAGAAAATTGCATTTGCTAACAGTCATTTTCTTTCTTCTTTAACCGACGAAAAAAAACAGAAAGGAATTACGAGCATGTGTGTGTTTAGATAATAATAATAATATTAACTATCAATTCGGTTGATGTAGTCGTGTTTCTAAATAGAAGATATGAATTTATCTGTCAGTCATTCATTATGTTTTCATTGCGTCGAAATTTATGTTCTATGTACCGATCATATGATATGAATATTGATTAACACACAGCGTTCGTTTCCTCTTTTGACATCATCAAAATATGTCTTAGTTGACAATCAGATGAATGATGAAAAGAAGAAAAGAAAAACTATCATTTTCATGTTTCTTTATAATGTCAGTCTCTCCAAAAAAAAACGAAGATTGACGTATACGTACATATATATTGTATTATACTAGAAAACGTACTTAACATTGTTATTCAGTTTGTGCAAATCGAAAGAATACGCAATAGTTTTATCTGTATGATGTCAAAGACGATTATGATTAAACGATTGCATTTTGAGAGAGAAAAAACACCTTA
>Ga0209935_1002795_pt1 | contig 19932 bp, 39 predicted proteins | sample ThiBio_1000_plan_2_FD_183958 | JGI IMG/M metagenome (GOLD analysis project Ga0209935, IMG submission 183958) | Wastewater bioreactor microbial communities from Cape Town, South Africa - Thiocy_cont_1000_plan (SPAdes) | ecosystem: Engineered > Bioreactor > Thiocyanate-remediating >...
CTCCTCGCGAACAGGATCTGCAAGACTCGGAGGTCTCGTCAAAGGATCCGTTCAGCCAGTTCAAGCGCGTCTCCAAGACTACATCGTCATCGTCGCTGGTGAGTGCCCTCTCGCGGCCGCATCTGTCGTCGTCGTCCGACCCAAACCTGCGTCCGCTCTTGACGGGCTCGGTAGGTTCGACCTCGAGCTTACCCTCGGCCACCGCCACCACCACGACGACTGCCACGCCAACCACACCCACGGCCACCGCTTCGTCGAGTCCCTCGGTGCCTGTGCAGGCCGCAGTCGGCAGCGGAACCATCCAAGACCATGGACACAAATGAGAGACAGGCTGGGAAGTCGTGCACTTGTCGTGCCCGTGGCTCCTCGAAACCGTCGTCGTAGTCGTCGTAGTCGTCGTAGTCGTACCCTGCCCACATCGATGGCTGCCATATCTTGTTCAAAGCCCCCTTTTTTTGCCGTGTTGTTGCCTCTGCTGCATCAATCCAACTCGATAATAGATAGAGAGAGCATCTCCTCCTTGTGAACACTCACTCTAGTCGGTTGTTTGTATCTCGCTCGCTCGTGCGCTCTATCTCACGAGCTCAGCAGCCAGGTTACAATCTTGAGCGCAACGATCACCACAAAAGGCGCAGCGAGCAGCAGCAGTGGCCCGTAAGAGCGCTGCTGGCTCGGCACGGCAGGTTTGGCGGCAGCAATCGCAGCGGCCGTGGCAGTGGCAGAGGGCGGCGCGGGTGAGACGGCAGGCGCAGTCGTGGTAGTAGTAGCAGACGGTGGCGCAGGCTGTCTGGTTGGCAGCCGCAGCCGCACAGAACGCCTCGCGCTATCCGTGCTACCCTGCAGCTCGGTGGTGAGGAATCGGTTGAACGAGTCGTTGCGCAGCAGCGACTCGGTGAAGGCCTGTGCCACGTCGAAGATCGAGAGCGTGATGTTGTCATCCGCGATCGCAGCATCGATGGCGCGCTTGTCGGGCGCATCGAACGAGATCTCGTGTGGCGAGCCGGCCTTGACGAACGTCTCCCAGATCGAGATCGCCTTCGCTTTGCGGTGCTCCTCGTCTTCCAGCTGTTTGAACTCGCGCACCGCAAGCAAGAACTCGAGGCTCTCGTCGCAATACTGCGACACGAGGTACCGCCGAAACTGCTCGCACAGAATCACATCATCGAGCACCTGCGCAAAGGTCGGGAGCGGCACACTGGCCGAGTCTCGAAGCGACGACGATGACGACGAGGAAGTACCTGGCACGGCAGCCATCAACAAGAACGACAAGATGCGATTGAGTGAAGGAGGAGCAGCAGAGAGCGAAGCGACAATCGACGAGAGCGGGCAATGGAAGGCTTACTGGGAGTTCCCGCTCTTTTACCGCTGTGGATTTTTGGTGGATTTCTTGCGCGAGATCGCGATCGATCTCGCTCTTTGTTACGCAGTCTCCTCGCTCACTCACCCACTCACTCACGAGCACGGCCGTAGGAGGCTTCGAGTCGTATCGCGTTGGAGTGCGTGTAGTGTGGGAAGCTGGGCGAGGCTCTCAATGTCCGAGCTGCCTGTGTACGTCTCGTGTGTGTGCGTCGCTGCTGTTCTTTGCTGCTCGCTTGCTCGTCGTCGTCGTCGTGCTGCTGACCGGCGAGTGTCTTTGCAGCAAGCGGGGCTACCTACCGTCTGTGCTATCGACATCGGCTGCTGCCTCCGCCACCGCCACTGCTGCTTCGTCGTCTAGCAAGCCTTCGGTGCGAGTCTCCTACAACGAGAACCACCTCTCGGCCGTGAACCGCACGCCATCGCGAACTACCGCCGCTGCTGCTGCCACGAGCGCACGCTCCTCGACTATGCTTGCTTCGGGCGCTATCCCTCCGTTGGTTCCATTGTCGTCTACGTCAACCTCCACCTCAATCTACCCAGCAACGTCGATGCCGACAACCGCGCGCTCGAGCACATCGACATCGAACATGAACGCTTCTCGCGGCTCGACGTCGTCGCTGCATCACCAGCCACAGCCACCGCCACACCAGCTCCCGCCAGGTGCTGGCGCATCTACCATGCATCACGCATCGCTTTCATCAGCTAGCCGAGCGCATGCTTCTTCTTCGTCTTCGGCTTCCACCAGCAGAACGAGCGTCTCGACCTCGATGAGTTCCACATCGACCACAACCGCGCCACACACCTCGACGTCTGCGGTCGCCGCACGACCCGCCATCGGCTCCTTGCTCTCGGGCACGCAACAACGCACCAACCGCAGCTTCTATTCGTCATCCAAAAAGTCCGGCACCAGTCCCATGAAGCCTGCTGCTCGTCATGTCGATCACCTGCTCTCAGCTTCTGCGCACACCGACGGCACGCAGGCTGAGTTCATCGACGATAATCTCGATGAGATCTTGAAGGGCCTCGACTTTGACGCCTTCACGCAGAACTCTCAGTCCAAACAACACTCCCAATCACAACAGCAGCACCAACAAGCAGCAGCAGCATTGCCACCACAACCGCTTGCTCCCCTCCCCACGATGGAGCTTGCGGTAGCACCTGGCCCGACGACCACCACTTCTCTTCGATCCTCCCAGCAACCACAAGCACCGCCCTCGTCGACGGACTCGAATGCAAAACCTGCTGTCGCGAACACTACCATCGATACTTCACCTCGAGCGCAACACCATCAGCATCAGCGCCCTGTTCGATCAAATACCGATGCTGAAGAGAAGCTGCAAAAGCTCTCGTCCGTGGCGCGTACCAACACCTATCCTCTGAGTACCACTCTCAATCAGCAACAGCAACAGCACGACTCAAGACCTCCTGTTGCGTTGAGAACTGTTACCTCCACTCCACCCGAATCACTGATGCAAGTCGATGCAGCATCGCCCAACTCACCACTCAATCGAAATGCCGTGATCGGCACCACGACCACGACGACAACAACAACAACAGCCGATAGTGAGCAAGCTTATCTTACACGAATCCAAGAACTAGAACGCCGCCTCGCCGAGGCTGAAGAAGATAGGCGCCTCAAAGCCGGAGAGAACTCCATTCTTCGAGCACGTATTCAGCAGACTCTCGATGAGAAGGAGCTCCTCGAGTCCCGCCTTACGAGCGTCACTGTCGTCAAGAATGAGGCGCCGCCACCGAACGCCACCTCGACCACCACCACCACTACTACTACCACCGCCGCGGCGAACAACACCGCAACGCATCACTCCAAGGCCGCCCCGATCAAACTGCGCAAAACTGCGACCGAGCTCGAACTATTCAACCAGTACAACGTACGTGCCACGCAGCGCAATTGCCATCTGCGCGTCTCTTACCTCGCAACTCGTACAGGCTATGCAAGAACAAGAGTTGCTCGGAGAGGGCAAATACATTGCTCCCGACGCTACGCTGGCCAACCAGATCAACAATGCCGCGCGTACCGCTACCACCTCGACCACTGCAACGAGTCCCACCGCCACCTCACCCTCGGCTTCCTCCACCAACGCGCGACGCAAGCAAGTCAAGCGAAGCTCAAGCTTCGGCTCGCCAGAGCTCATGCTCGAGCCTCAGCCCAAGCGCTTGTGCGTAGCCGAGCTCGGTACCGTCAAGCAGGAGCACGCCAATGCCGCCTCTACCTCAACCGCCAGTTCGACAAGCTTCGCAGCAGCACCACAGCCACCTGCGCCGTCACCATTACTTGATCGGCTATCAGAATCCACTCCAAGCACGAGTAGCTCAGCTCGACTCGCAGCATCTTCTACTGTCGCCAATGCCGCAGCACCTACGTCGCTTCTCAAAGCAACGGTTGCTCCACTGCCGCCGCGAGCCTTCCTTGTACCATTACCGACGCCTTCAAACTCCTTGGCCAACTCAACCATCTCGTACCTGCTGAGCGCCGGTGCAGCGCCGCTCTCGTCGCTCTTGAGCTGGGGAACCGTGATGGCGTTGCGCGAGAGTGCCATCGACACTGAAGGCTCATCACCCATTGTATCGGCATCACAACTCTCGGCAATGCCCGAGATCAAGGCCGGTCAGGCGCTCGCCGCTCCCAACTCAAGCCTCATGGCACAGAGCGCGAGCACTCGCTTGTTTCATGTGCTGTGCAAGCTATCGACCAATGCCTCCGCGCCACCAACGCCGCTACTGCACATTCTACAGGAGCTCGTACAAACGGAGCAGGTACCGTTGTGGCTGCCACCGCCTCTCAACAACACGTGTGACTTGTTTTGTTGCTGACGCCCGTCGTACTGGTAGTCGTCTATTGTCGAGGATGCAATCGCCGTGCTGCTCTTGATGGTGAGCTCGTGTGCCGAGAGTCGGCGCTGGCTGCTGGGCTTGAGTGATTCGTATCGCCATCGTCGTCCGTCGTCTTCTCCACACAGCAGCGGTGGTATCTCATCGCGCATCTCGCTGCCACAACGAGAGCTACCAGCGGCTATCGCCTCGGTGCCAGGGAGCGACCAGATGCCGATCGTTGCTGCGCGCCACCAAAGCGACCATGGCGCTACCGTCATGCTACCGCTGGCTGTTCCGCCACAACTTGCTCACCACCAACACGACGCTCTCGACCTTGCTCCGCTCGCTGGCGACTCGGGCTTGGCGTTCCTCCAGTACTTGATGCACCAACTCGAGACTGTCAGCCAGCCAGAGAGCGCCTTCCGCAGTGCAGCGAGTGCGCTGCTCAAGCTCTTTACGGTACTCGCGTGGGACTGTCCGATCGCTCGCTTGCCGACGTACGTTGCATGTATGAGCCAACTGTGAGCCTGCTGGTACTGAGAGTGTGTTCCGTTCTTCCTTCCTTCGTTGCAGCTTCTCGTATCTGGTGAACCAAGTCCTTCATGGCCTGACGTCGCTTCCATCGGCTAGCGCCGTCAGTTTGGTGGTTGATTTATTGCAGGCCCTTCTGCGCGGTACGAGAGAGAGAGAGAGCACGCCAGCAAACGAGAGCCGGTGCTGATACCATTCCCCCAAATGTCGTGTGTATGCCCTGTGTGTGGCGTGCAACAGAACCAAGTCTCTTTCGCGAATGGAGCAGGCCGAGACAGCTTCCCGAGCTCCGGCAGCCTCGTGCACTGCTATGGCTCTTAGTGCGCAGTCCTCCTGGAACCGAAGACGAAGTGTGCGCGCTCCACCTCGCTCTGGTCCGCTTGGCATCGTATATCGTCGCCACGTACCCCGAAGGCAAGATGCTGCTGGTTGGTGATTCCGACGACGACGACGACCAAGAGTACGCGAATGCAGTCGACGGCGGCGGTGAGAAGAAGTTCAAGGACGGCACCGACCCAAGCTGGCGGCCAGAGACGTTCGCGTCGATATGCGTGCTGCTACTCGCCACACAGCTGCATCACATTGATCCAGTGAGCACGCCACACAATCACCCTCGGTACGTCTGGCACTCGGCTCTCGCCTCTATGTCGAGGCTCAATCGACTCACGAAATGAACTCCGCTCGCAGCATCATCCTTGTTTCGCAGACCTTGCAGCTCCTCAACACTGTGGCGTCCGAGTTTGTGAATCTCCAGTCAATGCGCCACTTGTTCATCTCGGTCATGACGCGACTCGGCAAGCGCCAGGTGCACCCGGCACTCGAGCCTGTCGCCGAACTCGCAATCTCACTCACTCATTCGATGCTGTCCGAGTTCTTTGACGACGCATCACAGTCGTCAGCCACATCACAAGAGCCAACCGATGCCTCGTCATCGTCATAGCGAATGCCTCCTCGCTCACTCACCTGCCCAACCGCCGCTCCTTGTCAAGCCGCTGCCGCTGCTGCTGCTTTTGTTGTTGTTGTTGTTGTTGTATTCGATTGGAATAATTACGTGTATGTGTGTGAGTGGCGTGTGCGTGCATGCGTGAGTGAGTGACTGACTGATCGAGCGAATAAACATATATCGTGCCACAGTATGTATAGTTTGTACACAGCGCAGAGACGAATGAGTGTGGCGTCAGCAAATGACGCATTGCTGATGGAGAAGGCGCTTTCGAGAGCCGGCTGAGCTCCTGCCACTGCCCGATGGGCTGCCACCATTGGTGCTGGTGCTGTTGCTCGATTGCCTTTGTGCGATGGCATCTCGAACCACCTGCACAAGATCGCCTTCGCAGTACTCGAGCAACGACTCGCCGCCGTGCGTGATGAGCGGATCAGCCCTGGCTGCGAGCAGTTGATTGACAACCTTCGTATGGCGATAGCGGCATGCCTCACGCAGAGCGTAGGCACCGTTGCCGCACACGTAGTCAATGTCTGCTTGGTGCTTGAGAAGCAACGCCACCACTTGCTCGTGGTTGTTGCGTGCTGCCGCGACGAGCGGCGTCAAGTAGTCCAACTCGGTGTTGATGATCTCGAGTGCTAGCTCGCTCTGCAGCAGCGTCGTGAGCTTCTCGACCGAGGCGCTCGAGCAAGCATTGATCGTAGCCATGATCTGGTACTCGGGCGTGCTCTGCTGAAGCTTGAACCACTGCAACTCGGGGTCGTGTGCGAGATGCGAGATGATCTCGAGCAACATCTCAAGCGGCACCAAGCCAAACTGCGTGTCCAGGTTGCGGTGCTCTTGGTGGATCAGGAACAGTGTAAAGACCGCCCGCCGAAATTGCACTGGAAACAAGAGATGGCGCTCGAGCGTCCAGTCTGAAGCGGAACCGGTCAGATCGATCAATACCACAAACACAAACACAAAGAGAGAGAGAGAGAGAGAGAGCACGCGTACCACACGTGGCCAGGCTGATGGCCGATGCTGGTGATGTAGCCTTTGGTGGCTTATCGCGTGCTGGAAGCTCAGCGCCCTCGCGAAGCAACATTCGTGCCGTGCCAATATGGTTGTTCTGCCATGCCAGATGCAATGCAGTTTTGTCCTACAGCGTGCGGAGCGAGTAAGATGTCAGTAGCTCTCTCTCTCTTTGTGAGCGAGAGAGCTAGATTTAGGCGAACTTACCGCAGAGAGGCGCAAGTTAGGATCGGCTGCGTGGTCCAGAAGCACTCGGACGGTCTTCTCGTGCCCTCCATAGCTGGCGATCCCCAATGCACTCCATCGGTCTTGGTGCTGTCGATGAGTAACACAACCCAGGTGAGTGCAAGCAGCCCTCCCTCCATCACTCATCCGCTCGCTCAGCCAGTCGCTCTGGTCGCCAGACGGACCTCCATCGTGCCGGAGCACGCATCTGGCTCGGCTCCAAGGCTCAACAGGAACTTGACGACATCCGTAATGCCCTCTCCGGCCGCCTTCATCAATGGCGTGATGCCTTTGGTGTTGCGGCAGTTGATGTCGGCCTTGCGATCGACGAGAAACTGCGCCACCTCGGTACCACCAGCCATGCAAAGCAGCGTGCTTCCAAACTGCACGATCGCGGCTCGCTTAGCAGTTTTCTTGCTAGTAGCCGCATTGCACGAGAGAGAGAGAGAGAGAGAGAGAGAGAAGCAACACCGTACAGTATCTTTGACATCCAACGAAGCCGAAGCGCGTAGTAACGCCTTGACGACATCCAAGTGGTTGCCCGAGATTGCGTAGCCAATGATGCTGCGGCCGATGCGATTGGTATGGCATGGGTTGGCATTGCGGGCAAGCAGCCAATCCACGACGTCAGCGTGGCCACGGTACGCAGCTAACGCAAGCGGAGTGCTACCACACTGTGGTGAACCGCGGGTGGTTACCGGATGCACACAGCCAAGCCAAGCAAGCCATCGTGCCAATTACGCGGCAGTCGTACGTGGTTCGCAGCATCCAGATCGACCTTGTGGCACAGCAACAACTTGGCGACTTCCAGCTTTCCTTGGAAACAAGCGACTCCAAGAACGTTGGTGCCGTTCTGCATCAGGAGAAGAGCCGCCAAGAGTGAGCAATGGCAGCAATGCACGTGATGTCGTATCAGTCGACCAACAGACCTCATCCAGTTCGTTGATGTCAGCACCGTATTGGATCAACATCTCCGCCGTCTCGGCGCAGTTGTTAATGATCGCGCACCCAAGCAGCGACAGGCCGTTTTTGTTTTTCTATCCACGAGAGTAGGTCCAGTGAGTGGATTGGACCATACAGCACCAAGCCACACGAGAGAGAGAGAGAGAGAGAGACAGAGAGAGAGAGAGAGAGAGAGAGAGAGAGACAGAGAGAGAGGCATACCACCGTCATATCTGCTTTGGCATTGATCAGCAGCTCGGCGATAGCCGTTTGGCCGTAGACGACGGCTTCACCGACCACCGATGTGCCGTACTGTTTCGTAATATGAGTCGAGGATGCGGCAACACGGCTTGTGGTAGGCATCAAGGCATACCTTGTTACGGTGCTCGAGCTCCGCTCGTTGTTCGATCAGGTACGTCACGAGTTCGATGTGGCCGTTTTGGCACGCGTACATCAGCACCGATGTGCTGTTCTGCTCGGCCGTCTCGTCAGCTTCTCGCGCAAGCTCTCGCACCATGCTGCGCGCCACACAGGCCTCCGTAAGGCGCACGTACGAGGTTCTGATTTTGGATGTTGGCCTTGCGTTCGAGGAGAAGCTTCGCCGCCTCGAGGTGGCCTTCAAGCGCAGCGAGCGCGAGGGCGTTGTTTCCGAGCTGGCAAGTAAAGGCGGCCGCCCCGGGTTATGCTTTTGATCGAGAGCACGAAGCTGCCGCTGCTGTGTGCTGGCGTACCTTGTTGCGATAGTTCACGTCCATTCCAAGGTCCAAGAAGAGCTTGATGAGTTCGACGTGTCCACTCTTGCTTGCCGACAACAGTACGTTGTTGCCCTCCTATCGCCATCACCCGGTTGAGTCACACTATGAGCCATGGCGATAATGGCGAGCAGGTAGGCACACGTACCGAGGTCTTGATGTGGTAGTCGGCACCCCTATCGAGGAGCATCTGTACAATCTCGAGAGATCCTGCTTGGCAGGCATCGAAGATGGGCGTTTGTCCATCCTACGTTGTTGATAGAATAACCACACACGCGGTGGGTTCGCACACTTCTTCGCGCTGCAGTGCTGCTGCGGTATATACATGTGCGATGGGGCGTCGTACCTTGTTCACAGAATTTACATTGGCCTTGTGGTCGAGTAGCAGCTTGGTGATCTCGACCGAGCCTCGGCCTGCCGCCAGTGTGAGTGACGAGTTCAGTGCCGTATTCACAATGTTGACATCGGCCTTGTTCTCAAGCAACAGCGACACCACTTCCGTAAGGCCCCGATTGACGGCAATCGTCAGAGCCGGGTCGTTGAACTGGTTCACGCGAGTTAGCTTGCCTCGCACGCAGCGACGCTCGAATGCGCAAGCAACCTACCTTGTTGACAGCGTTTACTTTTGCTCCATGCGCAAGTAACAGCCGAATGAGGTCGAGATTGGCGCTCGTACATGCTAGCGTCAAGGCGGGATTCTCGTTCTGGGCAATGAATGAATGAATGAATGAATGAATGAATGAATGAATGAATGCATTCAGTCAGTCGGAGCACAGCCTCGTATCATCGACTTGCTGGAGTTAACTCGTTGTGCGTCACGTACATAGTACTCGCCCGATACATTGACGCTCGCGTTGCACTCGAGCAGTTGCTGTACAATGTCGATCTTCTTTGAGAGACATGCCACGCCAATCGGACTGTCGCCGTGGAGCGTTTTGGTTCGAAAGTTGGCGCCCGCCTCTAGTAGCACACGCACAATGTCGCTGTGGCCACTCTCGCAGGCCAGATACAATGCTGTTTCATTCGACTGTCGAGTCGCTCTTCGTTAGCGCACGCACGCACACTGAGAGGGGGAGGGAGGCTCGAGTGGCACGTACATTCGATGTCAAATCGACGTGGGCCTTGCGCTCCAGCAGCAGCTTGACGACGTTCAAGTGGCCATTGGTACACGCATTCATCAGAGGCGTTTTAGAGTTCTGTGGTGCAGGTGGTGGTGGTGAACTCGGTTAGACAGAACAGCATTGCGCACTGCTTGCCGGTGAGCTGCAATACCGAGTTGTGTGAGTTGATATTCGCCTGGCTGTTGAGTAGTAGCTCCACAATCTCTTCGTGCCCTTGAGCGGCAGCCCATTCGAGCGGAGTGACTTGCATCTGGTTGATCGTGGTTGCGACGGATGAGTGAGAGGGTTCTCGCGCTCTGGCTGCCATTATTATCGACGTACGTCGTTATTGGCATTCACCTCGGCATTACATTGAATCAGGTACTTGGCGATCTCCAGGTGGTTGCCGTACGCGGCAAGCACGAGATTCGAGTTGCCCCACTTGTCCTTAGAGTTGACGTTGGCCTTGTTGTCGATCAGTAACTTGGCAGCGTCATAGTAGCCGTAGCGACTCGCAGCGGCCAGAGGGGTCCAGTCGACCTCGCCGCTGGTCTCGTTGACGTTCACGCGCCCGTCTTGCAGCAGCACGCGCACAACATCGGTCTGGCCCATCATGACGGCCAACGACAGCATATTGTCGCCATTCTGCACACGTGCACACGTGCACACGCGCACATCTCAGTTGTCACTCTCGCTCGGTAGCAAGGCTCGTAGTGATCGGGGAGACATACGGTCGAGGTTCCATCCATTCGAGCGCGGTGCTCGAGTAACAGCTGCACGATGTCAGCCGCGCCTTCGCGGCATGCAAGAACCAACGAACTCGACCCACCCTATGTATGTGCTCCGAGTCAGCTGACACTCCTGTGCCGACATCATGCCATGTGGCATCACGAATGACATACAGCCATCATCTGATCGATATCTGCACCATGGTCGAGAAGGATCTTGACGGCCTCGGTGTGCTTGAAGAACGACGCCACCATCAAGCTCGAGACGTTGCGTTCGGAGGGCTTATTGACCTGTGCGCCACGCTCGACCAGCAGCTTGACCCAAGCCGTTTTGGATCGATCGGCACAAGCACACAACAGAGCCGTGTCTCCAAACTGCATCGTTTTGCACAAGTGAGTGCGACGCGGGCCAGCATCGGTGCTTCGCAGGCGCGCGCGTTGGCGTACCTTGTTGGTTGCATTGATGTCGAATCCGAGCTCCAGAAGAGTTTCGACGACCTTGGTCGAGGTCGAGAACACGCCCCATGCAAGCTCGGTTCCGTCTTTCTGCTCGTTGCAACCAGCACCGCTGCTGCGTTACCCAACGAACCTCGCACCTCGGTGTGGCAGAGTGCACGACGAACCTCGTCCTTCTCGTCCTGCAGCGAGACGCCCTTGGCAACTAACGCTCGAATGGCCTCGCAATCGCCGTCGAGGCACGCCTTCTTGAAGCGAAGAAAGTCGTCCTGCAATGCCATACGTGCGGATTACACAGCCGATGAGGGCCTCTTTCGCTCTCGCTCAAAATCCGTGCGTGCGTGCGTGTGCATACGGTGATCTCTTCCGGTTGCAGCGATGCTCCATTCGCAACGAGCGACGCCGAAGTGATCGCATCGCCTCGAGGCCGCAGCGCACGTAGAAGCGGCGTTTGTCCAAGCTGTATGCAACACCACGGTACACGGCTGATGCGTCAGCCCAACTCGGGCCTTTGCGAGCAACGGCATCATCATCATACGTTGTTCTTGGCGTTGATGTCGGCATTGTGGCTGAGGAAGAACTCGACGAACCCTCCACGTTCGTCATCGACCCAATGCAGCACCGTGTTGCCATCCTTCAATGTGTCATGTCATTTGTACAAATCGAGTGTTAGAATTCTCGATGGCGTGATGGTTCGATGCCCTCTCGTGCACGAGAGTGAGCCAATAGGTATGTGCGTCTGTCTGCATGTACATTGTCTCGATCATGAACGTTGGCACCAGCAGCGAGAAGCAGCTCAGCAATCAGCTTGTTCTTGTGCATGCACGACCACAGCAACGGCGTCACACCTCGCTGCCGTTGGTCCAAAGAGTGCCATACATATGGCAGATTGGCCGCAATCGTTCAGTCGTTCACGTCAGTTGAGCAAGTCCCAATGTGTCAAGCCCTCACGCTCTGGCGTACATCATCATCGCGGTGATGGAGATCGACTTGGCCCTTGAGCAGCATCCGTTTGACCTTGAGGTCGTCGCCAGACGCACACGCAGTCTTGAAGATGATGTTCGGGTCCTGCGAGCAACGAGCAATCATCAGCTCGCGCCCGCGCAGGAGTGAGAGCCTGGCAGCTCGACACGCACCGACTTGTGCGATACGAACGCGCCACTAAAGATCGCGTGGCTGCCGACCATCAGGCGGCCGTGCGCAATGGCCCATTCCAGCAACTCGGTCTGGAGGAGCGGTACGGCCACACACACACCGTATGAGCGACGGTGGTTGCGGGCAGAAGGCGCTAGTGAGGCATACCTTGTCCGAAGGCTTGATGGAGGTCGAGAATCGCAGCAGAGCACTGAGGGCCTGGTGGTTGTCGGCGTACGCCGCAACCCAGAAGGCAGTGCGGCCCTCCTGGTAGCGTGGCAGCAGCAACAACGTCAGCGCCATTGGCGGATGCCTGTCTGCATGGATGGACGGACGGATGGATGGATACCTTGTTGCGCGCTTGTACATCGGCGCCTCGCTCGACCAGCTGCTTCACCAGCGTGCGGTCGCCATCGCAGCACGCCTCGAGTAGCGCCTCGTTCAGGTATCGGGTGCGGCGCGAGCTCTACACGGCCGTGCCAACAATGATGACGGTCACGATGAGCTGGTTGTTGGATCGGTGTGCCTGTCGCGTGCGGTACCGACCTCGGTGAGGCTGCTCTCCGCCATGCAAGACCCGAGCACGGCGACACGAGCACCACCAAGCAACCACAGCGAGCGGAGCAGGCACCGACGGCGGGTCGAGACGCCAGGCGGTTACGATCGAACCCTGAAGCTCTCCAAGGTACAACGATACAATAGGTGCAATAGGTTCGAGTCTGAGCAGCGCGAGCGGACACGTGGGGTAGGGACAGCTTCGGTTATCAGTGGCGATGGTGCGGGTGAGTGTGAGTGAGTGTGAGTGTGAGTGGCAGCGGGCGAGCGGCGGAATGAACTCCGCACCACCGACAACACCGACAGCACCACCAGCTGCGAATATCTCGCCGACCTGGCGACCTGATCCGCTCTCGTATGCTCGCTCGCTCTCACACTCTCTCTTACTATCAAGCACTTGCAATATATAGCGAGAGTGCGCGGTGTATGAGCGCCCTCTGGCAGAAGTATCGTTAGCAACCGAGTGACAATCCCACGGCAATGTGTCCATTTGCAACATAATGTTGCAGTTGTTGTTGAGTTATGCGCGGGATCTTTCGTGCAAGTAGTGTGTTTGTGATGTGTGCGTGCATAGAGGTTGACCATCCATGCATCCATTCGTAGTGTACATGTCCAAGTCGCAGTATCATGCCGACATTCGCCAGGAGAAGTCGCTCGTGACCACGACGAACTGGAAGATGACGAACAGCACCTCGATCGGTAGGATCCAGATCCAAGCATCGGGGAACAGCGGGCGTCGTTCACTGTCGACCAGGTACAGTATCATGGCGGTCTTGATGGAAAGCTTCTCCTCGGGCGAGTAGAGATGATGTCGAATGGGCGACCACGCCTGACCTCTTCGGTACAGGTAGCCGTCGCTCGACAAGAGCCACTTGAAGCGTCGAATGCGATGTGTGTTGTCCTCTTGGTACGCGCTAATGTCGACGGCTCGAATCGATTTCGAGTACTCGATCGCATCGGCCAGCTTGCCGATTGCCTCGGGCAGTGCCGACGTGCCTGGTGTCAGCAAGCGCACGCACGCACGTTCGTTCGCTCGCTCGCATCAGCAAACACTCTCCTCGTGGCAAGAGTCGATATCGGTGATGGCCGTACCAAGAAACGAGATCACCTGTAGCTTGCGCATCGATCGTAGCACGTCGGCGATCGCAACCACTCCGGTATTGAGCGGGTAGCTCGTGACACCTCCGACTGAGAGGTCTTCCAGATACTTGAGCTTTGGCATGGCGGCTGCCAACGCCGAGAGGAATGCATCGCTGATCTTGTTGCCTGCAGCACGAGTGTTAAACGGTGTCGGTTGCAGAAGCCCGAGCGCATAGACTTACGGCCAAGATATAGGAGGCGCAGTTTGGGCATGCTGGAGAAGGCGCCAGTGAGATGCAGCAAGCCGTCGGTATCAATGTGGTTGACTGCACGAGGTGTCGTTTGCGCCGTTTACGAGGTACGTGAGATTCAAGAGGTGCCCCGCGCCACATCGAGGTCGGCATCGATGGGATGGCGCCACGTACAATGTAGAAACAGCCTCTCGAGATTGATGAATGCCATGGTCTGATTGATCACGAGCGACAGATGTAGCGCTCCAATGTCACCAAAGTTGTTATCTGCACTCGATACGAATCGTCAGTGTGCGTCTCGCTCGCTCGCTCGCGCGATGAACGTGGAATGCGCAGCGGGGCGTGAGATACCACTCAGCCAGATCGACTCGACAGCCTTGAGCCTGGTCTTCTGCTCGCGCATCTCATCGCACAATGCAATAATGTCGTCGTCCTCGAGCTTCCGATCTGCAACAACACATCGAAGCCGCTCACATCTGAGTATGAGTGTATCCACACGCAAGCAGGTCTGTCGGAGGGTGTAAAGCAAGTACTCCGCAACAAGATGCATGCTCCCTCTGGTTCTGTTCAGGTTGCACGCGTTAGCATGTATGATGATGAGGGTGATACCGAGCGACGCGGCGACGTATCACATCGACGACAACGACGACGCACTGTTCGAGATCACCAACAAGGGCTTGCGAATCGTGAGTGCCGTGCCAGAGGTACTGGAAGTCGAACTTCTACTCATGATGTTTGATTGGGAGGGGGAGATGTGTGTGTGTGTGTGGGAGTGAGGATGGATTGGCTAGTTGACACTCGATTGATTGATTGAGAGTCGCAGGTTGTGATCGACGAGCAGGAAGCAACCGAATGATCGATTGTTCGTGGCGCATTCGATCTCGATCTCGATCCGATTGTGCTTGTTGCTTGTTGCTTCTTGCCTCGCGCACGCACGCACGCGGCTGCCGAGTACTGACCCTGCCACTCCGACTCGTGGGTCAGGTCAAGAGAGACATTCTCAAACCACGAGATAACCACCCAACACCCAAGGAGAGAGATACACCGCACCACCAGCAGCAGTAGCAGTGATAGAATGGCTGGCACTACACGGTGGCATGCGCATCGTGTGCTTGGCCTCGTGATGGTGCTCGTGAGCCTACTCGCTGCCTCGAGTGCCAAGCCTCACGACACACGTGCCACCGAGATCGACGGCTGGAACATGCGTCTTCACATGGCCACACAGACTCCCTATCATCCGATCGGTCTCCTCAATGACACGACGCCGCTGCCTGACGGCTGCACGACGATCTTCACCTACTATCTCGGCCGCAATGGCGTTCGGTATGGTCTGGCGCCACCGCAGTGCCTCCCAACGAGTCTCATTCAGAGAGACGTCTCGCGGTGTATGTAGGTATCCCAGCGAACACGAGGTGCAAGAGTTCGATCGCGTGATTGCCAAGGTGCAGGAGGGCGAGAGTGTGCCGTACTACGTGCGACAGGCCGACAACCCCTTCCGCCATCCGGCGCCAGGTGCGCTCCATCACTCGAGCCATCCACTCCACTACTACCACTACAACGCCGAGGAGGGATATTGATTCGCGTTCAATTACTGATAACAGGCGATCTCCATCCGATTGGCGAGGCACAACTGTACGACATTGCTCAGCGTCTGAAGCTCCATCACGAGTTCCATCACGTACGATCGGCGCAGCGATTGCATCTCGTTGCGACGGCTTGCTGATCGATGGCACGCGATAGATCTGGAGAAAGTACTCTCCCGAGAGACACGTCCTGCGTGCGGCATCGAATTCATTCACGAGTCGCAGTGCCAGTGCACTGACCTTTGGTCTGTTCGAGAACGATGGCCTCTTGGGCGATGCCAGCTTCCAACCGGTCTACATTCACACGCAACCGAACGATTGCAGCCCCGAGATTCGGTTCGACCACATTCTCCTCGCCACATGCAAGACGGTCGAGGTTCGTGCACGTGAGGCCGTCGTTGCTACCGATGGCTCTCTCTCTCTCTCTCTCATACTGGTTGATTGGTGGTGCACGCGAACGACGACGACAGCAACAATTCTCTGCCAACGCCTCGAACATCGTCAAGCAGGCTCGCGAGGTCTACATGGAGCCAGTAGCCAGTCGCTTGAATTCCTTCTGGGGCCTCTCGGGAACCACGGCCCTTTCGGCCGCCGATGTCGAGGTCTTTGCCTTGTACTGTTCGTACCTGCTGGCGTTCGAGGACGCTGGTGCTGCGCAATTCTGCTCGATCTTTGAGGACGAGGAGCTCGTGCGCTGGGACTACATACAAGACCTCAAGCTCTACTACCAGTATGGCTACGGCTTCGCGCCGATGGTTGACGCGGCGTTCACGATCCTGCGCGACGTCTACCTCACGATGGAGAACGTCATTCAGCGCAAGTCGTTGGAGCGCGCCAAGCTCTACGTTGGCCAGCATCAAACTCTGTTGCCGCTCTTGGCGCTATTGGTACGGCATTCGCCCGGACCAATCCGACGCTTGCACTGCCTACTACATGTGGTTGGTTCTAGTGACTGACACGCTACGTTGACGACGAGCAGGAACTCTTCCAAGACTCGGAGCCATTGTATTGGAACGCCACGATCAGTGAGATCCAAACACGTCGCTGGAAGAGCAGCCGCCTCGCGCCTTACGGAGCCAACGTCATGTTCAATCTCTACCATTGTGGCACTCAGGACTATCGCGTCAAGGCCTTGGTCAACGAGGCCGAGGTGATGCTTCCAGCGTGTGCCTCGGTGTACTGCCCGTTCCGCGACCTGTGGCAGACCCTGTGGCCCAAGCTCTCGATCGACTTTCGCACCTTGTGTCGCCGCTACGGTGGCACGTTCGACCTGACGCGTGTGTGCACCACTACGATCGGCGACGAATACTTGCACGTGCAGTCGCCCGAGACCGGCAGCGTACATGGTGGCTACTCACTCACGCTCACTGTTGGCATCGCCCTCGTGTGCGTCGCTTCCGCCGCTCCGTTCTTTGCACTACTCGGTGCGCTACTTGCTTGCTGGTACACTGCACGTGTCAACCGCCGCCGTTTGCGACCACACCGCTCAACGAGTCTACAAGATGACGATGACGACGATGAGGAAGATGACGGACTGTGAGTAGCGTGTGCTCGTCGCCAGATGCTCCACGCAGCCATACGCGCCCGCGCACATTTGTGTCGCGCAACCATTATTATGTACATGATCGTAACTAATTACTTGACGCACCTCTTCGAGGATCTTGGAGCAACGTCCGTTAATTGGGGAGCAAGAAAGAAAGAATCGAGCGTATATTGGACAGATACATGAGTAGAGCGAGCGAGCGAGCGAGCGAGAGAGAGAGAGAGAGAGAGAGAGAGAGAGAGAGATGTGGATTGATTGATAGACATGGCATGGACATTGTTTGGTTGAGTACGATCGACAACGGCTCAAAGAGACGCCAACCTCACTCATCACTCTTCGAAGCCAGGCCCCACTGGGTCCTCTTGTCGCGGGCGCACGCACACGGCATCACCCGACAAGCTGATGAGGCAGTAGTTGTTGTCGTCGTCCGAAATGTACACAGACTCCATCTTGAAGCCAATGAGTGCATTGCCTCCCATGCTGGAGACGTGTGCACGAGCTACACCGAGCAAGGTCAACAACTCAAGTTATTAGAGCGATCAATCGATCGATCGATCGAGCGATCCAAGCGTGCGTACCTATAGACAATGCTTCTTGGATGAAGATCTGCGTAAAGGTGCTGAGTCCTTTACGTTTGTCCTTCCCTGAGAACGACTCTTTGATCAAGTGTACGTTCACTCGCCCGACGTAGCGGCGCACTCGACAGCCAGCAACGAACGATAAGGGCGTCACCTCGATCGTCTCGGTTCGAATGCTCGTCTGCTGCTGATGCGTTTGGTGGTGGCCACGAACAACAGCGCCGGAGCTTGACGTAGTACTTGTGGCCGTGGTCGAGGCAGCTGCAGCTGTAGAAGACATGGTGGTAGTGGTCGTGGTGGTGGTGGAAGACGTATGATCGGGCTCGTCGCCGAGAACGACATTGAGTGCCTTGGGTACAGGTACGCTCTTGTTGGGCGTTGAACTCAATCCTTCCAACGAGAACATGAGCGCTACATCATCATCGAACTGCTCCTGTATGTATCGATCGAGCAGAGTCAGCGTGTGCAAACCAATCGCATCGCAACTGCAAGTCGTACCGGAGTGTCGCTCGGTGTGAAGAGCTCCTCGACTACCGGAACTGCGGGCGAGGCTGCAATCGCATTGACTACGATTTGGATCTGGTCTGACGACGGCAGCTGCACATTAAAGTCCAAGCCGTAGATGGTGCACGGCAGCAATCCAAACACCTACTCGCATCCAAACACCGCCGAGTGCGCGACAACGTCGGAGCGTGAGGCTCTCGTGCATATGAAACGATAGCGGAATGAATCGATGAGTACGTGGGTAAGTAAGTAACCAAGTACCTTGAATGTAATCGAGCGCATCAGCGACTGGAATAGCGCCGAGAAATGCTGATTCATGTGCTTCTTGTCGGTGTTCCACTCGACGCGATACACCATCACGAGCAACTGTAAGTTGTTCACCGGAGGAGGCGCTCCGGGAACGACCTCGATGTTGCACATGGCGAGATCGGCCAGCAAGGGCGGGTCCAGGAACGAGACCAGTCGCTCTTCCTCGGCGCCTTCGCCACTCGTGTCGCCACCTCCGACTTGGATCGAGTTGTATTGTGCATTGCCTTCACTTGGTAACGGCGTGTTGTTTCGACTGCACAAAGTGGTGTACTAAGCAACGAGGATCGCTCCAAGCGAGCGAGCGAGCGAGCAAACGAACGAACGAACGAATATCCGTTGCTTGCATACCTGGGATGGTTGGCGATATTGCCAAAGAAATCAAACGCCGATGGTGCATCCTCCGATATCTACACGGGTATCGTGTGAGGAGAATGCGTGTATGAGGACCAGGACGAGGAATACACCATACCTCTTCGTCGATCGAGGAGCTTGAGGGAACATGACCCAAAGGTAGCGGAACACTCGATGCAGCCAGGCCCTCGAATGCCAGTGCCTCCTGCTCGGAGAGCGATCTCCCTGGTGGGAGTGGCAATGCTGCCAAACACATCTACACAATGCAGTCAGTTCATAAACGAGAGCGAGCGAGAGAGAGAGAGAGAGAGAGAGAGAGAGAGAGAGAGATGGTTGCATTCGGTACCGCTGTGCCAGTCGCCAAACCAACAATCATGTTGTCGCCCACGGTCACTAGAGAGGCGCACACGATGATGAGTCGAGAGTGTCGCTGCTGTTGCTGCCGCTGCTATTGTTGCACGTACACTGAAACTTGAGACCAAAGCATGCGTTCATGCCAGCGCTCTGCCATCGCCACATTCCAAGTCCATTAGGTTGCGAACAGCTGCCTCATCACGAATGAGCCAGGTCAACGCAATGTACCTCAAGCTTGAACATGAGTTGCTTGTGTAGATCGTATTCGAGAAACAGAATGGCCTCGCTCACTGCGATAGCATTACCCTCGCCCTGGTACCAAACAACACCAGGTCCAATTAGATTCCAGCAGCGTGTTGTTTGCTCACGTTTGGGTTTCGCTGTTCCGCGTACCTCATGCTTCTTCTTGATCCGGCACACTCTTGATTGAATCAAGGTCGGCTTGCCAACGATTTGAAGCTATTCACAGTGCACGCGCGTACACACACTCGCACATGTGAGTTACAGAGCTTGCTTCATCCACTGTAGCGAGTGCTCATACATCCGCAGGTGGCTCGATCGTTGCAAACAAGATCTCGGGCACATTCGCTTTGTTACAACTGCAAAGTGATGCGCTCGTTGAGAATCCGAGAAAGAACGATGCCAACGGGAAGAATGCGTGAACCGTACCAGGCACAGCGAGCGAGGCGCATCGGGCCTACGGTAGTGCCAGAGTACGGAACGTGACATGCCGAGCAAGCCGTAGGAACGGCAGCTGCACGCACGCACAATCACAACGAGATGGAGATATCAGCGAATCGAACGGGCTCTC
>Ga0209935_1002796_pt1 | contig 19929 bp, 23 predicted proteins | sample ThiBio_1000_plan_2_FD_183958 | JGI IMG/M metagenome (GOLD analysis project Ga0209935, IMG submission 183958) | Wastewater bioreactor microbial communities from Cape Town, South Africa - Thiocy_cont_1000_plan (SPAdes) | ecosystem: Engineered > Bioreactor > Thiocyanate-remediating >...
CGCGCTCGCGCCGCTGTGGTGTCACATGTGCGCAGCACTCGCGCACGTTCGTGAGATCGCTTTATGGTGTCAGGCGCTCGCGAGCCAGCCGCGCTCCACGCGTTGTACACGCATGCTCCGAGCGTTTCGTAGCGCGTGTCCGACAGAGCGCGAGAAGTCAACGGTTGATGCTTCCTCGGCGAGTGGCAACCACCACACGCCAGGAGCTCAAGCTGGACGACTCGTAGCGGCTGCAGGCGAGTCGTGGTCGCGTGAGAGAGCGCGAGAGCGCGAGAGAGCTGTTGGCGCGAGGAGCTGCGCGAGTCCGTGGTGGTTGGGTTGGGAGGTGCCAGAGGCTGGTCGCGCTCTGTGTGTGTGTGGCTGAGAACGAGGCCGGGCAATTTGCGCCCGAGCGCCTCTTTCGCCACTTTCGCCTTCTTCGCTCTTTCGCTCTTTCGCTCACTGTTCCTCTCTCTCTCTCTCCCTCTCGACAGTGCAACGGAGAATCGCCTTGCCAGCAATGCATCAAGCGTAAGCAGGAGAGCAGCTGCCAGTTCCTTGCTCCTCAGAAGCGTGGCCCCAAGAGCCAGGAGCTGCGCCAACTGATCGAGCAGCTTCAGGCCGAGAATCTCCAGCAGCGCGAGCGTCTCGAGCGCTACGAGGCTGGCTTCGGTCTGCTGCCCGACGACGGCTCGTCTTCCTCCTCCATGTCTCCCTCGTCTCCGTCATCGTCGCCCGTGTCGTTGAAGAGCGTGCACCTGTCGTTGCCGAGTCTGACGATGGCGGCCGAGTCGCGTGCGCTCGTCACCAACCGCCACATCTTCCACCTGGGTCTCCTGAACCAGTACCTCGACACCTTCCTCGCCTACATCCACCCGCACATGAAGATCATGAATGCCCAACCGCTGCTCGGACCCACGCGTTCGTCACTGCTGTCGCTCGTCTACGACCCGCCCAAGTCGTTGATGGGCCAAGCTGCCTACGTGCAGATGAACTCGCTTCTCGCCCTTGGTGCTCGGTATGCTCGAGCTCTCTCTCTCTTTCTTTCTTGTGTGCCTGCAGTTGACTCACTCAACCGTCTGTGTACGATATGATATAGATCATTCGGCAACACGGCTCATGCTGAAGAGTTCATCACCTCTGCTCGGCAAGCTCTCGGGCAGGTGTTTGACGAGCACAATCAATTGGTCGCTTCGTCTCTCGGCTTGATGGCGTACTACTACGGAGGCTCGGGCGACGGGCAGCGCGGCAACTACTACAACGCGCTCGCCTTCCAGGTGTGCAAGCAACTCGGTCAGGTCAACAACCCGATTGCGCGCCGTTGCCTCGTGGCCATGGCGTTGTGCGAGGAGAACTGCGCCACGCGCCACAAGCTCATCGATCGCATCGCGCGCCATCCTGCGCCCGACATCAACGAGCGCATCTTTAGTATCTTTATTCGCATCACGAGCGAGATCTCGCTCAACAGCGGCCCGGCCGATCTGTTGGCGCTCGTCAAGAAGCTCAAGGAGATCGAGCAGGCGCTTAAGCTCTCGGACGCTGCCGCCTTCACTACTCAAGATCCTCTCGGAATTGCCGCCGTCACCAATCGCATCTTGGCGTTTGCTGCTCGTGCACATTGCTTCCATAGTGCTGGGTATGTATGCACCCACGCACCCACGCACCCACGCTCTTTGTTATGGTGTGTACTGATTGTTGACTTCTTGTGGCACTTTTTGGTAGATTGATCAAGTTCGCGCTCGAGTGGGCGAACCAAGTCACGGTGCAACTGTCGTTCCCGGCGCTTCGCAAGCTCTTCATGGGCGTCGTGCTCGCCACCGTGGTGACGATCAAGATCCATCGAGACCTCGGCGAGCACGAGATGCTGGTCGCCGATCTTCGCGCGCTCTACCAGCTGTCGCAGACCTATCCGCTCGCCGGCATGCTGCTGCGCAAGTGCTCCGAGTCGTACCGCATCGACATGGGCGGCCTCGGCATCAACATGAACGGCATGCAGGTGCCGAGCGCCGACAAACCGTCGGTTCTCGCGCACTTTAAGATCTACTCTGACGAGGATGTGCTGAACGCCGGCTTGCGCGAGGGCCTCGGCGCTCGGCCGTGCAACAAGATCCGAGAGTTGTCGGCCGACTCGAAGGCCTTTGTCACCAAGGTCGAAAAGGCCGTGCTCGAGAGTACGAGCAGCCTCACGAGCGAGGAGGCTTCGCTGACACTCGAGTCCACCATCAACACGCTACTCGCCGCCACCAACGACATTTACGGTACCGCGACCGATCCTGTTCGTCATACCGCTGCTCCCGCTTCCGCCTCGTCCTCCTCCTCCTCGTCCTCGTCTGCTGCCACCACTGCAGCTGCCGCCGCCGCTGCTGCTGCTGGTGCCACCACGAGCAGTTCATCTGGTTGCACTGGTGGCGTCGCGAATAGTGCAGTCTCCGACTCGGGATCGATCGCGCGAAGTCTGTCGGAACTCAACGAGCGTGCGCTCAACGCCAGCCACATCATCCCCACCGGCTATCGGCTCGGCAACAGCACGGGCGTCAACGGCACCGAGTTGCTCAGCAGTAGTGCGACGCTCGACTTGCTCGCCAACGCCGGTGGAAGTGGAGACGACTTTGAGAGGAGCATCAACAGCTCGAGAGGCCCGTTGTCGGCGGCTGCCAAGGGCGAGTTCGCCGACGACGACGACGAGGACGACGATGACGACGAGATTGAGGTCGAAGGCGACGACGCGCACCCCGTCAAGCGGCGACATCTTGGTAGCAGCGCCAACGGCAACGGCTTCACTGGCACGGTGAATGCCGGCGGCCTCCCCAACACGGCACCGCTCATCGGCAACGGCATGCAGATGGCGCAGCCGCAACAGTACCAACTGCCGCCGCAGTCAAAGTTGCAGCACCAGCCTCCCTCGATACCGCAGTACTACGACGCGCACCAGCAGCACCAGCACCAGCAACAACACCTCGAGCAAGGCCCACTGTTCTCGACCGTGATGCCGAGCGACATCTCGCCCGAGAGCTTCTCGGCTGAGCTCAGCCCGGCACAACAACAGCAGCAAGCCAACATGCTGGTCCATGAGATGCAGTCGCCGATTCCCATGCACCACCAGTCTCTGTCGTTTATCGGCCAGGCACCTCCATTGCCGATCGACACCAGCCACTCGCCGAACTCGTTGTCGTCACCCGACTACACTACGCTACTCGGGCTGAGCGCTCGGGGGCCTTCGACCTCGTCGTCCGGCGAATGGTACAGCAGTAGCTCGCCCGACATGACCGACGCCGTACCGATCGACTTCGAATACGATGCGCTTGCCAATCAGTTGTACTCGACGGTCGATGGCAGCTTTATGGAGCGTTTCTCTTCGCAGTAGATACTCGGCTCGGCTCGGCTCTGTTGCCCGAGTGCGCCCGAATCGAGCTTGCTCTTCTCTATCTCTATCTATCTATCTATCTATCTATCTATCTATCTATCTATCTATCAGATTGCCTTCTGATCTTCGTTCTTGCCCTCCCAAATCCGCCGCCTCATACACATCTCGTCGTTCATTTGCCGCTCCCTGTGTCGATTGTGATTTTGTTCCTCCTGTACATTCGTAAATGCTCGATTTCTCTGTTTACTACTGAGTGTATGCGCCACACGCGATTCTCTCTCTCTCACCAACTCTCTCAAGAAGAATGAAGCTGCAAGGATAGTTGATTGTATTTACAAGCGTGCGCCACCGAATCAGTGCCGCGCGCTATGTACAGCGACACGATATGCAAGCACGAGCAACCACGCATACGCGCGCGGTTCTTACGTCGTCTTGGGCTCCATCATGATGAGCTGGCAACGATTTCGAGCGCAGAATCGCTCGGCCATCGCCATCATGTCGGCGTTGTTCTTGTGCCTAAAGTTGACGACCAACGCCTCGACATGGCGCGACAGATCGACCTCGCCGTGGATCTGCATCTCCTTGTAGTGCTGGATGGTGTTCGAGTTGAGGCACTGCTTCTTGCCCGTAGCGAGCGCCACCAGTTGTTGCAGCTCGGTATCGGAAAAGTCCTTCAACACGTGCGTGTAGTGCTCGACTGCGGTGGCACGAGCACACAAGATCTTAGTACGCGACACCACCAAACACTCCATGTCTCGCTCGCTCGCTCTCTGACGTACCACTCGAGAGCACCACGTCGCTGTTGGATGAGTCCTTCGAGGCAAAGGTCGAACGAAGTCGCACGTCGCGCAGCAGCATGTACGAATCGCCATAGTAGTGGCAGCAATCGACGCCGTTCGGATCGTTAAAGATGTTGAGCACGCCGTACTTGACGCGATCGAACGCCGACGACGAGTCGTAGATGCCCGAGAACATGCGGTTCTCCCATGCTCGGCGAGTCGAATGGCACAAGGTGCCGCCGCTCGTGTTGGTCTCAAACTGGTTGCGGTAGTGCGTGTCCTTGACGAGAAAGTGCAGCGCCTTGTCGAGGTTCACGTGGATGATGATGGGCGCCTGGTTTCGAATGTAGCGCAGCACCAGCTTCAAGGTCACGTGGTTCCAGCCGAGGCGCTCGAAGCGAGCGAGCACACTCGGGTACGCTTGGGCCGAGAGTTGTGCCGAGTTGTCTTGCACAAAGTTGAGTGCCTTCAGCTGCATCGGCGTCAGCTCATGCGACATGGTCTGGCGTGCAACTTGGATCGCGAGAATCTCATCCTCCTCGAGAAGCAGATCTCTGTATGTGGAGAGAGAGCGCGCGCGACAGCAGGCGTAAGTTGTTGGTTAGTTATTGCAATCGACTCAAGTGGCGCGCGACAGCCATACCGCATGCTCTTGGCCTCTCGCTCGGCACAACCACCGAGATGTGTAGTAAAGGTTTGCTCGGAGACTTGTTGCTTGCATACGGGACACGCAATCACGGGTCCAGTGCACTCGATACAATGCGCCTTGATCTCGGCGGCCGGGAATGCCATACGGCAGAACGGGCACTTGGGCGTCTTGCTGCACGTAGCCTGGTGGCTCGCGAGCTGGCTCTTGGCCACGTTCTCGAAGCAGTACTCGCACTCGACCAGCGGACCGGCGCACACGCTCGAGTGCTGGTCAATGTCGCGAAGCGAGAACATGAGATGGCACATCGAGCAGCGGTGCGACTTGCAATCCGAGGCGTTGTGCTGCTCGAGCTCGGTCTCCCACACGAACTTGCGGCACACCGAGCACTGCACGCGTGCGCCGCGGCACATCTCGGCGTGGCGCGCAAAGACGTTGTCGAAAAAGTACTCGAAGCACGTCAGGCACTGGCGCTGCTCGATCGCCTCCGTCTGCTTGAGCTTGAGCGCTTGCGACACGTCGCGGTTCACGAGGCAGTTGGGCACGTGGTTGGCGAGCTCCTTGATCGGCATCTCCTCGCCACAGAGCATGCACTTGGTCTTGGAGCCCTTGGTGCCCTTGGCGGCCATGCTGGCGGCCTCCTTCGAGTCGAGTGTCTTGCCGAGCCCGCTAGCAATCTGGCTCGAAATCCCCGCTGACGGTGGTGCCATCACCAAAGACGAGGACGAGGACGAGGACGAGGACGAGGACGATCCTGATGATGTCGAGCCGGCCGCCGCCGTCGCTGCCGCGGTGGTAGCAGTGTCGCTCGCGACGCAATGCGTCACGTGGGCCGCGTACTTGTCGAGCGTGAAGCGACGGTAGCACAACGGGCACGACTCCATCGGCTCGTCGATCGAGATCAGACACAGATCGGCATGCGTGCTCAGCTCCGACAAGGGGAACTGGTTGCCGCAGATGGGGCACAGACCGGTCTTGGCGTGGCTGCTCGAGCTGACGTCATCATCGTCGTCGTCGTCGTCGGCTCCGACAACGTGCTCGCCATCGTCACCGTTGTCGTCGTCGGGAACCTCGAAGTCGCCCCAGTTGCCCTCCTGGCTCGAGAGCAGGTCCGAACCGCGGAGGAACAGCTGCGCACTGGCTGTCATCTCGAGGTCCGCCTCGGGCACTGCAGGAACAGCAGGAGCAGCAGGAGCAGCAGGAGGAGCAGGTTCACTTGCTGGTGTCGGTGTTGCTACGGGTCGTTCAGGTGCCTGCTGCTTGGGAGTGGTGGGCATCGCATCTTCGGGAGCCTCATCTTCAGCGGGCTCATTAACATTCGTGACAGCGAGTGGGATCGCGCCAGGGCTCTTGAGATCGATAGCAGCCTCCTGCACCTCCTCCACTGCTGTCGTTACTCGTGTTGGTGTTGTGCGTGGCGAATCAGCGGGAGCTGGCGGCTCCGAGGAAGTGGCGGGAGCAGGCGCGACACTGGAGGAAGGCGGCACGCTGACGACGTCCGGAGCGGTCTTGCTCGGTGGCGCTGGCGTCGTCGTCGAGTCGCCAGACGAGGCCTTCTTGCTCTTGGACCACTTGTTGCCCATCGAGCCTCAGAGAGAGCGAGAGAGGTGAGAGATGGGAGAGGGAAGGGGAGAGGAATGCACAAGGCGACGAGGTGTAGGTGGTGTTTGGTTAGGGTTGTCTGCTTGTTGTTTCGCTGCCGCGTCGTTCGCCGAATCCTCCCATCAAACACCTCTCCGCGTATCGCACGATAATATCCAACAACAACGCGAACGAACCGAGATATTTTCTCTCCGGTTGAGATATTTTCTCTGCTTACACGACCGCGTGTGTAACGCGAGTGTGTTTGTGTGTGTGTGTGTGTGTGTGTGTGTGTGTGTGTGTGTGTGTGTGTGTGTGTGTGTGTGTGCGAACTAAGAGAGTGAGGTAGTGCTGCGGAAGCTTGCTTGCTACGAGACAAACCAACCGATTCGATCGAATCCATCTCGCTCTCTCGCGCGTTTAGCACCAAGTAACGACGCAACGACGCGAGTCGACTGATTGACTGATATCGTCGATTGATTTCTCGCGTATATTGGAGTGGACCCAATACCAAGAATCAATTGAGAGAGAGAGAGAGAGAGCCAGCGTGCGCACCATGCGACCAGCCTTCAAGCTCAACCTCGCTGCCCTGCAGCAGCAGCAGCAGCAGCAACCAGAACCATCCTCAGCACCATCGCCATCCTCATCTCTACTCGCGCCACAACCCGACACACCACCGCGTATCATCGAGGACGCCTCACCGCCTCACCTGCACACCGACACGCTCGTGAGCACCTCGACACCGGCCGCCTATCTCGCTCGCGCCGCGACCCACGATCGACCGCTGCAACACCTCCATCCGACCTCGGCGCCGCCGTCCTTGTACACCACGGCCGCCATCTCGCGAGCTCTCCATGCTGACAACCTCTCTCGTCTGCACACGATGAACACAACCGACGCCTCGCACGCCTCTCGCTCGCTGCCGTCGTCGCCTCGCGAGCCCAGGGACTCGCTGCTCGCCGCCGTGGCCGGAGTGGCCTCGAGCGCCGCTCTTCCTGCGACGGCCTTCAATCGACCGACGCATCATCGATCTCGTAGTCGAAGCAGCAATGCCATCGCTGTCGTGAGCGAGCTATCGGATCTTGCTGTCAATGGTACGCCCTTCGATCGACGTTAATGATGATCCACCTGACTCGATCAACCAATCTCACTCCCTCTCGATCGATCGATCAATCAATCAATCAATGCCACTCAAGAAATGCTCGCTGAGATGCAGCAAGCTCAGACTGAGGTACGCACTCTTATCTGTGGCTCGCTTCCATGTCGGTTACTGATTCGAGATGCCGAACCCTTGATATTCGCAGCGAATACACGAGCTCTCGGAGCATCTCGATGTTCAGGTACGTCGCATCCGATTGATTCGACCTGCATCCATCTCGGCGAGTACTCGTTTACCATCTCACTCACTCGCTCGTTCCCGTGAACCTTCGTGCTTGTGTACAGGCTGAATCCCTCCAGCAGAAAGATGTTCGCCTTCGAGAGCTCGAGAAGGAGAACCGAGCACTACGCGAAAAGAACGATCTGCTCACACAGGAGGTTCGTCAAGCTGCAAGCTGTGCAATACGTTGTGTGTTCTAACCCCATGCGTACTGCTCAACAGCTGAATGAATTCGAACGCAGCTACAAGCAACTCGAGGACAAGCATCATCGATTGCAGTCGGAGCAAAGCCGAACCGCCACCGAATCGCGTTCGTCTTATCATGTGGTAGTTACGAGACATATCGCAGATCTACGTCTCTCATATACGATTCCGCTGCCCGTTGCCGACACAGAGAAACTCAAGAAGGAGATACAGGAGATTCGCAAGCAACACAAAACCGAGCAGGAGCGCGAGCTGCGCGCCATCGAGGAGTTGGCCTTGACACCTAGACGCTCGGAGAACGAACTCAATGACGTACGGTTGCTGTCATACCACGACTGCGGCATGCATGCTCTATCATTGTCATTCGTATTCTGAACAACGCACGCACGCACGCACGCACGTACAGCTTCGAAGGAAGCACCGCATGCTCGAGGACCTCTTTGCCACTACCGAGGCTGAAAACAAGCAACTGCGTGATAAGTTCCAGCAGGCCGACCGACAATTGGCCCAAGTCAAGCTCGAGAATCAATATCCTCTTTGACCTTGTGTGCTCTCGTTGCTGTTGTGTGTCTGCCCGCTGTGCAATCGTAATGCTCGCTCGTTTCCCTTAACTGGCCCCGTCTGTCCTTGTGGCGCCAATACGAGCCTACGCAAAACAATCGACACCGAAAAGAAGCGGGTATGTCAATCCTTCGCTCGCTGCCCAGGTCACGTGTCGTTATCACTAATGCCATTATCCGTTATTCTGCTTTGCGCGTACCGTAGGGGCTACTTAGTCGTACCATGTCGATCGACCTTCTGCCTTGCGCAACGCCCACCAACGAGCCACTTGCCATGGACCTCGGTGCGCTGGGAATCTCGGACTCTGGCAGTGGCAGTATCGCGGCCTTCGCTGCGCAGTGTCTCACCGACTCGGGCCCGCTCGAACCTCCGGGCGCAGACTCTCTCGCGATCGACCTCGAGAGTCGCCAAATCGACGCACTAGAAGACAGCCTTGGAGGCGGTCTCGGTGACGAGTTGGCACAAGCAGGGCTTGAAGACAATCAAGACGCCGAGAGCAGCGAGTTACCGAGTTTTGGCGAGTTCGAACTCATCGCCAATCACGATCAAAGCCGACATGAAGACGAACAAATTGTTGAACTCCAAGCAAAGATAGAAGAGCTCTCGAGCGCTCTCGACCAAGCACGCCAAGAGATCTCGAACCTCCAAGAATCATCCGAGAGCGGCTCTCAAGAACTCGCCTCGAGACTCACTGCCTCTGAGCAAGCTCGAGACGAGCTCTCATCGAAGCTCACTGCCGCTGAGCAAGCTCGAGACGAACTGGCCTCGAAGCTCACTGCCTCTGAACAAGCTCGAGACGAGCTCTCATCGAAGCTCACCGCCTCTGAACAAGCTCGAGACGAACTCTCATCGAAGCTCACTGCCTCTGAACAAGCTCGAGACGAACTCTCATCGAAGCTCACCGCCTCTGAACAAGCTCGAGACGAGCTCTCATCGAGACTCACTGCCTCTGAACAAGCTCGAGAGGAACTCTCATCGAAGCTCACTGCCGCTGAGCAAGCTCGAGACGAGCTCTCATCGAGACTCACTGTCGCTGAGCAAGCTCGAGACGAACTCTCATCGAGACTCACTGTCGCTGAGCAAGCTCGAGACGAACTCGCCTCGAAGCTCACTGCCGCTGAGCAAGCTCGAGATGAGCTCTCATCGAAGCTCACTGCCTCCGAGCAAGCTCGAGACGAGCTCGCATCGAGACTCACTGCCTCTGAACAAGCTCGAGACGAACTCTCATCGAAGCTCACTGCCTCCGAGCAAGCTCGAGACGAACTCTCATCGAGACTCACTGCCTCTGAACAAGCTCGAGACGAACTCTCATCGAAGCTCACTGCCGCTGAGCAAGCTCGAGACGAACTCGCCTCGAAGCTCACCGCCTCTGAACAAGCTCGAGACGAACTCTCATCGAAGCTCACCGCCTCTGAGCAAGCTCGAGACGAGCTCTCATCGAAGCTCACTGCCTCCGAGCAAGCTCGAGACGAACTCTCATCGAAGCTCACTGCCGCTGAGCAAGCTCGAGACGAACTCTCATCGAGACTCACCGCCACCGAGCAAGCTCGAGACGAGCTCTCATCGAAGCTCACTGCCTCTGAGCAAGCTCGAGACGAACTCTCATCGAGACTCACTGCCTCTGAACAAGCTCGAGACGAGCTCTCATCGAAACTCGACGAGACCAATCGATCTCTCGATCAAGCACGCCAAGAGATCTCGAACCTGCGAGAATCATCCGAGAGCGGCTCTCAAGAACTCGCCTCGAAGCTCACTGCCGCTGAGCAAGCTCGAGACGAGCTCTCATCGAGACTCGCTGCCCCCGAGCAAGCTCGAGACGAGCTCTCATCGAGACTCACTGCCTCCGAGCAAGCTCGAGACGAACTCTCATCGAAGCTCACTGCCTCCGAGCAAGCTCGAGACGAGCTCTCATCGAGACTCACCGGTGCTGAGCAAGCTCGAGATGAACTCTCATCGAAGCTCGACGAGAGCAATCGATCTCTCGATCAAGCACGCCAAGAGATCTCGAACCTGCGAGAATCATCCGAGAGCGGCTCTCAAGAACTCTCATCGAAGCTCACTGCCTCCGAGCAAGCTCGAGACGAGCTCTCATCGAAGCTCGACGAGAGCAATCGATCTCTCGATCAAGCACGCCAAGAGATCTCGAACCTGCGAGAATCATCCGAGAGCGGCTCTCAAGAACTCGCATCGAAGCTCACTGCCTCTGAGCAAGCTCGAGACGAGCTCTCATCGAAGCTCACTGCCTCTGAGCAAGCTCGAGACGAGCTCTCATCGAGACTCACCGCCTCTGAGCAAGCTCGAGACGAGCTCTCATCGAAGCTCGACGAGAGCAATCGATCTCTCGATCAAGCACGCCAAGAGATCTCGAACCTGCGAGAATCATCCGAGAGCGGCTCTCAAGAACTCGCCTCGAAGCTCACCGCCTCTGAACAAGCTCGAGACGAGCTCTCATCGAAGCTCACTGCCTCTGAGCAAGCTCGAGACGAGCTCTCATCGAGACTCACTGCCTCTGAGCAAGCTCGAGACGAACTCTCATCGAAGCTCACTGCCTCTGAGCAAGCTCGAGACGAACTCTCATCGAAGCTCACTGCCTCTGAGCAAGCTCGAGACGAACTCTCATCGAAGCTCGACGAGAGCAATCGATCTCTCGATCAAGCACGCCAAGAGATCTCGAACCTGCGAGAATCATCCGAGAGCGGCTCTCAAGAACTCGCCTCGAAGCTCACTGCCTCCGAGCAAGCTCGAGACGAACTCTCATCGAGACTCGCTGCCTCCGAGCAAGCTCGAGACGAGCTCTCATCGAGACTCACTGCCTCCGAGCAAGCTCGAGACGAACTCTCATCGAAGCTCACTGCCTCCGAGCAAGCTCGAGACGAACTCTCATCGAGACTCACCGGTGCTGAGCAAGCTCGAGATGAACTCTCATCGAAGCTCGACGAGAGCAATCGATCTCTCGATCAAGCACGCCAAGAGATCTCGAACCTGCGAGAATCATCCGAGAGCGGCTCTCAAGAACTCGCCTCGAAGCTCACTGCCTCTGAGCAAGCTCGAGACGAACTCTCATCGAAGCTCACTGCCTCTGAGCAAGCTCGAGACGAGCTCTCATCGAAGCTCACCGCCTCTGAACAAGCTCGAGACGAACTCTCATCGAAGCTCACTGCCTCCGAACAAGCTCGAGACGAGCTCTCATCGAGACTCACCGCCTCTGAGCAAGCTCGAGACGAGCTCTCTTCGCAGCTCGAAGAGGCCAATCGCATGATATCGCAACTCCGCCAGGCACTCGATTCCTACGAGCAAGAGCACCAAGTGCTACAGCATACCCTACTGCAGCTACAGGAGCAGCTCTCTGCCTCTGAACACGCGCGTAGTCGAGCGGCTGGTTCCGTGTGCCGCGTTAGCGACAACAGTACGCAATCAATCGCTTCTAGGGTGCTTGACAGCGCCACGCAGGCCGGCGCCGCTAGTGTGGCTTCCGACCGAGCCACCCAAACACTCGAATCGCCGCCATCCGCCTCCGAGCGGCGCAGCAGCGCGAGGAAGCGGCTGTCCGTGAATGCCGACTCACCCTCTCCACGCCGCAACAAGCAAGCGCCGACAACGCCCAACTCGCGCGCCAGGAATCCGCTGCCTCCCTTCAAGTCGCCGCCGTCGAGCGGTGGCAGCCCTGGAAGTGAACTCAAGTGCTGCCGACAACGAGGTCGTGTGTGTACTCATGTAATCTACGACGACGAGATGTTTGGCAAGAGTCGGTGAGCGTGTGTGTATGTGAGTGGGTGTGTTTGTTTGTGGCTACCTACTGAGTTGAACCACAGATGAGATCAATACATCAATGCCTGCGTGAGAGAGAGAGATACGAGTTGATTTGATGATGAGGTGGCGGGAACAAGGCGGCCGTTGGGTGCTTGAGCTTCAGCCATTTTGCTCTTCGCTCTGCCGCACCAACACCACCATCAAGCCACTGAAGAAGCAGCTCCTCTCCCCTCTCTCTATCATCATCCTCATCATCATTTGATCACGATGGTGGAGACGTCGCAGATCATCCATATTGCGTTACGAGCAATGATCGTGCTCGGATACTGCTTCATGGTGATCGTGGCCAACATCGGTACCTCGGGCCTGTTGTGCACGTTCGAAGACCTCGACATCGTGCAGGCGTACCCGACGCCCATCACGCCGTCGTCGTACGCCTTCATCATCTGGCCGGCGATCTTCATTCTTCAGGCGTTCTACGCCCTGTGGGCCATGCTGCCGGCCGACAACCATCAGACGCTGGTGTACGTCGGCGTGCCGTTGTTCGTCGGCATGGTGGCGCACGGCATCTGGAACATTGCGTTCGACTGCGGCCACATGATACTCGAGGCCGTCATGATCATGATCTCGCTGTTGGCCTTCGCGGTGGCGTACGTGTTGGCGTACGCGCGACTTCCGAATCGCGCGCATCGTCGATTGCTGGCGTACAAGCGCATCGAGGCCGACGAGTCCGAGCCGCTGATCAAGTACAGCTCGGAGGTGACGGCCGCTTCGACCGGCACCGAGATACCGCTGTCGCAGTCGCGCGTCGTGACCGAGCTGCTGGTGGTGTTCCTGCCGACGGCCATGAGCGTCGCGTGGCTCCTGGTGTACGCGCCGATGGCGGTCATGATCGCGGCCGAGCAACATCGCCACATTGTGATCGGCGCCGGCGCCGGCATCGCTGTCATCGTCATCGTGACGGTGATCGGACTCGCCGTGGCGCTGCTGCTGCTCGAGTTCGTGTTCTCGGCCACGCTCGTGTGGGCGTGGATCGCGATCGCCGTTCAACAGAGCGGCAACTCGGCCGGACACACGGCCATCGCGGCCACGATCGCGTCGGGCCTCGCGGTGCTCGGCGTGCTGTACTACCACGGCCGTCAGTTCTACGACCTCTACTCGATACGCCAGGTGTCGCGAGACGCCGGCACCTACTGACGGTATCGAAGTGCTCCCTGTCACGCTACAGTGAGTGACGAGGGAGCGTCGCGGTCGCGTTCTTCGTTGGTGCACTCGCTCGTGCGAGCACCCCGACACCCGACTGCCTCACTCTCGCTCGTGCCACGACCTCGTCAGCCGTGGCTCTCACACTCCTCCCCGTGCTCGTCTCCGCAGGACCTTGCTGCGGTGTTGCTGCTCCATACAACCAGCACCATGCCAAGGCCATCTCACTCTCACTCTCACTCTCACTCTCGTGCTATCTCGCTCTCGCCATGTACCTCTCACACTCGTGCTATCTCATCATTTGTGGCATGTCATCGCTCTTCCCTTCGCTCCAGTCAAAGGTATTGGACCTCCGTCTGGCGGATGGCCCGACTACAACTGCGACCACCGCCACTGTTACCACGGTCCCCGCTATCTGTTGTTGATGTACTAAAGCCTCCACCCCACTCTGCTCCTTCCATCCACTCGCCTGATCGATAGCAGCGAGAGTGCGCTTACTGTTCTTAACTCTCATCCTCATTGCAGCATCCAGTCAGTCAGTAGCATCATCGCCCTCCCATCGTCATGGCTTCCTCGGTCGTGATCGGGGCCGTGCTCATGGGCCTTCTCTCGGTCTTCGTGGTACTAACGGTTTGGCCCGAGCTCAATCAGCAGCTCTCGACGAGTTCGAGCTCGACAATCGCCAGTGTACCGTCAGCACCACCGCCACAACAGAGCCAGCAGCTCGGCGAGCCTGATTGGTTCGATCTGCGTCACATTCGCATCATGTCGTTGCAGACCGAGGCCGATGGCGAGGCGTCGAAGCGTTCGTCCAAGTTCGATGACCTGGAGCTCGAGAAGGAGCTGCTGCGCCATGTGATCTCGCTGCCGTTCCCGGTCGTGGTTCGTGGATTGCCATCGATACACACGAGCGACGCCTTGCAACGATGGAACGTGACGTATCTGCTCGAGCAACTACCCTCGGTGCCCAATGTACATGCAGCTCGCTTGATGCGTCGAATCAACGATGCACAGTCGAAGCGGCCTCCTCATGTGCGGTTCAACGAGAGGCACAGCGAGCAGGTGCTCGAGCCTTCGAACCGCTCGGTCACGATCGCCAAGAGCAAGTACAAGCATCAGCACGTCGATGCGCCGTTCCTGTTCTCGTTCGATCGACGTCAGCCCATGTACAAGTACCTGCCGACGCCAGACCGTGTGTGGAGCGAGCCGTACTACACACACGCGCAACTATCTCGTGAACGATATCGCCACTGCCGCAACGCGACCTCGATGACTGCCTCGTTGTCCGAGCTGGTCAATGCTGCCAGCGTCCCTGGCGAACAGCACCGAGCACATCGGCTGGTCGACGACGTACTGCCGCTCCAAGTGATGCTGCCTGCAGTACGAGATGGCACACGCACGGTTCTCGACGAACAGACGATACGCAAGCAGCTGCTCGAGAACCTGCACGTCAGTGTGACCGACGAGGCCGTGACGACGAGGCTGCGCTACGACGAGTCCGACAGCATGGTGTCGCAGCTGCACGGCTACAAGCGCTTCGTTCTGCTGCCGCCATACGCTCATGAAGGCCTGTACATTCGGCCGTCGTTGCATCCAGCCAGTCGGCAGTCGCTACTACCGTTCGAACGCTTGCTGGACTTTCAAGATCAACGTGCGTACATCGAGCTCGATGCTGAATCACACGATAATTCGATGCTGATGACTGGATTGGTATTGGTTACGCAGCTCCGACGGCCATGAACCTTGGCTCTCGGGCTTTGGAAGGCTTCCCGCTTGCTGCGCCGGTGATCCGAGAGCACGCCACTGTGGCCATCCTCGAGCCGGGAGATATGCTGTGGCTGCCGGCGTTCTGGTTCCACCACGAGACGACACTCGAGCAGAGCGTGAGCGCCGCCATGTTCCTCGGCTCGGTCACGAAGCAGCAAGGCCAGCAAGTGTTCGAGGCCGTGACGTCGCATGAACTCGTACAGGAGCTGCTACTCTCAAAGGAGCCGATGCGCGAGACGCTCATGTGGCACCTGATCTCGCAGGTGTTCCTGCGTGCCACCAAGCAGCCGCTGTCGAAGCTGATGGCCATCGTCGATTCGCGCTTCTCGCGGCTCTCGAGCGATGCGCTGCTCCAGCAAGACGGCGGCCTGCTGTTCGTCAGTGAGGTCTATCGCTCACGGTCGCAGCGCGAGGCCGTGTATTGTACCGAGCAACCGCCCGTGTCGGTGGCTCAGGTCATCGAGGATCTGATGCCGGCCATCCAAGTCACAGTGGCCGAAGCACTCAAGCTTGAGGCAGGCGTTCGTGAGAGCATTCTCACCGATGTGGCCGAGCTGCTGGCATCAGCCACGGCTGGAGTCACGAACGCACATTCGTTCCTGCTCGATTGTTATCGCCAGGTGCCTTCGGACGTCCGGCAGGCCAAGCGATAGTCAGTGTGTCAGCCCTCAATACAACAGAGTAGTGTAAGAGTGGGGTGGTTGGTTGGTTGGTTGGTTGGTTGGTTGGTTGGTTGGTTGGTTGGTTGGTTGGTTGTTCGGTTCGGTTTGGTTCGATCGGTCGAGATATTCGGGTTCCGGCTTGGATTTGGCGCGGATTTCGAGAGGCGGGTAATGGTGGCCCACTCTCTTGGCGCTCTTCGCTCTCGCTCATTCGCTTCGCTGCTTCGTCGCGTCGTGTCGCGTGTGTGAGAGAGAGCGTGGTGCCCTTCAAACACACGCACAGTCGCAACTACTGCTGCTGCTAGTGGTAGTGGTGGTGGTGCTTGTGATACGTGTCGTGAGGAGCGAGCTGGTGCGATGGGCATCTCGGGTCTGCTGCCGGTCTTGGCGCCGATCACGAAGCCCGTGCATATCAGCGAGCTCGCAGGCAAACGCGTGGCGGTCGATGCGTTCGTGTGGCTGCACAAGGGAGCGTATGGATGCTCGTTCGAACTCGGCCAGCGTCGACCGACCGACACCTACGTCAAGTACTGCATGAACCTCGTTGGTTTGTTGCAGCACCACGGCGTGATTCCGGTGTTGGTGTTCGATGGCGCGCCGCTGCCGGCCAAGCGCGAGACCAATCGCAAACGAGCCGAGTGCGTGGAGGGCGATAGAGATCCTCGGCTGCTTGCGAGAGTCGTATCTCGTGGTGGCACGTCAATCTCCTGATCGTAGAGTGTATGTTTAGGTCACGAGAACAGTACAAGAGCTTGGCACTCGGCTGCTTGCGAGAGGGCAATCGATGTACGTCGATATCGAGCAAGAGAGAGCGAGAGATATATCTCGATCGATCGCGCTCGCTTGTGAACCAACTCGACGCTGATCTCGCTATACATACAGCCAAGGCACTCGAGTACTTTCAGAAGGCGATCGAGATCACACCGGAGCTCGCGCACGGTCTGATACGAGTACGTGATCGATGGATATCGCGTGCGAGTCGATCGATCTCGCGTACCCTCGATCCTGATGCTTGCGCGCGCCCTATGTGTGTGTGCGACTGCGATCTCGCTCATCAAAGGCGCTGAAGCAACACCACGTCGAGTTCATCGTGGCACCGTACGAGGCCGATGCACAGCTGGCGTACCTGGCGCTGAACGGCCACGTCGAGGCCGTGATCTCGGAGGACTCGGACCTGCTGGCGTACGGCTGCCCGCGCGTGCTGTTCAAGATGGACAAGCTCGGCAACGCGCAGCAGATCTGCCTGCGAGATCTCGGCTCGTGCACGAGCCCGAATCTCACGCACTACACGCACGAGATGTTCCGATATGTGTGTATCTTGGCCGGGTGCGACTACCTGCCGTCGCCCAAGAACATGGGCGTCAAGACCGCCATCAGTCTGCTCTCTCGCACCAAGGACATTCAACGAGTGCGTGGCATCTCTCATTCATTCGATCGATCGATTCTCAATTCCATCGAATGAGGTTGTTCTCACTCATCGTGATGGCGATGATGGCGATGGTGAACGACAGTTGCTTCGAACGATGCGGGTCGATCGCAGCGTGAGTCTGCCGGCTGACTACGAGGAGCAGTTCTATCGCGCCAACCTGACGTTCCTGCACCAGCGCGTCTACGATCCGGTCTCGATGTCGATGGTGTCGCTTACCAAGGTGCCCGACAACATCCTGCAAGGCATCGAGAACGAGAGCGAGCTCGACTTCCTCGGCCCGATGCTCGACGCCGAGACCGTGCGGCTGATTGCGCAGGGCGAGATGAATCCCTTCACGCGCGAGCTGTTCGCTGCCGCACCACAGAGCCTCACAAGCTCCGACGGCTGGCGCTCCAAGGACAGGGACAACGTCGATGGCACGTCTCCGGCAGGCAGCTCACTCTCGACGCCCACTCCTCGCCGTACGAATAGCTTCACGCTCGGGCGCAAGAAGAGCGGCCCCGATGTGCCCGTGCAGAAGAACAAGATTAGCATGTACTTTGGTACGATCGATCGAGCAGGCTCGAGCTTGCGTGGTGCCATTCGACTCACTCGCTCGCTCGCTCGTTAGCCTCGACCAAGTCACCGTCGGGAGACTCCGATCCCAGTTCCGGGCGCGTGATGCTGAGTAGTTCGGCATCCGCCTCGACACCAACACGCACCACCTTCCAGTACTCACGTTCGGCATCGCCGTTCTCGCGCACGCGACCTAGCACCGCCTCGACTCTCTCTGCCTCGTCTGCCACTACTACTACCACGACAACGACGACTTCTAGCATCAGTGCCAGCGAGCTGAAACGCGTTCGCGAGCCACATAGCAGCTCGGTCTCATCACTACCCGACGATGCACTCGACGACATTCTGGAGGACGGCGTCGAGCAGCAATCGAGCCTCGACACCACTCCTTCGTGGTCATCGAGTCACAGCGAGTTTGCATTTGATAGTCCCATCGACTACCTGCTGGCAGCGGAGGATGATCAAGATGCAGACGATACGTACGAGCTCGATGCCAACACCAGTAGTCCCTACCAGCCTCCGCCTCCTCGACGATTGTTTGGCTTGGCGCCTACATTGTCGACCTCAACTTCCACCACCACCACCACCACACCAGCAGCAACAACAACGACGACCACACTTGGCAGGTTGAAGAAGAGTCCCAGCCTCAAGGCATCGACCTCGAGTTCGCTGTCCTCGTTTGCTGCATCTCTCGAAGCGTACCGATCGTCGACCGACACCACGCCGCCATTACTCGCATCGACCTCTTCATCGAGTTTGTTCATGCCATCCACACCGCCAGAGTCGAGGAAGCTCAAGCGATGCGACTCATTGAAGGAGAACACCTTGGCACCGATGCCGATCGTGCTTGGTATGCATACTCGAGAGACCGCCTGAGCAAGAGCCGAACACTCACACGTTGACGTTGACGTTCACGTTGACTGTCTCGCAGTTCCCGAGTCTCCAGAGAAGAAGCTCTCGGGCCAGAAGCGATCGTCTCTGTTTGCAGGACTCAATGGCGCCGCTCACTTGAATGGTAGCCTGAACGACGACGAGGACGAGGAGGAGCTCGACGAGCCCGAGGCGACGATCAGCACGGTGCAGAGCAGGTACTTTGCAGCGACGTCGTTTGCCAAGCTGGGAGCCAAGCGCCAGCGCACCGAGTCGCGCTCCTCGCTGCCCGTTCCTCCGCAGCTACCGCAATCCATCTCGCCTCGCAAGCCCATTTCGCCGTTCGAGCATGAGTTGATCGGCTCGGATGATGACGACGACGGCGATGATGATCACGACGACGACTTTGAAGAATACGACAACTTCGCACAGCAGGCCGGTAGCGAAGGCGACAACCGCCGGCGTCACGACGAGAACGATGTCGATGATGATTGCTTGATTGTGGTACATATGACGAACTTGCTGCATGCATTGAAGCTCACTTGGCCACTGACACATGAGTGTGTCGCACTGCAGAGCCCGCCGTCGTCCTCTCCGCTCTCCTCTCCGCCTTCCGAGCCGGCGATCTTGGGCTCCACTCCGACACTGAAGACGCCGCGCAGCTCGGCGTTCTTCTCGCCCTCGTCGACTTCCAAGCCCTTGTCATTGTCGTCGAGTGGCTCGTCATCGGCCGAACCCGAGACTCCTCCAGCGTCGCCACCGCTGCCGCCAGCATCGAGTCGCACGGTGATATCGGTCGAGGAGAGCGTGACGGTCCTCAAGCGCAACTCGTCGAGTCTCAAGGCACCAGCACCGTTCTCGAGTCCTTTGATCAACAATTCACAACGCCTGTCGCTCGGTATCGTCAACAACAACAACAGCACCAACTCATCGCCCACAACGCCAAGCTCCTCCACGAAGGCACCCGTCTCGGCGAGAGCCAAGTTGGCGGCGCTCCTTGCATCCTCCTCGCCATCGCCATCGCGCAAGCCCCTTGCGTACGTTCCAGTAGCTACACTTGCTTCCGTCCATCCGCGAACTCACACATGCACACGTTGCTTCAAACAGGTCGGCCCTTGCACCATTTGCCTACAAACGCACCGACTCCAACACGACAGCAGCAGACGACACGTAGAGAGAGAGAGAGAGAGAGAGAGAGAGA
>Ga0209935_1002803_pt1 | contig 19848 bp, 21 predicted proteins | sample ThiBio_1000_plan_2_FD_183958 | JGI IMG/M metagenome (GOLD analysis project Ga0209935, IMG submission 183958) | Wastewater bioreactor microbial communities from Cape Town, South Africa - Thiocy_cont_1000_plan (SPAdes) | ecosystem: Engineered > Bioreactor > Thiocyanate-remediating >...
ATTGATGAGAACCAATGGCGGCTCACAAAAGACCGGCGCCGGAACCACGCCCGGGTCGGGTTGACTGCAAGGTACGGTGTAGTTGGTGCCGTTGTAGGATGACTCGACTGTTCCGTTCGGGAAAAAGGACATATTGTAAGCCGCGCGATCGAGGATGCCCGAGGTACAATTTAACGGGCTGCTCGTCCCCGGCGGGAAATATACCCCAAGTCCTGAAGTGATCAATTAAATTTAGATTAAACTTGTGACTAAACTAGGTAACCATGACAAGGCAAAGGGAGGAGACGTTACCCACTGCAAACCCCAACTTCGCCACAGGCCCAACACATGCTTCATCTGATAGAGAAAGGGTGAGTAAAGGAAAGTAAGGTATAAAATTACAGCTTAGGAGGCACGTGTCGAGGCAAAGCTCTTCCGGGATCGGCAAACTGACTGGGTAGGAGGGACGAATGTCAACAACAATCCGGCTTTGAAGTCTGACGGTGTCAAAAATCCCTTACCGTTATTGACCGTTAGGCAAGGCCTAAGCCAGGTACCACATATCAGTTGTAGGCCGTAGGTCCTACACGGTTCGGGCAAACTTGTAGCGCTGTGGGGGACGTTCAAGAGACTCACGAGTTTACTTGCCGAGTCCTGTACTATTGACAAGGTCAAGCCAGGAGGCACATAGACCACACTTCCCGCTGAGGAAGGAGGTTGTTAGGTCGCGAAAAGATAGGATAAGTCAAGGGGATTACGTGGGACAAAAGGGCGGCATAAGTTTGTTGTTACTGTCCCACAGCTTTGCCCATTTGAAGGTACTGCGAGGATGAGAAGACAGAAAAGGCCCCCAACCCAAATACTCCTCGAAGATAGAAGGGCAGAAAGAATGAGTCGCAGGAGCTGCTGCATAAGTGTCTGTATCAAGTCTTTAACCAGAAAACGAATAGCCCCGCAATTATACAAAAAGCGGACGAAGCTGCGCTTTGACTTCGTCTAAAAAAGGAAAGTATCACCTTACTTATTATTATTACCGGAACCGGATAGTTATTCTGTTTTTATTTCGATCAGATGATTAGATGATGTCCACACAGACTTATCTTATCTTCTCCTGTTGCGCGCAAACCACCGCCAGTGGTTGCCGTCATGTCCCGCCCCACCATTCAGAATAAACTCACACAAAGCTCCTCATGAGGAGTGCGGGATCAGCAACTGCATAATGATTGCACAATAGATTGTTATCCGAATCCATTGGCTGGTTCCCGCTCTGATACAAGTTTTACGTGTTAGGTGCGCATGTGTAGTATGTGTGGTGTGGTGTTGTGGTGTATTATGTGAAAAGTTGTGGTTTGAGGTAGAACGGGTTGTGTAGTGTGGTGCATTGTGTTTATGTTGCTGTATGTTGCGGTGTGGTGTGCTGTTGCATGTTGCTGTACGTTGCGGTGTGTATGGTGTTGTGTTGTTGTATGTTGTGGTGTGTATCGTGTTGTGGTGTGTTGAGGGGTGGCGTACTTGCATTCATCGTCAAAGACAACAGGCAATCAAAGGGTTGAATGATCTTGGGATTTAACCAAGGTGTAAAGCTTCCGAAGTCCCAAATCGTTGGGACTCCACCTACCCAAACCCGGAGAGGATAAATTGTAAAGCAGCGCTGGAGTCACAATTTTAAGAGCCAATTGCATTTCATCCAATTCCTTTTTTGCCAAAATAGGATAAAAATGAGAAGGAGGAGAAGCTTAAAGGGTATTTTTTAACTTACCGAAATAGGAACAGCGTATAAAAGTTGTTCAAGAATCTTGCTGTCTATCGGCCGCATGAAGATTGTGAAATATGTGTAATCCAAAAAGGAAACAAATGGCGGGATGGAGTGCGCTGTTGGAAAAACAGGCACACAGCCATGCGCAATGGCAGTGAAAAATCGAAAAGACCATCCCGCCACACCTACATAAAGATAAATTAGGAAATTTTACATTATTTCCTTATTTAGGAGCTTTTAGACTTACCTGGGGGAGCGAAGCAGAATCGGGAGTTGAGAATTGCTTCGGTGTAATTGGGAAACCCTTCTTCTGTCATAATAGTGGTGTTTGGGAACTGATATTGTTGCTTGCACAGGTAAGTGTTGCGTCCCGCCCAGCCCTTCCCGGAGAAAAAGACTTGCATTCCTCGTTCCGCCATTGGACGGTAAAATTCGGGTGATATTTTCTGAACCTCTGGCTCTCGAAGACTAAATAAGGAAAAGGAAGTCAGAGCCACGTTTAACACAGACTTGAAAAAAAAGGAAAAAATAATTCGACTTAAATAATCTGAGGGATATACTTAAATAGGAAAGTTTGGGCGGGAACGTACTTTGGGGGTACAACAATGGTGCGAAGCGGGTCATAGCAATTTGAGTCTGCATCGCCATTGGGTTGTAAAATGTAGTGATCTGGTCGTGCCCACATTGGGATTACTTCATCATGATTACCTCTCCGCAATTCGTCTAAAAACAGAAAGTTTAAAATATTCCCTAAAAAAACAAATTGTAAAGGTAGGACAGTTACATACCTACACTCCAAGCAAAGTGTAAGCAAGCTCCTCTATCATGCATCGCTGGCCATACTTTCACCGTGGATGGTGTAGTTGTTCTGTTATCCACCCATTGTTGATATACTGCTGGATGCTCATCACAGATATGGTAGTACACAATATAATACATCTCGGCTTGTGACTCATCGGCTACCTTCAGAGATTTCAATTCGAATTTACATTTTCGAAGAAATTTGAAAAACGAGGTAATATACCTTGATGGTATCTAGGCTATCCCGATATCTGTTACTTGCGCCAAAGCCTTCTAAATTAGCTCGCCAATGGCAACTAGTAGATAAAATAGAAAGGTGTTAAAAAAGGCTTTAAAAAGGAAAAAAGAAAATGACGTACTCTCCGCGATGCGCCGGGTGTAAGATGGTTGGCCGCAAAAATAGGTTTTGAGGACTGGTGACTGCCCGACCAAAAGGTGTCATCAAGAAAGGCAGCAAAGATTTGAGCGATGGAGCCTCTGCGTCGTCATGGAAATTACTCAAGCCATTTGGTGGGAAACTCGAATTGTGTTCTTTGATGAGTTCGGAAAGAGGGTACAGCCTTCGTTCAAGAATACATCGATGAAAGTTCATGCATCTACATCTAAAGATTTGTTGTTAATAATAAATCTGTTTTGTAATCTTTTGAGGACGCACCTTCCCGTCAAAAGACAAATTGTGGGTAAACCGCAATCATATTCACAAATGGGAAGATCGAATAATGTCGCGTCGGGACCACAAGTTTCTTTGGCGTGTGAGATGTTGTGAACAAATCCACTTCGCGCGAAGCTGATCGCTTGTTCTAACTTGTCGCAGTAAGGAACCTATGCCGAAATCAATTGTAAGATTAACCAACTTGAAATATGGCGTACCTGAACAACACCTGTGGCGTTGTTACGATTTCGACAAATCACACTCGGAGCGTGGAAAGCTAAATAATGTGACACATCCCCAAACTTTAAGCCTTCTTTGCACGGCGTATTTTGCTGCGCCCGAGTTAGAAACATGAGAAAGACTTTGACAAGAAAGATCATACCTGTAGATACGACAGCCGCGCTGTGATGCTATCGCGCCAGTAGGCAAGCCGCGAAACACTCCATCCTCTTTCTTCCTCGTTTGCTTTTTCTCGGAAGGGAGAAGGACAGAAAACAGCAGCGCGAACGCGAAGCTCGGTGATGGTTCGTTGTTGAATATCCTCGATGTATTTCTTCAATCCCTCAACCAGAGTCACCTTTGGATCCCAATTCAACACCGATTTCGCCTTTTCAAGGTTTGCTCGATGGTAAGAGACGGATCGATCCATCGCGGGAAGAAGGACCACGCGAGATAACGAATTTGGGATGAAAGAGAAGATTGTCTTCACCAACTGGTTGATGCTTGTTGTCTCTCCAGACCCGATTTCAATCACCCTGTCGCCGTAGCAAATCTTGTCTTCTGCAGCGTCAGACTCCAACTCACTTTTAGAAAAGGCTCGAAGTAAAAAATGGGACTAAATACAAGATGGCAAAGGTACCCGATCCCTTTCATGATCGCTGAAAGCACATCACTCATGTGCACGAAATCAAGTTTTCGAGTTGGACCAGAAACAAACACTTGAATATCTCGAAGGGCATCCAAAACCAAATGAGGAATTAATCGTGTTCGAGTCTCGCCTTCAAACTCCCCGTAAACACTGGAAAGCCTCATGATCATGTAAGCCACTCTGTCGGCTAAGAGAAACAGTTTATCTTCAACACAACCCTTAGCAAGAAGAAGACCTTTACCTGTGCATCTTTCCTGCAACAGTTGTTCAACCTTCCAAGTGATCGACGCAAAGGCGCTTGCTCGCGATCGAGGCTTCTCAAAGCTCGATACCTTTTTGGCATGCCCTTTCAAGTTCCTCTAACAGCAAGGAAGGAGAAGCAAACCTCATAAGATGACGCGTAAAGTATCCATGGCGATGTCCTAGGAGTCCACCACCAACCCCCGCCAGCCTTCTCTTTCAAGATATTCAAGATGTTTTCAGTCCCGCCGAGATTCACATCCGAACAGAGTTGAGGTGAGAGTTCACATTTGGTCGCCTGAGTGAATCCCCCGAGATGAACAACCCCTGCGATGTAGTCGTCTCCCCAAGTAGACAACAACCTCCTCAAATGGGTCACATTCCTCACATCACCCTCAAAGTATTGAAACCCTTCAGAGTTGGTTGACGATGAAGGGTTTGGAGGAGGTGAGAAGGCTTCAGGAACTTGAAGGAGTGGTTCAGAGTAGCGATGATAGGGCAAATCCAACACTCTCACCCTCCACCCCTCGGCGACCAATTGGCCAGTGAGGGCTCTTCCGATGTTCCCCATCCCGCCTGTGATCACAATGATGCCAGGAGGTCGTTCTCGCCTCTCTTCATTCGCCAAGAGATGCTTAAGTTTTGGAAAGACCAAAGCGCTTACAACAAGTGTCAAGACGATGGCGCCCAAAACCCAAAGCGAACGGCCTCTCATCCCTCACCCACCTGGTCTTCATCAGTCCTTCAGAAAGACAAGAACATAGAGGCGAAATCCTCGCAGAGAAAGTGCATAATAGGAACCGCAGACACGCGAGAACAGTCATGTTGCTTTTTTGTAAAACTCGTGCGGAGATACAATACAAAACTTTTAAACCTTTTCCTTGCGCTCCACACCCTTTTTAGGCATTTTGCTTCCTGCGGGAGACACAGAAGAGGAAAGAGCTATCAATTCTCTCCCTAAAAAAGGAAGCAAAGAACCACGTGTTTATCTTTTACCTAAAAGGTTCCTTGTCACACAAGAACAAAATAGGAGATAGGATTACGTGATCACATTTCGCTGTTCCCTCTTTTTCGAACGTCGTTCAAGGACAGAAAGTAGTTATTCCTTTGCGGAGCCTTTAGTTTTTTCGGCATGAGCGGGATTCAAGGGAACCATTCCCCTACATATCCAAACAAAGGAGGTGACTCGCTCGTGTGTCTTTCATTCCTAGTCGGGCCTTGTTGATGACGGTAACATAGTCAACCATTCCCGATTCGTCATGTTCGCGTAGGGCTGTATTCAACAGCGGTGTCGCATCGAAGCCCTTGTTGTATCAGGGCTATTGTATCTCGCGTCTCGCGAGACAAGCACAGGCGTACTTGAATTCATCGTCTCCAAAGACACAGCCAATCAAAGCGTTGATTTATCTTGGGATCGAACCAGAGTGTAAAGTTGCCGAAGCCCCAAATCGGTGGGACTCCACCGATTCAAGTCGGGAGAGGAAACGTTGTAAATCAGCGCTTGCCTCACAATTTTAAGAGCCAATTGCATTTCATCCAATTCCTTTTTGCCAAAATAGGAATAAAAGTGAGAAGGGGAAGGAAGCTTAGAGGGGGGTATAGACTTACCGAAATAGGAACAGAATACAAAAGTTGTTCAAGAATCTTGATGTCGATCGGCCGCATGAAGAACGTGAAATATGTGTAATCCAAAAAGGAGGCGAATGGCGGGATGGAGTGCGCTGTTGGCCAAACAGGCACACAGCCATGTCCAATGGCGCTGAAGAATCGAAAAGACCATCCCGCAGTACCTAACATAGTTAATGAAAATTGGAGGAAAAATAAATATATTTGGGGATGGTGAGTTACTTACCTGGTGGGGACAGGCAGAATCGGGAGTTGAGGAGGTAGTTGGTGTAATTGGCAACACGGTTCTCGCTAATAAGGGTGGTGGCCGGATACCGATATTGTTGCTGGCAGGTGTATGTGTTGCGTCCCAACCAAGCGGTTCCCGCGAAAAAGACTTGCAATCCTCGTTGCGCCATTGGGAGCGAATTTTCAGGCCTTGAATTCAGGATCGCCTGCGATTCTGGGAGGCTAAAAAAGGAGATGTGAGGTTAGCACCTCCAAATTTTACTATATTTGGTGATACGCGCGAACGTACTATGGGGGTACTACGATGGTGCGAAGAGGATCATAGCAATTTGTGTCTGCATCGCCATTGGCTTGCAACACGTAGTGATCTGGTCGTGCCCACATTGGGATAATTGTGTCGCGATCATTTCGCCTCAATTCGTCTAAAAACAGAAAAACCTTTAGTTTAAAAATATTTCCTAATAAAAACAAATTTGTCAAGGTAGTGAAGTTACATACCTACAGTCCAAGAAAAGTGAAAACAAGCTCCCCTATCATGCATCGCCGACCAAACCTTAGGCGTGAACGGCGACTCCGCTATTGCAGTCCTGTTGTCCACCCACTCTTGATGTTTGGCTGGATGCTGATCGTCACAGATATGGTAGTACAAAACATAAAACATCTCGGCTTGTGATGCATCGGGTACCTTCATAGATTTGAATTTACTTTTTCGAAGAAACAGCTTTGCGGGGGGCGGGGTGGGGCATACCTTAATCGTTTGGAGGCTCTCTGCAAATCTTTTGCTTGCGGCAAAGCCTTCATTTTCAGCGCGCCAACCACAACTAATGTGAGTTAATAGAGTCAATATGGATAGACGCGAAGATTAAGGTATGTCATTACTTGTCTGGACGAGGAGGCTCCAAGATAGTAGGTCGCAAAAACAGATTTTGAGGACTGGTGACTGCCCGACCAAAAGGTGTCATCAAGAAAGGCAGCAAAGATTTGAGCGATGGAGCCACTGCGTTGTCATGGAAATTACTCAAGCCATTTGGTGGGAAACTTGAATTGTGTTCTTTGATGAGTTCGGAAAGAGGATACAGCCTTCGTTCAAGAATACATCGATGATAATTCAAACATCTGCACCTAAAGATTTGTTGTTAATTTTGTATATCTTTTTTACAAATCATGAGATAGAGTGGTTCATACCTTCCCGTCAGAAGACAAATTGTTGGAAGACCACAATCATATTCACAAATCGGAAGATCGAGTGATGTCGCGTCGGGGCCACAAGTTTCTTTGGTGTGTGAGATGTTGTGAACAAATCCACTTCGAGCGAAGCTGATCGCTTGTTCTAACTTGTCGCAGAAAGAAATCTATGCCGAAAATCAATTGTAAGACGAACCAACTACTAGAGGCAAGGTGGTACCTGCACTTCGCCTGTTAGATTTGCCGAGTTACGGCAAATTTTAGGCGGCGCTTTGTAGGATAAATAATCTGAAAAATCTTCAGGCGTGTTGAAAGGTTCTTTGCACCGAGTCCGCTAGTAACACACATTAGGAGAGCAAACACAAGTGAAAATACCTTTAAGGATGATACTCGCGCTTTGATACTTTCGCGCCAGTGAGCAAGCCTCGAAACACTCCATCCTTCTCTTTCTTCCTTTGTTGGTTTTTCTCGGAAGGGAGAAGGACAGAAAACGAAGGCACGATGTTGAAGGGCGGCGATGGTTCGTTGTTGAATATCCTCGATGTATTTCTTCAACCCTTGAACCAGAGTCACCTTTGGTTCCCAATTCAACACTGATTTCGCCTTTCCAACGTTTGCGCGATGATAATTGACCGAAGGATTCAACGCGGGAAGAAGGACCACGCGAGATAACGATGTTGGGATGCGAGAAGTAAATATTGTCTTCACCAACTGTTTGGTGCTTGTTGCCTCCCCGGATCCAATTTCCAACTCCCTCTCGCCTTCACAGCGAATCTTGCCTTCTGTGGCTGCCGATTCCAACACGCTAACGTGCCGATAAAATTAATGCGAAATAATCAGAGTTGGCAAAGGTACCTGATCCCTTTCATCATTGCTGATATCACATCACTCATATGAACAAAATCAAGTTCTCGATTTGGACCAGAAACAAACACTTGAATATCTCGAAGGGCATCCAAAACCAAATGAGGAATTAATCGTGTTCTAGTTTCGCCTTCAAACTCCCCGTAAACACTGGAAAGCCTCATGATCATGTGAGATACTCCGTTTCCTTTTTGAAAAGAAAAAAACCTCAACCTCAATTCAACGAAGGGATTATCTTGCGAAACGAAATTACCTGTGCATCTTTCCTGCAACAATTGTTCAACCTTCCAAGTGATCGACGCAAAGGCGCTTGCTCGCGAACGTGACGTCTCATAGCTGGATACCTTTTAGTCCGCCACATGAAGGTCAGCCTAACCACTACCAACAACAATAAACTCAAGCAAGAAGCAAACCTCATAGGATGAAGCATAAAGTATCCATGGTGACGCGAACGACGTCTCTTGCAAGATATTCAAGATGTTTCGCGTCCCGCCAAGATTCACATACGAACAGAGTTGAGGTGAGAGTTCACATTTGGTCGCCTGAGTGAATCCCCCGAGATGAACAACCCCTGCGATGACGTCATCACTCGACGTAAGTAACACCTTCCTCAAATCGGTAACATTCCTCACATCACCCTCAAAATATTGAAACCCTTCAGAGTTGGTTGATGTTGAAGGCATGGGAGGAGGTGAGAAGGCTTCAGGAAGATGAAGGAGTGGTTCAGAGTAGCGCATGTAAGGCAAATCCAACACTCTCACTCTCCATCCCTCAGCGACCAATTGGCGAGTGAGTGCTCTTCCGATATTTCCCATCCCGCCTGTGATCACAATGATGCCAGGAGGTCGTTGTTGAGGTCGCGGCTGTCGATTCGCTGAGAGTTGCTGACGTGTAAGTCTGAGATAGACCACAACGCTTACAACAAAAGCAAAGACAACGATTGCGCTCACTGCGCGACGCGAACCTAACAGGCCCGTCATCATCCCTCCCCCACCTGATCTTCATCACGCCATCTGCAAGAACAAGAAAAGGCAAAGTCCAAAATAGGAAAAAAACGGAATTATAGCTCTTTCCTTTTTTGTAGGCGAAAGACGAAAACGAGGCCTTGACAAGGAACAAGAAAGCAACTACAAGATGTCGCACCCGAAATGCCACGCGTGCTCGAAGACTGTCTACGAGATGGAAATGCTGAAGACTGATACTAATGTGTTTCATCGCGGCTGTTTTCGATGCGTGCACTGTCGCGGGCAACTCAAACTTGGTAAGTTTTGCGGTTACCTTAAGTTTTTTTATTGATCTATATTTTTTTTTGTTTGAAAGGAACCTATGCCGCCTTGCAAGGAAGGTATTACTGCAAGCCACACTTTAAGCAACTCTTTCAATTGCGAGGAAATTACTCTGAAGGATTTGGCGAACAACAACACAAGATGTTGTGGGTGACGGGTGAACGAGGCCATGAACATGAACATGAACATGAACATCATGACGAAAATGCCGAGGCACCTTTACCTGTCTCAACCCCTCCTACTTTCGAGACGCGCAACTTGAGTGGCTTGACGATGGAAGATGTCGAACACGCGCAAGCGGAGTTTCGGAGATATGATCTTGACCATAACGGGACGCTGGATCTCAACGAGTTCAAGAAGATGATAAGCAATCTCTTGACCCGCAGCAACAAGCGGTTGAAACCTGAAGAGGAAGTGCATTTGGCCGAGACGAAGTTCAAGGAAGAAGACAAAGACGGCAACGGTGTCATTGATGAGACTGAATTCTTGGTTATCTTCTCGGAAATGATTTGGGCTATTGAAAAGATGGAGGAGAGCGCCAAACATTGAAGAGCCAATGTAGTTGTTTACCAAAAACTACAAGTAAAAAATGCTTTAGTTGAGCGATGAATTATTTTCCTATTTTGTAGCGATTATGGAACCTGCTTATTTGGAAAAATATTTCTTGTATTCATAGTATACACGCGGGTTTTTGTACAAGTTTTCTCAAACACAGAGTAAAATATTCGAGGAGGGCTTACCAGCAGCCAGGAAGGCCTGTAACCGGTCCGCCTAACAGCGAGCACAGGTATTGAACTTCGGCGGCAGGAAGGGCAGCGCCAGCGTTCTGGATGGTGCTCAAGACTGTGTTGGCGCACGTGAGAGTTCGGCCGCCAAGAAGTTGAAGATCGTCGTTCATGGCGGTATCGTTCTTTCGGTAGGCCGGGGCTCCCTTCCAAAGCAACATGCAGTTGTTGTTCTGTGTGCCGAAGTTGGGCATGTAAGATCCGCAGATCCATTTAATCCTTTCACAAGTCAACGCACAGGGGTCGGAGGAGAACTCAAGCGAAAGGGTTTCGGCGGTCTTGCCCGAATCCGCGAACTCGAAGATGCTGGTGACAAGGCAATCGGGCGGGGGCGAGAAGGTCATCTCTTGGAAAATCGTGATGTTGTATTGAACTCCGACGCGGATGCTTCCCTGCGATTTGCTCAACAGAGAGACGATCGAGTTGTTGCCGAAGGTGTTTTTCGGTTGCTCGAGGATGGCGGTGATGTTTTGGTACTGGGTATTAATCGCCAACAAGATATTCTCGATAGCGGCTTTCCCGACTCCCGCAGGCGCGTCGATCAGATTCGAGGAGAGGATTACGTTGGGGTCGAGGTAGGTGAAGAATTCGGTCCAACCGTTGGGGGAGAGAGGTTGGCCGTTAATGTACATCTGCGAGCGCTCGGCCATCACTTTGTGGCTGCAATGTTTGAACGAGTTGCCACCGTCGCCGTTTCCGTGGCCATGATCGCCGTTTCCGTTATCGTTGCCGTTACCATTGCCGTTACCGTTCCCATTGCCATTGCCATTGTTGCCATTGCCGTTACCGTTACCGTTGCCATTGCCGTTGTTGCCATTTCCATTGCCGTTCCCGTTACCGTTGCCGTTGTTGCCATTTCCATTGCCGTTGCCGTTACCGTTACCATTGTTGCCGTTGCCATTGCCATTGCCGTTAGACCGAGCAAGAGGACCCGACCTCTTTTTGGCTTCTTCTTTGGCTTCTTTGTGCCTGTCTACAGCGTCGCGGTACTCTTGGAAGCTGTTCATGTACTCCTCGGTGCTCTCCCCCATACGAGGCAAGCGGAAGTAGGCATAGCCGTCAAAGACGAAGGAGGAGAGAAGAAGGAAAACTACGAAGCCCGCAGCCCTCATAGTATGTGTGTTGTTGTGTTCTTGGGGAGTCTGTTAGAAAAAAAGACTGCGTTTCTTCTTCAAGAGAAGTATTTGTAACTGAAAGTTGTCCTCAATTTCAGTAAATCGAAAAGAAAGTCGTTGCGTGGCGAAAGTCATGGTTGGTTTGTGCTTGGTGAATTTGAATATCTTAAATTAAACATTTTTTGTCAAGTCGGGGCATTGTTTGAAACTAAATTAAGAAGTCTTTCAATTTGGAGTAAAACTCATCGAACAAATTGACTTGGCATTTGCGCTGTCGTCGGATACTTATGTAACGCAGCGGTAAATGCAAATTCTTTAGGCAGCACAGTGAAGCAGCGAGCCAATTGAAAAAGGTCAGAGTTAACAGGGTGGCAGAAAGCTCATTTTTTCTCTCTCCTCTCTCGCTGTCTCCTTCTCAGCTACTCTGGTCTTTCCCTCAGTCAACGCGTTAAATTGCAAAAAGAAACATGTGTTTATTCAAAGTTTTCTCTTACATCCAGCAATTTCAATTGCTCAATCTGGGTTTTGGTGATGGGTTCCCACCCCGTGAGAGTCACCATCAAATCTTCCTTCCCAACTCGGGGATAACATGCCGCATATTGAATCTGCATCACGAACACAAAGTTTTCCACCATGTGATCCACCAATCCTTTCGTTTCGGGGGTTGAGTTCTCGGAAGAAGCAGCTGAAGGCGTTGAAGTCTCAAAATAACTCTGGGCGGTGAGACTCTTGTATTCTGCAGCCACGTGATTGGAGGTGATGTTGGCCAATGCCCGAATGATGCCATAAAATGCCGCACCGGAGAAGCAATGCAAGTCTTCACCGCGTTTGGAAAGAAGAAGGCAGTCACCGAAGTCCAAAGTCGTTCAAGTCCAGAATACATTGCCCATGAGGTGGCAATCCCACGGCTTGTTCTGGGAAAGTCCCAAAGTTGGGCGAGTTCCACCAACATGGCGGTGATCGCTTTTTCCATTTTGGGTTTGAACAATCCAACGCCAAGTCTGCCTTCCTTCAGAGAGTATCCTTCGACAATCTCCACCGCGAGCTTGTCTTTGGCTCCGATATCGATTGCTTGTTGGCCAACGAAAGCTGCGCGAACTCGAGCCTCGAGATGTGAACACGTCATCTTCACGAGCTCAGGAAGGCCCGCGCTCTTCGGCAGGTCCTCCTTCTTCCCAAACTTTGCGCATTTTTCATTCATGCAGCGATACCACAAGCCTTTCAAATTGACGACAAACTCATCGGCATCCGAACAAGCGGGGCAGCTGTGTTGAAAATAAGAAAATAAGAGCGTGGGGGGGTGGAAGGCGGACCTTTGAATCAGGGGCCAGAAGGTTTCGCAGCCACTTCCATTGGCTCTAGGAGGATATTTCGGCAGCCTTTGATCATGCCAATGATCGTTTTTCTTAAGTCAGATCGCTCTTCAGGCTGCATTGAATCGACTTTGGTGATAACGATAATCACGGTGGCAAACTCAGCGAATTGTTTGCAGAGATCCAGATCGTACTCTTGAAAGCGCGCGGTCATTCCATTCACCACATACCTAAATAAGGCAAGTTACACCCCATATTAATTTTTTAATGATAGCTCTTACCATACAATATGGATGCATGTGTGCACCGAGTGGTGGAGGCTTTGAAGAAATTTCCTTTTTCCTGCTGGAAATATTTCTCTTCATTCAACTCAAGCCCTTTTGTAGAGAATGTTAGCCAGTAGTGGATTCCAGGCGGAGAGAACCTTTGGCGTCATAAATGACAACACGGTCATCCTCGATTTTCTCATAGGCTTGGGTGAACGGCAATCCAGCACCAGTAGGCAATGAGCTCCCAAAAATGGCATTAATTAGCGTTGTCTAAAATAAACAGGAGACTAAGTTGTTAAATTTAAAGCTAACATGACACCAACCTTCCCCGATCCGGTGTAGCCAGCGATCAGCACATTGGGTTTGTGCACCGCTTTCATTTGCTTCTCCAGCCGCATTTGTAATTTCTTCCTATCCAAGCTGACGTTAGTAGACCCGACAAGAGAATTGAAGGTGCGGGCTTCTGATCGCAGGTATGGACGAAGGGTTGCCTCTGTGAGTGGAACATCCTCCTCTTGAGGCATGTGGAATTTTGACCGAGCTTCAGTCAGTTCTTTGCGAAGCACAGTACTGAAGAGGGTGCCGATATTGTGTCCCGTCTTGGCCGAGACCTCAATGAATTTCATCTTGTTTTCTTTCGCGTAACGCATCCCTTCCTAACGTAATGGATTACGCATGCAAAGAAGAAAGAAAGGGAAGCCGACCTCCGTTGACACTTTATGCTTGTGAGAAGGGAAGTCAACCTTGTTCGCAACCAATGCAATAATAACGTTGGGTGGTGCCATCGTCTTTATCTCCTTCAACCAAAGAGGAATGTCGTCCCATGTTTGCTTCCATAGAACGAAAGTTAAAAACAAAATGCCATTGTTGGGTAACCCACTTGACTAATAACATCATACACTAGTAGAACTGAAAGACCGTTCCAGATTAGTTGGGAGCAAACACAATAACAAATACATACTACATACGGAACCTTGCAAGTACATCCTTGTAAAAATTTTAAAGGCTTCCTGACCTAATGTAATTTAAAATAAAAACATACAATTTTTTTGCACTTCACTCACCAGCTGTATCCCATATCTGCAATTTGTAGTTGGGTACATACTGAGTTGCCTTGTCCACTATGAAATCAATCAGACACAACTACCACCAGTGAAAATGTTGCATTACCTCCAATCGTGGTCATCTTACCACCGTCAAATGTACCATTCATGTACTTATCCAAGATACAAGATTTGCCAACGCCACTATCTCCGACCAGCACAACTGAAACTACCCTAGAATTTTTGCTTTGCTCACAGTTATTGTTCTCCTCTTTAGTTGTTGGTAGCAGATTACCTTGCAACTCCTAGCACCGCTTCTTCATAGCCGATTCCTGCGGGACTAACAATTGTCTCAACATTCCATTCCAGCAGCACATTTAGAATTTTTTCATTTGTTGGCCTTTCATTCGGCAAGGGAGCCCAACAGGCAATGATGAGTTCTTTTATCGCGTCCGGGCACCGATGGTTGTTAGGAAAAGGGGGACGTTCCCCCTTCACAATCGCTTGAGCAGCCTCATAAAGGGCTTAGAGATCGTTTGTTAATGGCAGACGAACAAAACAAACGAATGAAAACCTTTTGCCCTCAAAGGATTTGGCCCAACGATCATCTCGTACAAGACAAGCCCGAAGCTATAAGCGTCTGCTTTCAGGTCATACCGCTCGCTCTTCAAGACCTCTGGCGCCATATCTAAATAAATATAGAATTCTTTTAAGAAAAAGTTACTAACGGAGTCCAGTTACAGGCTAGGGTGCCAGCTTGATTGGTCATTTCTGTAGTTAAAAGGCGCGCAAGACCGAAATCTGAATTAAAAAACGGTGAACAAATGATATAATAAATATTTGAGTGAACAAGCGAAGTTGTGAACTCGCTTACCTCCTATCTTTGCATGGTATGCCCCGTCCTTCAGCGTAATCAAAATATTGCTCAATTTGATGTCGCGATGGATGATGCCAGTCTTGTGCATGTCGATCAGACCCCTTATTACATCTAACGCCACAGATTTGACTTCAGCCAGGGAGAGCTGACCGACTACGCCGATGAAGTCCGCAAGGTTTCCGCTTCCCATGTATTCCATCGCCAACAAAAACTCTTCGCGGCATACGCCAAATAACTTAACCTGAATGAAGAAGGGGCGAGGGATAAGGACGGAGTAAAAGAAATAAAAAGAGATATAAATACCAGATAAGGAGACTGGAGGGATGCAATTGCTAATGCTTCTCTTTCGAACGCTTTGCTGTCCCACCACCCGCTTAACAGCCACATCCTCTCCTCGCCATTTTACGAGGTACACTGGACACAAGAGGAGGTAAGTGGGCTTCTTATTCACGGACAGTGATACCTGAACCAAAAGATCCCCTCCCGAGACAAGGAGTGTTTTCTACGATCCTGATCTCGTCGTATGGTATTGAGAGCAGCGTTTCATTTTCTTCCATCCAAAATTTGCAAGAAATAACAAAAAATTGGCGAACGAAACAAGGCCATAATACTGCAAAGGGAAAGATACATCTTTTTTTGTCTCTCATCGTTCTCAGACTCTCTTAAAGATGACTCCATCTGATACCTTTCTATCTGTCTTTAAGGCCTTATGTTCTCCAGGCAAGCCATGGCGAAATACCGGAACTGCCTGATGCTGATGTGGTTGAAGAAGTTTGGTTCGTGTAGCGCACAAGCGCCTCAACAAAAAAGTAATCGCCAAAGCTAAGAGGAACCCCTACGCCTACTTCTTGGGGAGTCATTACAACTGCAAGTCTGAATTTAGCAACGTTTACACAAAGCGCGACGAGAAAAGGAAGGACTTACACGTGCCATTCAAGAGGCCACAAGGGCTCTTTGGATTTGCGAGATACCACGTCGATAAGTTATTAAGAATCGAACCGGCGGAGGCCAGCAAACCAGATCCTGTTATAGGAGCATATATGAGATAAGCATTTAAATGTGTGAGAGAAAATGTGAGAAAACGTGTGAGAGTGAGTGAGAGAGCGAGAGGGTGTATGTGTTGTGTGTTGTGTATGAGAAAAAGAGGGAGAAGAAGAACAAGTACCTGTTGAAGGATCAACAAGAGTGGATAGTTCCACTAACGCGCTCGCAACCACAGCAGAGGCAGAGGTATCAATCGGGTCAGCTTGAAATGCGTGTTAGTATATGGCAGGATAGAAGAATAAGAGGATACTTACTGCTTGGAGCGGAGAAGTCCCATAAGGGAACTTGATGTGACTGCAAATGGTCAAGGAAATAATTAGCCACCGCCTTTTAAGTCATCACGAATTCAGTAATTGAGTTTTTTCGACTTATTTGATTAAAGGTGGTACCTGGGCGGCTTCGAGGAAAGTCGTGTTGCCAGTCCTGCCATAGGCCATAGTGTAGCCATAGAGAGTCCAAGCCTCGCCGCGACTCCAACAACCATCAGAATTATTTGCGCCCTAAAATAGTTGATGAGCCGTTTTATGAAAGGAAGGGGAAACTTTCTTACCTGAGGTAGATTGGAAACAGAAACCACCTCTCCTGTAGACGGATTGAAATTGGCTACATGCCAGGCGGCCGCACCCAGCCATGGCCGAGATAACACAAGGGTAGTTAGCGTCTTTTACGGATTGTAAGTCAGGTACTGTAATTTCGAAGAAAAGACTTTACCCTATCTAGATGGCTGACGGCTATGTCATAATAAGTTGAGTTCCCTACAAGAAAAGCTTAGAAAATGATCTTGTAGGTTAAGCTAGTTACCTGTGAGGTTGGATGCTATGAAAAGGAGGTCGAGAGTCATAAGCGTGTCTACGGCAACGGGAAAAGGTGACCCGAAAGCGCCCCCGGCTGGGTTAGTCTCGATACACCCTACATTAGGATTATACAGCGACACCAAAGCATCAGCTGCGGCAAGAACGAGTTGCTTCATGCTTTCGCTGCCGTCGATTTGATATCCTATCCCAGCGGAGTAGTAGAGGATGAAGCCAACATTTGAGGCTGATGAAAGAAGAAAACTATTTTCAATAGGGAGGCTTTGTTGGGGGGGGGGCAGAAGGTACTGGGTACAGTGAGGCCAGGACCCGCGACTGAATTGGTCCAATTTAAAGCCAACGAATGCCAGTTAGGAGATTCTATGAAGGTGTTAGTTGGATTCACCCCTCACTATAGCTACTCTACCTGTGTACTTGTAAAGTTGCCACAACAGACCAGGAAAGAACCCCGCTGTCCAATAGTTGCCGGGTGTGGTAAGCATCCATCCTGTCCCGTTAGGATATCCGAGGAGGGGAAACTTTAAATAGAAAGTTAATTCATTCACAACAACAAAGGCTATGTACTTTGTTTGGGGGAAGTTGACTTAATGTTAGATTTGCCTTTGTGGCCATCAAAGTCAAGATTTCGGTAGGATCAAAGCTATTTGATCTGCCCTCTGAGTTAAGCGAGAAGGCCTTGGCGCTAACCCCAGCAAAGAGGAGGAGCAGCAGCCACATCACCTCCCTCGTCATCTTCTATCTGATGAAGATCTGTTCTGCGCGTCTCCTACCCGCGTTCTTAGTAACTCTGTGTAAAAGGGAAGACAAAAGAGTTTCGGGGCTCCGCAATTGCTTATGCAAATGTAATTCAGTTGATAAATTACTTCTTTGCAGGATAAATCATCTCTCTGCGCGAACTCAGCTCAATACCTTCCTTCAATCAGTCCAATTCTGAGTTCTTGGAATCCGATTTGCTCGGCTCGCTTTGAAACGGGCTAGAGAGGGTCTTCTCTCTAAAGTGGTTGGGTCAATCTCTTCCTTCTTGGGTTTCGTGACAAAACGTGACAAAGTAGCCACATAATTCCAACCACCGATGACAACCAGAGAAGGACAGTCATCCCAATAGTGTCCTCCGATTCTGGAGTTGATTGTTGCATGGGTTGTTTTTCTATCCCCTTTAAGGATTCATCTGCTGCTGGATTGAGGCGAGTTATCCCAAGGTGTCTCACTATCTGCAGTCTTGAAAACATTTCATTCAAAATGTCTTCAACCTCCTCTTGGCTGTATTTCTTCATGCTACATTATTTCAAGAGTTAGTTGTAGCGCGATGTTAAAAAACGACGTACCGGAAGCCTAACGAGACCTTATGGAGAAAATTTCTAAGCCGCCGCGATTCTCCCCTACACCCACTCTTTGGGGCGCATCCCCAGACATCGTCATCCGGTGAAGTTGCCTTCTTCTTTCTAATGTTGAGTTTATAAATATTGTGTTCCAAGAAAATGTAAAGTCGGAGGTGTTGAAAACTGAGTGGGTGGGAACGCCGTGGCCGAGTACCCAGATAGGATATACAGGCAATAGGAACATATCGATTGGCCGCATGTTGTAAGCTTCAAAATCTGTGACCATACCTCCGTCGGCTGTCTGAACATTCAAGAGGCACCTTTATGTATAGGGTTTTTTATTTGTATTTTTTAGAGGAAACGAAAAGTAGATTGAAGGGGGAGGGGGGAAGGGAAGTACCATGGTGGATCTAAGCTAACGTTCTCAAAGCGGCACGAAGAGAATCCGTATTTGCGGATGAGGTACTCAACCGCAATATTTGCTTGAAGAGTATTTTGTGGGGTGTTTCTACACGATACTTTTCGGATGTATTCACTTTAGTTTTTTGGGGGGAAAGCAAATTAGGGATTATTTTTTTACCTTTAAAGGGTTTAAAAATGGTAGGATTCTTGGAGGCTAAGATATCAAAGCCAAGATCGATGACTGCATAAGAGGGTACTGTTGAATGATTTGAGTCCTCGATATCCAAAATCAGCCGAATCACTTTCTCCATTACAAAATCGATAAAAGCGGCACTCAAGACCATCAATCCCGTTTTATGCGGTTCAAGTTTCGGTAGCGCATCCTTGGTTATTCCGATCTTAAGAAAAGATTTGTTTTAGTTTCCTTTAACCTAGGTATAATATAGCCCTAACAAAAAAAATTTACCCCTTTCACATCAAACCAGGGAGCATTTTTCCATTGTTTGTTCGGCGAGATATCTTCAGCATTGAGGGGATCGCGCGTGGAAAATAGAGCGGCCCGATTATATGCAATGGGTCTCACCGCTGCAAGACCCTTTGTTGTCCCGTTGGTTTCAATTGAGGTGGAGACTATCCCTTGTCCCTGATTGAAATCGCCGGTGAGATTAGAATTCAAAAATACAATGAAAATACCTTCAATTGATTTGAAGATATGAACGCGAGATGATCAAAGAGCCAAGAGTTGATCTGAGTTCGAGTGAGGGATGATAATTGCGGAAAATCTTGCCGCAGGAGGGCGTAATCTACAACCAGAACCCGCGGAGGCGACTCGATGAAATATTTCTCGAGAATGAGGTCGTTCGGTCCAGAGTTGGAATTTCTTCTCCCAACACTTCCTCACATCCACGTTAACCGCTCGGCTAGATATACTGGCATCGGTAGTGCATGCGATCACGCAGAGGCCCAACACCACCAACAACCGCATGCAGAGGCATAATGAAATTCCAAGAAAACACGTATAAGCACTGGTACGGGAAAGGATTTCGCAATATGTTACCTAACCATCTCCTCCTGCAGCTTTTAGAAATGGAACGCCAAGAGAAACGCTTCTCTTTGGTCCCTAATGAGGAGTAGTGTGTACTGTGTCAGAACAAGTGCGAGAATCCAAAGGGCATCCATTCTCCTTCAACCACTTGAGAACCTCGAATTTTTGGTACCGGACTGCGTTTATGCAAGCCATCTCATCCCATGGACATCCATTCTCTCTTGCCCACTTCAACATGTACAGATTACCTTTTATCACAGCCGCATTGCAAACAGTTTCATTCCATGGACATTCATTACCTCTCAGCCATTTCAACATCTCCATGTTTCCCTGGTTAGC
>Ga0209935_1002807_pt1 | contig 19811 bp, 19 predicted proteins | sample ThiBio_1000_plan_2_FD_183958 | JGI IMG/M metagenome (GOLD analysis project Ga0209935, IMG submission 183958) | Wastewater bioreactor microbial communities from Cape Town, South Africa - Thiocy_cont_1000_plan (SPAdes) | ecosystem: Engineered > Bioreactor > Thiocyanate-remediating >...
CAGCCCAGCACGTACAGCACCACGCGCCCGATCAGCTGCGTGAACCAGTTGCCGCGTCGTGGCACACGATCGCCAATCGCGCACGTGTTCCACGCCATTTGCAACTCACGCCCTGTGCTACACACGCCCCCACGCACACTCGGGAAGAGCTAGGAGATACACAGAAGCGGCAGTAACAGCAAGCGAACGAAGAGAATGGCGGAGAGGAAGGAACAGCAACCATCACCTAGCTCGCTCCCGCTCGCTTAGCCATATTTCCTTTCTTGGCGCTGCATCCTTGAAAACCCTTGGCGCCCATCCTTGCAGCCGGGCAGGCGTTGGGATAGAGATGCGGCTTGTTCCATCTCCTCCCCCCGCGCCGCTGCTGCTGCTGCTCTACCTCGGCGGGCGCATCACTCGCACGTGCGCCTACATACCTCGCTCCCTCTCCTCTGCTCCCGCTCCCTGCTCCTGAGCTCGATCTCACCTGCTATACCATGCGGACGACGTGGTTGCTTCGATACGCTGTGGCGTTCCTGAGTATGGCGCTGTTGTGTGCGCGAATGAGCGACGCACAGTGCACTGTGCCTGTTTCGGGCGAGACAGGGTACGAATCGCACTCCTAGGAGCTCGCTTGTCGCTCGATGATGATTAACACGGCATCGCTGTGGTGTTGGTGGCGCATCGCACTTATGATCTACAGTGGCGATGGGTACTTGGCGACCTTTTCGTCAAACTTGCGTATCTACAACGTCTATCATCACACGGTATGTAGCGAGATCGGCTAGGCCAACTCACACACTCACTCTCTCTCTCTCTCTCTCTCTCGCGACGCACCCACAGGAAGCGCAAGTCGTTTGTACGTCAAATCAGTCATTTGCTGCTCGGCATCCACTCGCCGGCACACTCACGGCCCAAAATACACTACGCAGGTCTCGATCCGATTGCTGGCACAATTTGTGCAAACACGCCGGTCACAGCGGTCACGAGCTGCCCCGGAGCCAGTATCTTCTACACCATCCAAACGCCTCCAGACTTTGAGGGACAGCTGATGCTCAACGAGCGTTATCTCTTCTTCACAGCCACGGGCTTAAACAATGCCGCGTCACGTAATCCCACGTGGTGCATCGTACGTGTCTGCCTCGGTCGGCCGGTCGTTCGTTCGTTCGTTCGTTCGTTCGTTCGTTCGATACTGATCTATCTATTCTTCATTTGCTTGGCGCGCGTAGTTCTCCTTCGACACCCAATCTGGCGTCTCAGGCCAATATGTACAAATGCTTCAGGTTGGCAGCGCGCCAACAGTCACGGTACCGTGGTCGATCTATGACGGCTCCATCCCCGGCACCTACGGCGGCTCTTTGATTGCGTTCCCCGGCGGTGTTCCGAATCACTATCTCACCGTGGGTACGTGAGAACGAGCAGGACAGATCGACTGATGGCGATGGCGATGATGATGATGAAGCTCACGTAAGACACTCACGCAATGCCAATTGTGCTCCAGGCGGAGACCTCTCATTGTATTGCGTCGTTCTCGATGGAACCAATGGCGCCATGTCCCTTTGCCCCGGTCCCACTCCCTATCCTCTGACGCCATCGCTCGGAATGACGAGTTTCTTCCAACCGCTGCTGCGTACCGTCGGCACTCGAGTGTACATGCTCTACCAGGACCAATCGAACACGTACCTCACGTGCTACGACTTTAGCAACCTCGCGCCGTACGCGTGTACGGGCTTCACCGGGCCAGCAATGATGTGGCCCGGCTCACCGGTCTCGATCTACAACTATTTCTTCACCTACACGACGACCATGGTGCCGACGCATTTGTGCACGGCGTTCTACGACCAATATGATGCCACGACCATGATGGCGCCGGTCATTTGCGTCGACATCACCACCGGCCAAGTAATCACGGGTCTGCCATCATACGTCAGCGCCTCGGCTGTCGGCGTCTTCGACGGCTACTTCTCGAGTCCTGCCGTGGCATCGTCTCGCTCGTTCTTTAGCGTCATTGGCCAGAATCTCGTACGCTGCTGGGACTGGTCAGCGAACTCCGCGTGCGGCTCGCTCGCTCCTATGACCATGGCCAACTATTACTACGAGCTCGAGGTCGATCCCGACGGCTGCATCTGGGGCCTGTCGGACAACCACTACTCGCTGAACTTTGACGTCAACTTGAACTCGCCTTGCCAAGCCGCCCCACACGGCATCGCCAATCCCGACTTTTCGCTCTTCAACGCCGCGTTGCCGTGTGGCACCGTCGTGACCGGCGACGTGCTCGCCAACGACGCCAACATCTTCCCGTCGTCTCTGGCTTCCCTTGACGTCACGGCGGTCGCGACCGGAAGCGCGCCGTACGAGCTGCAGTGGACGCCGCCACATTGCCCATTCACCGGCGAGTACACCGTGCCGTATCGCGTTTGTTCGAACGCGTGGGCCACCTCGAGCGTCTTCTCCGAGTGGTACATTGTCGTCAACCCGGGCCCGATCGTCAAGCCGACCATCAGCTACAACGTCGTCGACTTTCAGTCGACCACCGTCATGCTCAGCGACTGGATCACGGCCGGCGTGTTTCCGATCGACTATTCGTCGTTCCAGGTGCTCACTCCCGTGCCGCCACAGATCGGCTGGGTCGTGTACGACCAAGCGACGCAGCAGCTGTCCTTCCTGCCGAACCGCAATCTCGACGCGCCGCTCTCGATCACCACTCAGATCTGCGACGACCCAGGCACGATCGGCACGCCTCCCATCACGATCCCTCGCGTCTGCAAAACCACGGTTATCACCTTCGTGCCGTATTACGTGCATTGGGTCACACCCAACCTCGACCCCTACACCTACTGGTACATGTACTGGCCAGCGTTTATCCAGTGGACGTGTACGTTGCAGACTCGCCCCACGATATCTCTCTCTCTATCTCTCTAAATCTCACTCACGATATCTCACTGGAATCCGCTCGTTTTCACACACAGCCAACTTGCCTGAAGACTTTCAACTCCAATTCGCTCTCACCAAGTATCCCTCGGGATCGTACGTCACGAACTTTGTGTTGCCCCTGTCGGAAGTCAACGGAAATGCTACCTGGACTCCGGTACGAGACGTGCTGCAAGAAAGAGCCCTCGTTGGTGAGTGCTCTTGGCGTGCTTTCGTCTCACCATCATCGCCATGGCTGGCCTCTTCTTGTAGCACAACATGCTGCCGGGCAAGTATCAGATCAAGGTCACGAGCTACGGCCACTCGGTACCGGTCTTCAACAACTATGCCTGGCCGAGCAGCGGCATCGTTCAAGTATGCATATGCCTCGCGATTCCAATTCTTCACTCATGTTCACTCACGCGCTCACTCACGCCTGACGACTCCACAGCTGAGAGTGAAGCCCACCAAGGATGCACACTAGCAAGCTTTTGTGTCCCCGCGAGCGAGAGTTGGCTCCCTCTCCCCCCCCCCCCCCCCCCCCCCCCCCCCCACCCCCTTGTTTGCGAGGAAGCTCTTACTTATTTACGACTTGATATAGTTTATTTGGCGGTCCTCGACATGCCGCGCAGTGGTTGTTGCTTATTTACTACTTTGCAAATACATATATCTGCACTGCTTCTCTATTCCACGTGCTCCCGAGTGAATCGCGGGGGAATCCCGAGCTCTTCGATCGTTCTTGGACTAACCTATTTTCCTTTTTAGGTGGCACGTGCCTTCCTCTGCGTGCCTCTCTTCCAGCTCGCTCTCTTCGCCCATTCACACACACACTCTCGCCCCTCTCCAACAACATGTCGCCCACTTCGCCGTGGGCGGCTCTCGTTCTGCTGTCGTTGTTGGCGCTCGCTGGCGCGCAAATGGCGTACCACGTTGCGAACATTGCGCAGATGCAGACTGCCATCTCGTCGGCTACGAGCGTCGATGTGATCCTCGTGAGCGGGACCATCACTGGCAGTGTGACTCTCCCCGCCAACCCGGTCACACTTAACATCGTCGCCGATCCTGCCGCGGCTTCGCAGCCCACGTGGACAGCCACAAGCAATACACCCTTGGTCAGCGACGTGGTTGGCTGGTCGGGCTCGCTCTACATCTCAGGCATAGCGTTGGCGCAAAGCAGCTCGAACTCCGCGCCAACGCCGCTGTTCGACTTCTCGCATAGCCTCTCCGGTGGCTCAGTGGTCTTGAGCCAGGTGTTGGTCTCGATGTCCCTTTGCAGGTACGCCGACGTACACACCCCGCCGCGTACCACACGCGGTTAGCCACGTTGGCGGTGGCGAAATCAACAGCACACATGTACAGGCGTTTCTCACTCATTCACACCGTCGGCGTTGTCGGGTGTGGTGGTCTATCGCCGCGCGCGTGTGTGTGTGTGTGTGTGTGTGTACAGTCAGTACATGGTGTCGTGGGTGCGACCTGCTGGTGGCGCTCTCTCGTACTTTCTGGTCTACGATTCTTCCTTGACGATCTCGGGCGGCTTGATCGACATGTCATCGATTTACAGCCCCTTCAACTTTGCGATTACCGACTCGATAGTGACCTTCGGCTCGGCCTTGTTGCCATGCAGCACCGGTATTGTGATTCCGACCGGCGCCAAGCTGAGCGTTCCCGCCGGTGGCGTGGCGTCGTTCACGTTGCGCCGCAACACGTTCGTCATGCCGACATCGAACGCCGCCACTCTCGACGCCAACTCGTTCCTGGCCGCGAACGCTGGTGCTCTCACGCTCGCCATCACCGACAACACCTTCAACTACGCCACGAGCGCCATCGGCAACAATAACGTGTGGAGCTTCACGTCACTCGCCACTGGAGTGACCAAGGCGTGGTTCGCTCGCAACTCGTTCACCATGTTCTTCCAGGGCACCGGTGCCTTGTTCTACATCCTCGAGACCGGCACCACGAGCATGTTCATCTTCGACACCAACACATTCGACATGACCAACAAGGACGCCTGGGCGCCGATCTACGACGCCGGATCCACGTCGCAAATCAAGTACTCGATCACCAACAACATTTGGCTGAACACCGTCAAAACCCACCACCCCGAGCACGTCAACATCAAGCCCGTCGCTTCATACTGTGCCACCTTCACCGGAAACATGGCCACGCGCTCTCCTGGTGACGAAGACGACATCTACTTTGGCACTGCTGGAACGCCGCCATTGGGAAACGTCTACGTGGCAGGAAACACGATCCCCAACCATCCGCACTGCACCACCTCCGCAAGTTCCGGTATGCTGATCGTGATCATGGTAGCGATGGTGTTGCTTGCATCTCACTCACTCACTCACGATATCTCACTCACTCACAGGAAAGCCCGAGTCGTCTATTGAACTCGACGGCGTCACTGTCTTTGTCAATAGCCCACCGAACTTTCCGCCGCCGTATGGTTCACCGTCACTCTACGTAGCTCTCTGTGCCTTGAACCCGAGTGTGACCTACTCGTCATCACCAATGGGTGCGTACCGATGCCCTTGATAAGGCAGCTCAACAATTATTGCATTTCCTCACTCACGCACTCACTCTGGTGGCTTTTGTCTTATCGTGCTGGTCATGCGTGTAGGCACGGTTGGAACCGACTGCCCGACGTGTGCCGTCTATGTTAGTCCCTCCTCGACTACCACCAACAGCGCCGCTACTGATCCATGCAACGGCCAGTTCGACGTATGTTGTCGGCCTTCGTTGTCCCATCTTTAGTTATTCTAACTCGCGCACTCGCTCTGTCTATCTCGCTGGCTCGCTCCAGAACAACTTGATTGCTCCCACCGCTGTGATGGATTCGCTGGCGTACTCTTCGACGATGAACATCTTGAACAACGACATCCCTGGTGTTACTGACGCAGTCGAACTGCTCTACGTGCCGACCTACAGCGCCAGGCTCTTCCAGCTCACTCCCTCGCCGAGTATCGCCTCCGGTCCCATGGCCGGAAGCACGGTGACCGAGAGTACGCAGTCGTTCTCGCTCCTGTACACGAGCGGAACCGACTCGTTCCCGTACTTCATCACCGATGTGGACGGTGGCCTCGATGCGACCGTAGCGACCATCGCCGCGCCGAACGTGGTTCTCGCAATCAAGGGAGGCGCAACAAACCTGGTGCTGCCGAACAATCTCGCAACGGCGGCCGACACACCGCACGGCACGCTCTATCCTTCGACACCGATCGGCGAGAGCTCGACCTCAATCTTCGAGCTCTGCAACTCGGGCAGTGGCACGCTCACCATCTCGAGCATCACCTCGAGCCCACCCGGCACGTTTGCAGTGTCCGGAGTGCCGAGCTCCGTCGCTGCCATGAGTTGCTCGCCGTACACGGTTACCTTCTCACCGTCGTCTCTCGCCTCGACCTCGGCTGTCATCGTGGTCATGTCGTCCGACCCAGCCAATAGTCCTTGGCAATACCAGGTGACTGGCGGCGGCGCGCTCGTCACGTGGCAGATCGTCGGAGGCACGCCGATGCAAGTGATTCCCAACAACGACATGACGCCGCAGGGCTCGGATGGCACGCTGCTTCCGACTACCTCCGTAACGTCACCGATGACGACGTCGAACTTCCAGATCCAGCTCGTGGGCTATCCATCGTCGACGCTCACGGTCACATCAGTGAGTGTGTCGGCGACCTCCAACGCGCAGGTCGGCAGCTTCGCCGTGTCGGCCGGACCGATGCCCGTCTCGCTGAACCCGACCTCGGACTTTACGATACAGTTCACGGGCAACACACTTGAGGGAACGGCGACCGCCACCGTGACCGTGACACTGAGCGATGGCTCGTCCAAGAACTTTGAGGTCGAAGGCGTGTACCAGACGCGCAAGCTGCTGGTCAAGGGCTTCGCCGGAGGCTCGTGGGTGACGATCCCCAACAACGGAGCCACGCCGCCCTCGTCGTCGTTCGGCACCACGTTCCCGCAGACTGACATTGGCAGTACGGTGCAGCAAAACTACGAGTTCTGCAACCCGGACTCGCAGCCGTTGAGCATCAGCTCGGTGGCGCTCGGCAACACGGCCGACTTTAGCCTCATCAATGCGCCGTCGACCGTGGCTGCCAACACCTGCACCACGTTCCAGATCGCCTTCCATCCGACGGTGGTCGGAACGAGCTCTTCCACCGTCACCGTCTCCTCGAACGACCAGAACTCGATGACGTACTCGTTCAACATCCAGGGAGTCGGCCACACTGTGATTTCCGAGGTGGCCTTCGATCGCGAGACCGACGCGCTGGACCTCACGTCGGCACTGACGGCTGCTCTCGGAACGGCGGTCGATTGCACCTCGGTGACCATCACTAAGCCGGCTACGGTTGGATGGGCGGCACTCGAGATGCCAGCAAACTGCAAGGTACTAACAACCACCACGAGAGCGAGGCACAACTTTGCAGCATACGAACATGACATTGACAATGGCGTGTGCGTGTGTGCTTGTGCTTGCCTGCTCGCCCGCTTGCTCGCTCGACGAACGCCAGGTGGACTATACGTCGCCACTGTCGAACTATGCTGGCGTGGCCAAGTTTCATGTGTCGTTCTGTGGCACGGGAGGAACGCCGTGCGGTACGGCAACCGTATCGGTGCAGTTGTACTACTTTGTGCCCACCAACCCGGTGCCAGAGCAAGTGTGGTACATGTACTTTGATCAGGTGCGTGGAACTTGGTGCCGGAGGCGGGCTGATGTTGCTGCGTGTGTGTGCGGAAGGACTGACTCATCATGCGTCGGCACCACCTCCATAGACCTTCAACTTTACGAGCAACCTTCCAACGGGCTACACGGTCGAGCTCGGCCTCTACAATGTCGCACAGACTCGGCAATACTGGAGTGCCATAGTACCGTATCCCGAAGGCACGCCCGTCTACGCACCGGTACGCAGCCGCAGCACGCGGGCGCCCTGTAGCTCCGGCGCTCTGACATGTGGTGCTACCGGTGATGCAGCACAAGATCCTGCCGGGCAACTACATTCTCCAGTGGACCACGACGAACTCGGTTGTGCCGCAGGCCAACAACAAGGTCTGGGCCAACACGCCGGTCAAGATCCGAGTCCACCCACCGCGCATGACGTAACTTGTTGTTGTTGTTGCTTACTACCACGTCATTGCTGGAGCTTCAAGCGGAGGCTTTGGCCCCGCGTACCTTGTTGTTGCCGTTGTTGATGTTCTAGTTGTTGTTGTTGTTGTTATTTGCATGTTTATTGTCGACTCTCACGCACCGCACCGACACCTCACCCCAGCACAAACGGCGGCGCATTGTGTTATTCATTGTTCCCGGCCTGCCCGCGAATAATACAATAGCGCGCACTCTTTGATATCTCTCTCTCTCTCTCTCTCTTTGAATCGAACGGTTAGCGTCTTTGTTCAGCGGAAATAGCAGCCTTGTGAGGGCTACTGATGCCACCAGCCGACGAGAGCACGCAGCGACAGGAAGCAGGAGGAGGTCTTGGTGGCTGTGACGTCTTCGTCGTCGTCGTCATCTTCATCGTCGCCGCCTCGTCGTCCCATCGCCGCCTCGTCGACATAGCAGCGCTTCCCACCGGCATCGGTACCGCCACCTCTGTTGCCTGCCTACTGCTGGGTACCTCGAGCTCGAGTTTGTTTCTTCGTTACTTTGCCGCCTATCTCTCGTGGGTGGCGCGGTGTTCCCTGCTCTCTCTCTCTCTCTCCCGCCACACGTCCATCGCTTGGCGTCTACCACCTCAGCTCGCTCTCTCTCTCTCCCCGCGTTGGCTCCTCGATAGCATACGAGTCCCACCGAGTGCGGTCGAGTCTCTCCCGCGTCCTCGAGCGCTCCGTCGCGTGTCTCCTCTTGCAGCAGCTCCGCCGCCGCGACACGACGCGCGAAGCCTCGCACCCCGTCGCACGAGAACGAAAGACGCCTTGTATGCGTTTGCGTACATCCGCACGCCCATGCAGCGCCGAAGGTCGTACCAATGGCTCAGCGAGCTCGTCGAGAGCGACACCGAGCGCGTGGTCGGGTTTCAGCGCATGTTCGGCGTGCAGTGGGTGACGCCGCCCAACGCCAACAGCATGCCGGGCGCTGCGGGCGCCGCCGGCAGCATCGCGGGCGACAACAGCGCCGCCAACAGCTCGGGCCTCATCACGACCGCGAGCGTCGCTAACAGCAGCCTCGGCTCGTCGTCTGACGGCATCAACGTCGAGTGCGTGCAGTACGTGCGCGGCCACTTCTTGATCTACTGCCTGTTCCGCTTCGGCGCCTTCCTCGGCGAGGTATCGAGCGAGCGCGCAACCAGCCGCGCCGCCGCGCAACCACCATCCACACCATGAGCCACTGCTGCTGCTGCTGCTGTTGTTGCTGTTGTTGTTGTTGTTGTTGTTGTGGCTGCCACCGCCACGGGCATCCATACTCACAGCTGTCATCGTGCTCGCAGGAGCTCTTCTACACGTTGTTCCTGCCGAACTTTGGTTGGTCGGTCAACTGGCGCCTCGGCCGACAGCTGATCTTGATGTGGGCCGTCATGTACTACTCGGGCCAGCTCCTCAAGGACGTCATGCAGCTGCCGCGCCCTCCTTGTCCGCCGGTCGTGCATCTCGAGAAGCACTTTGCCGATGTACGCCGCGGCGCCGCTGCTGCTGCCGTCTCGCGCTCTCCGTGCTTGGTGCGGCTGCTGACGCGCGGCTCGTGCACAGGAATATGGCTTCCCGTCGACGCACGCCATGGCCGCCATCTCGGTGCCGTTCTTCATCGCCATCAAGTTGACGCCACCCATGTCGGTGTTGGTCGACAGGTATGTGTGGCGGGCGGGCAGGCGGGCGAGTCTTGGCCCATCCATGTGCGGCTGATCCTCGTCGTCCTCGTCGTGTTCCTCGGGACTTGGCGGCGCAGTGTGCGGCAGGTCATGGGCCCCGACAGCGGCCTGCTCTCGATCCTCGAGTCGCCACTGCAGACGCCGCCGCTGATCTGGAGCATTATCTTGCTGTGGACCGTGGCGTTCATGTGGTGGATCACCATGACGTGCTCGCGCCTCTTCCTCGGCGTGCACAGCTTCGTCGACGTGTTCGCTGGCATGGTGCTTGGATGTACGTCGCACGCGCTGGCGCTGCTCTGCGTGCGCTGTGCTGCGTGACTCACGTCCTGCTGGCTGGATGCGTCGCTGCGTGGCTTACTACCTCCAGTGCTGGCCATGTCGTTCTGCCTGATATTCGCGGACTACATCGACCGATGGGTGGCGCTCTCGTCGTTCGGCGGTGTTGGTACGGCGCTCGCCTCGCTGGCCTCGCTCGCTTGTTCTATCGAGCGCGCGCGACTCACTCTGGTGACTTGCCGGCGTACAGGCTTCGTGATCATTGGCATCGTGCTCGTGATCTTCTTCTGGTACGCCGCCAAGCCCACGAAATGGACGCCCTGCTACGGCGACACGACGCTCATCGTCGGTACGTCTCTCGTGCGCGCCGTGTCGCTCTGGTTCTATCGCCTCACGCGCTCACGCGCCCTCATCGGATGATGGCCGTAGGTGTCGGCGTCGGCTCGCTGGTCGGCAGCCGCTACGTCATTGGCCCGTTGTGGGACCACGAGATCCTGCCGTGGACCGTGCTGCCGAGCTTCTTTGCCTCGGACATCACCAGTGGTTCGTGAGGCTCGCGCACGCACGCACGCACAGGAGCGCTGACACACATCTTGCACGGCAGAGATGATCCAGCGCAAGGTGCTGCACTTCTTCCTACGCAGCTTCGTGGGCTACGCGCTCATGGCCACCGTGCGAGTGGTCGTCAAGCAGGTACGCGCGTTCGTAGCTACTGCAACAGAGAGAAGTCATAGTAGTATACTCAGGGTGTTGGCGTTGCTCCTTGCGCGTGTAGTGCATGCTCGCCTTGATGCACATGCTGCTCCCGCTCTGGAAGAGCGCCGATCCCATTGCGTCGATGGAAGCCGGAATGGCGGGCAGTGGCAGCGGCGCCGGAGGCAACAAGGGCGAGTTGATCGAGCCACCGACGCCCGAGCTGCGTTACGACGGCCAGTCGTCGAGCGACGTCGGCCGCTACGCCACCGAGATCCCGACCAAGTTCGTGACCTACTTTGCCGTGTCGTACTGCGCCGCTGCGGCACTCCATCCCCTGTTTGAGGTACGGCGCGGCGACGGCAAGCAGGCCAAGTGCGTGCGTACTGACTGTCGCGTGCCATCGCAGTATTATGATTGGTACAGCTAAGCGCCTGTGCCCGTGTTCCGACGATCGAAAGCGCGCACTTCCTCTCCCTCCCTCCTCTCCCGCTCTCTCCTATCGATCTCCATGTCGATCAAGGCATCGGCCGCTGTTCTGTCTCATCCACCTCGATACAGTTATCTATCTATCATCATTCGGTAGAGTCATTGGCCTCTCCCTCTCTCTCTCTCTCTCTCTCTCTCTCTCTCGGCGATCTCTCTTCCCGCTGTCGTGCCTTTGCCGCTGCAATTCGACCTTGTGCTGCACCAATGGTGGCGCTGCTCGTAGCGTGATGCCATATCGTCCACGGCGTCCGCTCGCTTGCACATCCGTTTCAGATGTAAATACCGTGTTTGTTGATGATGATGTTGTTGTTGTGGCAGCGGCATCGGCAACAGTGCCCACAAGTTACCACCAAGTAAACGTCGATTACATCCGAGCTATCACCTGCTCGATCTCGATAGGTATCTGGTGCCGAGAGCAATGCCATCTCGCCACAGCCATTATATGACGACGATGACGATGGCGATGACGATGACGGCTCGCTTGTTGTTCCATATGTACATACACATCTCGGGCTCGCTTTCTCTCTCTCTATCTACGACTATATCTACAAAGCCGGTAGTACCGATCATCACTCGTGTTCGCGAGGCTTGATGCTACCGACCAGCCATTCGATGCCCTCCTTAACGCCCTCGCTGGCAGCAGTGACAAGGCGCGGTTAGCATCACGATGGCGGCCGAGGCGGTCGTGTGCTGCGTACCCAGTCAGCGCACAGACGGCCTGGATGCGGAACGGATGCAGCGACGGCTGCGTGGCCGGGTCGAAGATGGTGGTGATGTTCTGTGTCCTGCTTGTTGGCGACCACCAGCACCGGCAGGCCGTCGAGCTTCTTGTTGTGCATCACGTGCTCGAACGCCGCCTTGGCTTCGTACAGCCGCTCGGCGTCGCCCGTGTCGACCACGTAGATGATGGCGTCGGCGTCGGGGAAGTAGCGCTCCCAGATGGTGCGCAGGCCCTCCTGGCCGCCGAGGTCCCAGAACGTGATCTTGCAGTGCCGCGTCTCCATGCGGCCGACTAGGTCGTGGCAGCAACGGTGAGCGCGCGCGCGCGAGCCAGAGCCACCGCGGAGGCCGCATCGTACTGTTCAAACCGACCGTGGGTGCGATGCTATCCGGCTCGAGGGCGTCGTACGACTGAATGAAGAGCGACTTGGTCTTCTCGAGGAAGGTCTGTGCGTGCGTGCGTGCGGGCCAAGGTCAGCGCCGCGCGTACATGGCAGCAGACTCGCCCACCAGCACCTACCGTCTTGCCGGCATTGTCGAGGCCGATGATGAGCACGTAGTACTCGGGCTTCCGCAACGAGTACTGTATGCAGCCGTAGAACAGGCCGAACATGTCCGTGCACGCGTGGTGGTTGTGGCACTGGCAGCGGCGGCAGCGAAGCAACGACGAAGCAGCAGCAGGTTCGGTCGCTCGTTGTTGCTTGTTCGCTCGCGCTCGCGCTCTCGCTCGTGGCCGTGCTGTCTCGCCCAGCTCTCGAGAGGTCCTGGATCCCAGCCAACAATGACCAATGGTACGCTCTACTTTGGTGTGTGTGTGTGTGTGTGTTGTGTGTGCGTGTGCATGCATGTACGCGTACCTGCTTGGCGCTGACGTCAGCCGAGCGGGCCCGCAGCGTATGGCTTCGAGGGCATCTGCATCTGCGCGCTGCTGTTGATCTGCAGCTGCGCCTACCTGCGACGCGTACCGCGCATCAGACAGTGGCTCTTTGCCGAGAAGACTGGATTTTGGGGCGTCTTCCACAAAGGTATGTCGAGATGTGGTGCGAGGTCTTCGCACTCGCGCGCCTACGAGAGCGCTCTAGTGACGCGAGGCATCGCTCGCTCGCTCGCTCGCTCGATGCTGGCGTGTGGCGCTGTGGTGTTGGTGTAGCTTCTATCATCGGGACGAGACTCCATTGGTTGGTGGCGTTGATGTGTGTCTTTATGACGGGCTACCTGCTCCTACGGTGATCGAGCGCCAACGAACGGCGAGCATTCTTCTGGTGGTGGTGTTGGTAGCGGCGCTCATGTACTGGTGTGTCGATATCGCCAACCGGACGCTTGGCACCGTCGTTGCACATGGAGAGTGAGAGGGTGAGTGAGAGTGTGTGTGAATGTGTCTTTATCTTGCGAGCAGAATGCAGCAGGCAGCATATACAGGCAAGCAGACGGTATTGGCATTGGCATTGGCATTGCTGCATTCGCAACGCGCGAATACGAGCGCCACACACACGCAAGCGCTTCGGTCAGTAGGCCGGTCGCTCAGGGCAAGACTACACAACACCCACACAATTGATGATGTTAGCACCCGTTTGTGCGTGCGTACGCGCTTGCTCCATCCAGCAGCAAGCAGCATGTGCACGTACCCGAGAGAAGTGGCCAGGCTTCTTGCAAATGACGCACAACGTACAGTCGCGCGAAATGTGGCCCTCGGTGCCGCAGCGATAGCAGATGCTCGCTGCAGCGACCGTACAATCCCGCGCGAAATGGCCTGTGCTCCGGACAAGAGAGAGAGAGAGAGAGAGAGAGCGAGCGCGTAAACACACTATCGCCACCAAGGCGCTTCCAAGCTGCATTGCCGCACATACCGGGATTGCCACAACGGAAGCAAAAGTCCTTGGCTATCGGTCCGCCGATGCCACCGCCGCCCATCGGGCCGGGGCCACCGCCACCCATCGGGCCATATCCGTAACCATGCATTGGTCCATGTCTGGTGGTGGTGGTGGTGGTGGTGGTGGTGGTGGTGGTGGTGTGAGCGATGCGCGAGTTAACAACAGCAGCAGCAGGAACGCGTACCCCATCATCGGTCCTCCATAATCATAGCCGCCTGCAAACAAAGAGAGCGAGGTGAGTGAGCCGAGCCGAGCAAGTAAGAGTACGGTCAGTCACGCAAGTGTGCCAACGAGAGAGGTTGAGGGTGAGGGAGAGGGTGAGGGTTACCGTAGCCGCCTGCTGCACCGCCTCTGCCGCCGCCGCCCATCATGCCGCCGCCACCGCCGTATGCTGGGGCTCCATATCCATATCCATAACCATACCCATAACCTCCTCCGCCGCACTCTCTGCATCACCACCATCACCATCATCATCGTCATCGTCGTCAATCAGCCATCACCACCGTCGTCATCATCATCGTCAATAGCATCGCGTTCGTTCGCTCGTTTGCTCGACTCTGCCGCTGCGAGGGATTCGTTGTTGCATGCGTTCTCTCTGTCTCTCGTGTTCGTGCCCTCGCTCGATCGTTGGTTGGTTCAGAGGCCGCAAGCTCCTGTCGTGCGTCCGCGCCAGTGGCGTGGAGTGGCGTGCAACGTACCTCGCTCGATGGCCCACCATGCCGCAGCGGTAGCAGGCGTTCGGTGGTAGGTTGTTGGGACAGCGCGTCTGGATGTGGCCCTTGCCGTTGCACTTGTAGCACAGCTGTCCATTGCCCTCGGCCGAGCCGGCCGGCGATGGGCACAGCGCGTAGAAGTGGCCGTGGCCGCCGCAGCGGTAGCACATGTCCTTGCGCTTCTTGGCGTCCTCCTCGCTGTTGTCGGCCTGCGTGTCGCTCTCGAGCTTGCGCTTGCGCTCGAGGCGCTCGCGCTCACCGATCAAGCCCACCGCCGCGTCACTACTCGAGGCTGCCGCAGCGGCCGGAGCTGCCGTCGACGTAGTGGCCGAGCTCTCGACCGCCGTCGCGACCGACGTCGTTGTGGCTGCCGTGCTGATGGCGGCGACGGCGGCGGCGGCAACAGTGGCGGTGGCAGATGCCGCAGCAGGCGTGGCAGCGGCTGCAGCAGCAATGGGCGCGGACGACGCCAAGGCGGCAGTCGCGAACGCAGGTAGGATGTTGGCGCTGAGGCCCGCGGCGTCGGTGCCAGGCATCTTGGCGCGCTCCTCCTCGAACTTGCTGACGCGAGCAGCGCGGCCCTCGTCGTCATCGCCAACATCGGCTGCATACGCATGCAGTGCCGCATAGTGGTCAGTGACACCACTCGATGAAGTGGTGGCAGTGACAGCAGACGCGGAAGCTGCAGGAGTGGAAGCAGCAGGCTCCATGAGAGAGAGAGAGAGCGAGAGCGTGTGCGTGTGGCGGGAGGAGAAGAGCAAACAACACACAAAGCTCTCCCGTCGTCTTGTTCGTCTATCGAGATAGCTTGTCGCCATGATCGCTGCCCGGTGTTCTCGCTCTTTCTCCCAGCCCATCGACGGAACCGAGGCTTCGTTCCTTCCTCCACAGCGCTGGAGCACCTCCAGTAGTATTGCGGTTGGGAGAGAGCAGGTGAACGGAGGACGTACCCCAACGAACGCGATCCAATATTCGAGCGCGCTAATTTTCGGCCAATCACCGACGAGCTCCCCGTTGGACAAAAAGTCCAACGCCTGCCGAGGTCTTTGTGTGTGCCTTCGTGCCCTACCGCGCCAGTCCTTCTCCCTGCGTTCCCCTCCCTCGCTCCGCCCTCCCTATCAGGTTCGTCGCGCGAGCTCTGCCTCTTCGCCACCGCCCAGCCCCTTCCGACGAGAGAGCGCGCGCGAGAAGGAGACAAAGAGAAAGCGAGCGAGTGAGCCCGCGTGGGTCTCGCGGCGCACGAAGGGCTCGTGGCTCTCGAGCACCAGAGCACTGTGCTCGTAGAGACTCGTCGCCCGCTAGCTATCTCTCTCTTCGGCTTCGTGGTCTGTGGTAGCATGTGGGCGACCGACGACGACGACGACACTGCTTAACGTTGATAGTTACTGACCGGACTCGTACCTTGGCTTTTGATCACTTGGACGCTCGTGTGCCGTGTGATTGTGTTTTTGGCGTTGGCCTTTCGTACGTACAGAAACCATGAAGGGAGGTATCTTCGCCACTGGTACGTATCGCCATCGCCACCACCACGCGTGTGCGAGGGAGAAGATACTCTCGGGAGTGTGAGTGCGAGAAAGAGAAAGCGATGGCGCAATCTGATGATCGAGTATTGCTTGGTGTGGTCTTCTTCTTCTTCTTCTTCCACCGTAGTGTGCCTTGTGGCGCTCTTTGCTATCGGTGCCCACAGTCTCGGCATTGCAAGCAACCTCCAATTCGTGGAGTGGGCGCTCCGCACCAATGGCAACTGGACCACCGACCGCAACTGGCTCCCGCCCGCTCAACCGAGCACGATCGACGATGTGTTGGTGTACACCTACCCGTCGGTGGTCGTGACGCTGAACCAGAACCGCGTTGTGCGAACTCTCGAGGTCGGAAACGGCAACGAGATCGTCGTCACCGACGGAGCCATCCTTGCCGTGAACCAGGCGACGCTCGCTCGTCCAGGTTTCTACGTTTCGGCCACCAACGGACTCGAGACGCAATGCCCGCCGTTCACGGTGCAGCCGCTCAACAACCAGGCCTACTGCACGGATTGCACCCAATTCGGTACGGCTCCCCCCAGGGCCGGTGAGCGCCAAGAAGAGGAACAGGAACAAGAAGAGGAACAAGAAGAAGTAGTACTGATGCTGTCGGTGGTTGGTTGGTTGGATGGTTGGGTTGGTTGCTTGTAGGCCAAATTGCCAGCGGAAGCCAGACGCAATGCGTGTACTGCCCGGCTGGAAAGATCTTCAGTGCCACCGATCCGACACACTGTGTCAACTGCCCCATGTACCAGGACTCGGATGGCCTCGGTAGCGGCTGCCGCAACTGCCCGGCACACACGTCGTCGCCTGGCGGTATCCCGTGCGCTCCTTGCCCGTATCCCAAGGACTCGCATCCTGGAGGCCCGTGCTTGATCTGCCTGCCCAACTTGCGCGAGAGCAGTACGTTTGCTTCTTGCCCTCCGAGCGAGCGAGCGAGCGAGTGAGTTGGATCTGGCTCACGTTGATTTGTGATTGATTGATTGATCGATCGATCGATTGATTTGATTGATGATTGTAGCGTGCGGTTGCACTGCTTCGAACGGTGTCTGCACCAGCACGATTGGTGGCGTGCAGATCTTGGATCCAGTGACCACGCGCACACGCTCGGCGTGCTCGTGCCTTCCGGGCGTCTCGGGCCCGCAATGCAACATCTTCAACGGCTACGTGGTCACGAACCCGACGTCGTTCACGTTCCCGTTCAACCACAACAACCACTACGACACGGTGACCGTGGTGCCGCGCCCTGGCTTCTCGGCCAACTACGGCACCTACGGCGGCCCGTTGTACTCGTACACGAGCTACCAGTGGAACACCGACCCCACCGTGCCGCTGTCGCAGTTCGGTCCGGCGCCGCTCGGCTTCTCGCCTGTCGGCTTCCAGTTCCAGATCCAGTTGTGGCTCCTCTCGTCGGGCGTCGTCATTCCGTTGCAGGAGCTGCAGGTGCCGATGCGCGCCTCGATTCCGTGGGATCACGTGGCGAGCGGCAACCCGTGGCGCTTCGAGCTCTTCTACTGGAACGTCGTCGAGGGCCGCTGGGTGCAGGTCATCCGCAACTGCGTCGGTCAGCCGACCACCAAGCGCGATGTGCCCGACAATGCGCAATTCGGCTACAAGAACGTCAACACCGACGGCACCGTGTCGTGGGACATCTACCAGGCCACCGCCACCTACGTGCTCTTCCAGGCCGCGCCCACCGTCACCTACTTTAACGGCACCAACCCCGTGCACCTGAAGCCGGCGCCCGCCGTGCCCGTCAGCACCGTCAACTTTACGATCAACACGCCTCAGGGTGCGGCGCGAGTGCCCGAGATTACCACCGGTGTCACCGGTATCCTGCCGCTGCCGCCAATCGTCGACCCCGGACATGCCTACGGTGAGGTGCTGCGCCAGCCGATCGAGGGCTTGACGTCGGCCGCCTCGCGTGCCTCGTCGTCGTTGTTGCTGCTCGTATTGCTCGCTTTGGTGTACCTCATGTCCTTCTAACCTAAGCCAAGCTAATAACTCCTCTCCCCCCTCTCTCTCTCTCTCTCGCCACGCCAGTCCGTGCAAACTTCGTAGTTGGTCGTTGATCGTTGACAACGATCGTCACTACCGCCGCTGTGTGTGTGTGTGTGCGCTCACGTCGATCGCGACTATCCGATCATGCCGACACTGTCGTCCTCTTGCCTCGCAACGACCTTCCCTCTCCCTCTCTCCCTCCCGTCGCTCACTCATTCTCTCTCCTCGCTCTCGCTCTCGCTCTCGGCGTTCGCGCCGGCCTTGATGTGTGTGTGTGAGTAGGACTACTCCAAAAATGTGTGTACATCAAATCATCATATCTCAGTCGTCCTCTTCCGAACGCGAATAATACAAGGATAACAACAACAACAACAAGAACACAACAATAGATAGATATAGATAGATAGATAGATAGATAGATAGATAGCTTTGGCAGACCGAATAGCACAATGTGCGTGGCCCTCTGCAAATCGCAGTTACGTTTCTGCTGTTGCCTCGGCCTGCCAGCTGCCTTGGCAGTGCATGTGGAAGTAGCGATACCGCCGCACGCGAGCCTCGGCAAAGAAACACTCGTTCAGCCACTCAATCAAGCGTACGGTAGCCGCAGCCACTTGCGCATCCGCATGCTGATCGTCATTCGGCCGCGCTTGCGTCAATACTGCCACCCAATCCGGAGGCGGTGACGCAGTTGTATCAGGCAACGTGGTGCCAAAGGCCTCCTGGTCGCCAACTCCATCGGTGGCTGTGGCGGTGGCTGTGGCTCCCTCAGGTCCAAGAGTGGAAGGCAACTGATAATGCGGCAGCTGGAGCTGCCATTGGTGCAGACCGTCGTGCACGAGCGCATTCACTCGGCAGCCCGAGTAGTGATACAGCGCCAGCTGAAGCAGGAAGCTCTTGTTCGGGAGTGCTGCGGGGTGCCGCGCTCGCACCTGCGCCAGCACCTGTGCCACAGAGGACACTACTGGTGTCTGTTGTTGTTGTTGTTGCCCGCGGTGAAGCAGCACCGCAAGCACTACGGCAACGCTACGGCTCTTGCCCGAGCGGCAGTGCACCAGAACCGTGTGGCCTTGTGCGAGCCACCGCTCGATGGTCGCTACCGCGCGCTCGAGCACCGCCAGCAGATCGGCCTGCTTCGAGTCGGCCAACGGCACGTTGTCGTATTCGATACCCGCCGTAGCGATGCGATCGCGATCGGGAGCGCTTTCGAGCACCGACAGCACGCGCGTAACGTGATGCCGTTGGAGCAGTTCGCAGTCCTCCGACGCCTCATAGTTGCCCAGCAGCAGGCGCTCGACGATCTCGGTGGCGAGTGGCGCCTGGCGCTTGCGAAAGTGTCGGCGCTTGCCGTGTGTAGAGCGTGACACTGGCAGTGAGGGGGCTGGTGAAGGGCGTGAGGTATTCATGATTCATATGTGTGGGCGTTTGTGCGGAGTGCTGCGCTGCGCATACGGCAAGGAAGTGAAGAACAGAAGAGCGCGCGCAACGAGGTTTGCGCCTGTTTGATTTGCTGATCGATAGATAGAAAGCTACAATCTTGTATGAATATACATGTCCCATCCATCCATCCATCGATCGATGGATCACGAACGCGGTGTTGGCTGCTTGCGCACCGAACGCTTGGCGGGCATTCGCGGTAGCGGATTGTCCTCAATGTAGCGCACACGCGTGCCGGTCCACGACGAGCGGTAGCCCATATCAGCGGCCAGCAGGCAAGTGTCGAGCACATTGTCGGGCGCGATGGCCGAGTAGATGTCCATCTCGTCGTTGATGCGCTCGACGGTGCTCGAGGCCTTTGTGGGCACCGAGGTCTTGGCCGGCATATTGGCGATCGCTCGCTCG
>Ga0209935_1002808_pt1 | contig 19803 bp, 32 predicted proteins | sample ThiBio_1000_plan_2_FD_183958 | JGI IMG/M metagenome (GOLD analysis project Ga0209935, IMG submission 183958) | Wastewater bioreactor microbial communities from Cape Town, South Africa - Thiocy_cont_1000_plan (SPAdes) | ecosystem: Engineered > Bioreactor > Thiocyanate-remediating >...
TGGTCGAGGTGATGCTCGTGATGGCGAGGTTGGTGGAGCCGGACGGAGCCGGGAGGGTGACGATGGCGCCAGTGGGGTTGGCGGGATTGGACGAGAGGGCGACCGAGGCGGCATTGGTGATGCCGCAAGTGAAGATGCCATCGCCGACGAAGCCGGGATTGCACACGCACACGCCGTTGTTGTTGCGGCTGGCGTTGGCGTTGCAAGGAGACGAGGTGCCTTGGGCGATCGACAAGGCCACCAAGAGTGCCAAGAGCACAGTGGCAGCAGGGAAGAGGAGCTTCATCAACGAGCGTGAGGTCGCCATGATTGATGAGGCTCGATCAAGTCAGAGAGAGGTTGAGAAGGTGATTGATAAGGAGATGGAGGAGATGATGAGGGATTCGGAAGGAGGGTTGGTGAGGCAGCTGGTGAGGCAGGAGGTGGTTGGGTTGGTGAGGAGCTGGTGAGGCGATGAGAGAGATGAGAGGAGGAGGCGAGGCTTTTGTGGTCGGGTGGGTGGGTGGCATGACAACGAGAGAGATATTTGAATGAGCAACCATGGTGCTGCTGGTGGTGCTGGGCAACCGCTTCTTGTTCTCTTCAACGTCGTCGTTGTTGTTGCCATGGCTTTCTCGTTCGCCTCCCTTGGTGGTATCGATTGGTGCGGCGGGAGTAAGGTGGCAGCAGCAGGAGGAGGAGCAGAGGTAGCTTGAGGGTTGCTGTCTTTACTTGACGGCCACAAAATTGCTGCATTTCTCGTCACACAAACACGCGCGCGCAGAGTGACGAGACGACGACACGAGAGGAAATACCGATTGCTCTGCTATATACTCTGCCTGATACTCGGCCGCTCCAGGGATAAGCGGGCCACTAGACGGTCGGGGCCTCGCACAGGAAGCGCGTCGTGTGCCACTTGGGATAGAGACGCTTGTAGAGGCGCAGCATGATGGTGTCGTTCTGCTGCAGCTGCCCGTCAAAGACGCACTTCATGTAGCCGTGCGTGCCGATCGACTCGAGGATGTGTCCGATGTGGCCGTGCTTTGTGTGCAACTCGACCTTCTTAAAGTACTTGATGTCGTCTGCACCATCGCGAGTCACGCGCATGAGCAAGCCACTCCGAGCTGCGTTGCACCCCAAGCGCGGCGCCGCGACCGGGTTGGCTCGTACCTGGATCGTAGAACATCTCGCGAACCACGGTCGTACGCTTGTGCACCTTGAACGGGCAGCCGGTCAACGTGATGCGCTTGAGCACGACTCGATTCGGATTGACCTGGTGCAACGAGCCGCTGCCAACGAACGACGATCCGCGGAAGAGCAGCACCGGCTGCGGAGGGAACATGATCGGCCCGTAGATCGTCGCGACCGACGTACGCTTCTGGTGCAGGAAGCGCTCGGCCTTGTGCTTGTCGGCGTTGGGCGAGTACTCGGAGAAGATTGGACGCGCCAGGAGCTGGCGGAAGCCACACACGAACGTCAACTCGTCCTTGGCACGCACGGGCTCCGTGTACGACGCATGGCGCGACACCGTAAAGTGCAACACCGAGGTCTTTTGCTCGTGCGCCAAAATGCCCGACACGATCAGCGGCTGCGCAGGGTCGAGCGACGTGTACGCTGTCGCCGGCACGTTGGCCAGGTGCAATGTCACATATTGGCCAGGCTGGGGCGACAACGACGTTAGCTAGCATATCGTAAAGTAGGCGCGAGCAAGTAGCGCCATATGGTTGCAGCGCATACGTTGACCGGGAGATTGGTACGCTTCTCGAGCACACGACGGCGCGTCGCTCGCAGATTCGTGAACCGGAAGATTCGCGCGTACTCGGGCGGCAGGTTCTCGTACGGGTCCCACGGTGTGGTTCGGAAGCTCTTGAGGCTCTGGTAGCGTTGGAAGCGCACGCGAGCAGGCACATCCGGTGGCACATCGACTTCATCGGGCCACTCGGCGTCCTCAGTCTCCTCTTGCACTCGCTCACGTCGGTCGCTACCGTGATGCACCACGATCAGGTTGAAGAGTCAGCAAATAGCGCGTTGCGCACGCTCTCACGCTCTCTTCTCTCAGCGTACCGAGCAAACTTGGATGCAAACTCGAGCTCCTCGGCGTTGACTGTCATGTCGATCTCGTCGTCATCGCCGCTGGCAGTGATCACTGAATTCGAGCGAGAGCGCCTCTTGCCAGCGCCGCTCGTCGTGGCGTGGTCGCCACCGTCCTCATCGCCATCGTCGTGCGCTTCGTCCATCGTGGCCTCTGGATCCTCCTTGTTGCCGTAGTCGAAACCGTCGTCGCCGTCGTCGCCGTCATCGCTGTCGGCATCGTCGTCCTCCTCGTCGTCGTCGGCGTCTTCTTGGTCGCTATCGACGATCCATGCTGCTTGATACTCACTGGTGCCCTTGGGCACTCGCTTCTTGACCGTGAAAGCGGCGCGCTCCTCTTCGAGCAACTGCTGCACCGTGAGGCCGCCAGCCGCGTGGCCGAGCTGCGCGAGCTCGTCGCGCTCCTCGTTCGTGAGCGTCTGCTCGCCCTCCATGCCACTGGGCTCGTGCTCGATGACGAGCTGCTCGCGCGCCTCGGGGTCAGGGATCGAGAGCACCTTGGCAGCGGCGTTGGCGTCAGCGGCGGCGCTGTGTCGCGGCACCGGGCATGGCTGGCGCGCCTCGTCGATGCGCAACACCTGGAAGTGGCCCCAGTGCGGCAGGTACACGAGATCGTTGGCAGAGAGGCCGGCACCGCGAACGAAGCCCGTGACGCTGAGCACGCCGAGCGGCTGCCAGGTCGAGCTCGCGTCGGTGGCTGCTGCCTGCTGCTCCTGCTGCTCGAACGACACTGACTCGGCCACGACGTAAGGGTGCTGCTCGCGCCAGTGGATCGGCGTCGGCTTGGTGAGGCACAGGAAGCGCAGCAGGTTGGCCGAGTCGGCCGCGTCCTCGAGCGACAGCACACGCACGTCCTCGTGCAGCACCGAGGTCTGCAGCTCCTTGGTGAGCAGCTTCTTGTGCTCGTGCTGGCGCTTGCGCGGTAGCTCGTCGAGGCCGATCACGAGCGCCAGGCTGCTCGGCATGCCCTGCGCCTTGATGACGGTCGCGATCTGCTGGCCCTGCTCGTCGATCTCGGCCGACGCGTGCACGACGAACAGCAGCAAGTCCGCGACGCTGGCGATGCTCAAGACGCTCGAGAGCTCGCGCGACGCCGTGCTCATGAGCGAGAGCCGTTGCTTCCAGGCGCTGCTGTAGAACGTCAACATGCACGGCGTCTCGGCCACTGGATGCTGCTGTTGTTGTTGTTGCGGCGAGGCAGCAGCAGCAGCCGCGTTGTTGCTGTTGTTGGCATCGTCGGACGCCAGCATCATCGAGGCGTCAGTGGTCGACGGCGTGGCGGCCGTGGCCGCGGCAGCAGCAGCGACGATCGAGGCTGCATCGTCGACCGCCACCTGCATCAGCTGTCGACACAACGCGATCGTATCGACTCGATCACTCAACGATATGACGCCAATGACCTTGGGAGGAGCTTGGCCCTGCGAGAGTCGCCGCATATCGGCCACGAGCTGGCTGCGCTTGTTGTCGCGTGCCTGTCGCGCCTGTATCTTGCGCTCGGCCTTGCCTAGGAACCTGAGAGCCTTGATCGGACCTCGTTTGGTCCTCTCGACCTTGCCTATGATGCCCAACATGTATAAGACCACACATCCACCGAGATATACGCACGAGTTTGATATCGATCGAGTTCGATATCGATCGATATCTCGATCGATATCGCGATAGCACGAACCTCCTTCCTGCTTGCGCAGCGCGCTCTTGCTAGCATGCTTGCCACTCTTGAAGGGTTTGTTCTTTTGTTTGAGACTCGAGGCGCGATGGTGATGCGCCTGTTGTGCGCTGCTACTCATCGTGAGACCGAAGCAGGACGCGCGCGCACAGCAGCAGAGCAACAACCAAATGACACGAGCCACCTCGATCGAGTCGATGGAGATACTCGCTCCAGTCTATCTAACTATCTAGAGGGCCTGAGTGAGACCCTGGCTCAGGATCAACCTATCGAATAGATGGTTCGAACCGCTAAGGTTGTAGTAGAATGGTACGGTAGCTACTCTCTCGGGCGTGTGATACCTCGAGCTTGAGGTCGAGATATCGAGAGCACGATCGATCGTTCGACCGAGTCAGTATCATATCTGCCTGCTGCCACGCTCACCTGCTCCAACCATAACCATAGCCATTCCCCTCCAGCAGAATATGCATATCGCTGTCGTTGGTTGCACTCATGGCGAACTCGACGCCGTGTACGATAGCGTCGCCAAGATCGAACAGACGCACGGCATCAAGGTCGAGCTCGTGCTGTGCTGCGGCGACTTCCAGGCCATGCGCGGCATCCACGACCTCCGCAGCATGGCGTGTCCCGACAAGTACAAGAGCCTCTGCTCGTTCCATCACTACCACTCGGGCGCCAAGCGCGCGCCCGTACCGACGATCTTCATCGGCGGCAACCACGAGGCCTCCGAGCATCTGTTTCAGATTCGATACGGCGGCTGGGCGGCGCCCGACATGTACTACCTCGGCTACGCCGGCTGCGTGCGCTTCGGCGGTCTGCGCATCGCCGGCATCAGCGGCATCTACAAGTCGCACGACTACGCCAAGGGCCGCTACGAGTGCCCGCCGCTGAGCGACTCCGACATGCGCAGCATCTATCATCAACGCTCGATCGACACCTTTCGCTTGGCGCAGCTCTCGGGCACCATCGACATCATGATGTCGCACGACTGGCCCGTCAACGTCACCGACTACGGCGACGCGGCGCGTCTCGTGCGCGAGAAGCCTCACTTTCGCGACGACATGAGCAAGGGCGAGCTCGGCTCGCCGGCCGGCGCCCATCTGCTGCAGACCCTCAAGCCCTCGTACTACTTTGCCGGTCACATGCATTGTCGCTTCGCGGCCGTCGTGCCGCATGACCTCGAGCGCAAGCACGCCACTCGCTTCCTGGCGCTCTCGAAGCCCGTGCCGGGCGAGCACTTCCTTCAGGTCCGTGCTCATGCCCATGCCCATGCTCATGCTCATGCTCGTGCTCATGCTCGTGCTCATGGCGATTGATTCAACTGACTGGCGATACGTGCGTGCTGGATAGATTGTCGAGGTAAATGCCCCGAGCGACGAGCGAGTGCTGCGATACGACGAACAATGGCTCGCTGTGCTCCGATCGACACAAGCCATCGCCGAGTTCACGCGCGCTCACACGCATCTGCCTCCGCGCCATGGCAGACGGTCCTTCACTCCGACCGACGAGGAGCTGCAGTGGATTCGTAACCGCTTCCCCGACACACGCATCAACCCCGACGTCGAGTTCCTGCCCGATGGCTCGCCCGAGCTCACAGCGCCACAGACCGTTCGGCTTCTGCAGTCGCTCGAGATCACCGACCCCTTCGTGGCCGACGACTCGGAGACTCCTCTTGCTGCTCGAGTATCCATCTCCACCTCATCGAACTCGGGACGTGCTGGCTCGTCTCGTCATCAGCAGCATCATCCTCAGCGACCACCGAATGACTCGTGGCGTGGACGACCGAAGCATGTGCCAATCACGACGCGCAACCCCGACGAGATTCCGCTCGACGACGTGCACGATGACGGCGACGAAGGGCCTCCTATCGTGTCGAACCCAGACGAGGTTCCTCTCGATTGACCTGCCTTGTTGTCGTTCGGTCTGGGCTATTGTACATGTGATGGCTAGATTGATAGATAAACCACACTACTCGACACATTTCTCGCGGCAAACACTGACTAGCTGCCTCCAGCTAGCGGCACTCCCAAGGGATCCGGAAAGTCGGCGGCCAGATAGGCCATGATGGCGAGCGTGGCAATACACTCGCCAAGCTCCTTCTCGCTGACCTTGTCGATAGTGTCGCCCTCTGACGAGACAGCAACGAAGGGAGGGGCTAAGTCGCTATGTTGCTCGCAGTCACTCGTGCGCACACATGCATACCTGAGTGATGGTACAAAAAGTACTTGCTGCTCTCGGTCAGGAGGCCCAGCGTGGGTATACCAGCCTGATCCAACGGACTGACATCGGAGCCGCCGACGCCGCTGGTGATGTTCAGCTCTCGGTCCGTCAGGTCCTCGATGATCTCCGATACGTTGTAGACGAATTGGTACTGTGTGCTGGTGCCCGAGAACGAATACGATTCGGGCATGAAGACGCCGGCGTCCGACTCGATGGCCACGAGGTGATTCGCCAGCTCGCTCCCACTCAGGGAAGTGCGGTAGGTCAGTGCGCCGCGGATGCCGTTCTCTTCGTTCACCCACATGACCAGTCGAATGGTGCGACGCGGTGCAGCGATGCCGTGCGTCTGATTGCGTATCAGTGACGCAATGACGTTCATCGCTTGCCAGCAAGCGAGGATGCCACCGCCATCGTCTACTGCTCCCGTTCCAACGTCCTTGGATCGCCACCGCCAATCAGCGAGTCACACACCACAACATTGAAGTCAGTGAACTGAGCGATTTCTTGCTCACCTTTCTCAAGAGAGCTCTCGTACGTACCCACGAGTCAATGTGACCACCAATAACAATGATTTCGTGTGGCTTCTCGCGCCCGACAATCTCGGCAATCACATTGCGCGATGGTGCATCATCGAGCGTCTCGCACGCCATGGTCAGTCGCACGCGAACTCGTGTGCCTTGCGAGTACGCTCGTTGTATGAACTCGGCGTCCTCGACCGCAATGGCAGCTGCGGGAATCTTGCTCACGGCGTTGTCGTAGTACATGACGCCCGTGTGCACGGTTCTCAGCGACATGGGCGTGAGGCTTCGCACGAGGCTCGCCACAGCGCCACGCTACGAGTCGTACATTGTGAGCCGCTTGCACATGAGCAAGGGATTCTCTATGTCTCTCATACCTTGGCAGCCTCGATGGCGCCATTGACGCGATACTTGGCAACGCGACTGTAGTGATGGAACATGTTGGTATCGTTGCTGAAGAGCGGATCGATGAACGGCACATTGTACAGCACGATCTTTCCCTCAACGAGCTCGCGCTCGAGTACATTCAACTCATCGAAGCTCTGCGTGTGTCGGTGAAATGGCGCGTGAGTCGGCGCCGCGGCAGCAGTGCAATCACGAGCCAAGCAACCAACGCACCGACACGACTACGATCTCGGCCTCGATACCCTCAGGCGGAGTGGCGATGCTGCCACCGAGAGCCAGCATCGGAATCGATGTATCGAATGGCTCGAGCATACGCAACGACTCTTGGTTGCGTCGCCAGTGCGGCACCATGACGTCTTGCGCTCGCACGTTCCGTAGCAGATCATCACGCCGCAGCTCGGCAAGCACCCAATCGATCGCGTTCTCGAGATTTCTCGAGCCACTGAGACGTGCTGGGTAGCGGTCGGTGAAGGTCGTGAGTCGTTGATAGGCGGCGTGCTTGGCGAGGCGTGAGGCATTGAGCAGTCGCTCGGCGGGGATGGTGTAGTTGTCCCACACGGGCGACGACGGCTTCTCGAATCGAGGCTTGTGGATCGCATCTAAGACACACACACCATCAAACACAATACACACACGATCCAGATCCGATATCAACAACATCTCGAAACGAGTGGTGGTGGTGGCATCATCGAGCTGTGTCTGGGTTGAATGGGCGGACCTGGTTCGACGACAAACATCGTGCCGACGATCGAGATGGCGAGCACGGTCGAGATCAGCAGCACGACGCCGATCTCGAGCGTCGCTCGACGACTCGATACCGGAGCTCTGCACACCGACCGTAGCATCGGCGTGCTACGTATCTCGTCGTGATGGTGGTGATGGTGCGGTGGATCGATCATGGTCATGATCGATGGCGAGCCGTGATCGCTCGAGGTTCGAGCAGCATCGATCACCGAGTCGCCCAACGTCGGATGCAGGTGCGTCGACGCATCGATCGAGCTCCTGGTGCTGCTCGAGCTCGGGAGATCGAACGACACGACGTGATGTTGATCGATCATTGAGATCGGTGTCATGGATGCTGATGGCCGTCGATGATGCGTGTGGATGTGGTGATGATGGTGATGGTGATGATGGTGGTCGTCGAGGTCGGCGTCGTCGTCCTCGTCGTCGAAGCTCGGATGCATGCTCACGATGAAGGCGCTGTTGCGAGACGGCGCACGTTCAGGAGAGTCTGGCGGCGAGTACCCATCATCGATCACTCTCGCAGACCCGAACGATGCATGGATCGGCTCGCCATGTGCCTCGAGATCCTCGCTACCGATCGCAGACGCTACGCTCGTCGTCGTGTTGTCGACGCCCTCGCTCGGCACAGGAAGCCGACTGCCAGAGTTCGACCGCACGCCAACCGATGGGCGGCCGTCATCTCCATCACCCGCGTACATCAGGTGACGGTCCTCTCGGTCGAAACGTAGTGCTCAGGATTGTATGAATACGAGATCGACCGAGCAAGGTGGACTCGGCCACGATGATGCTGCACGAGCGAGAGAGACACGAGAACAATGGCGACACCTCTCGCAGACACAGCGCCCTCGCTATGCTGACTGATCGTGACGTGCCACCCACCATTCGACCACTATCAGCGTCCTGCCATGATGCTCATCTTCAACGACATGGATCGAGTGGGCTTCGGGTCATTGGGAGCCACCGATATTCAAAGATACGAAGAGATCTCTATTATTTACATTGGCGTGCGCGCACACGTGAACACCAATCGATCGCCGATAGGCCGGAGCTTGAGATGATGCGTGCCAGCGCTACCACCCCTGCAGGAAGGTAGTACTCGACGTGTCAGGTCAGGGTGGTGGCATAACATGTATGATACATTGGGCCGAGGCAGCTCTTCGATCCACGCGTGGCGCAGCATCCGATCGAGCGATTGATCGATTGATCGATCGATCGATGTGACGCTGCAGCGTGTGGCACTACGGCTAGGTATCCACGGAACGAGATATACCTATAGCTCTTCGACGGGCATATCGTTGAAATCCTCGGTACCAAACTCCTGAAGCTCCTGCTCGAGCAGCGACGTATACGGCGAGCCTGTTGACGGTCGACCGCTGTTGGGAGTGCAGCTGCCACACAAACCAACATGTCAGCTCTCTCTCTCTCACATACTCTCGATCCAATTCTGCGTGCAATCGCGTGCAATGTGATGCGGTGTGATGCGCGGCAGCGTGAGAGCCAGCTCGCGTGCATACCAGTAGCGAATGACGAGGAACATGCCGAGGAAGCCCACGCTCAGCACCAGCAGGATGGCGGCGGCCGATAGCAGCGCCGCCATCTTGGCGCGTACTACCTCCGAATCCGACGAATCCATCATGTCGAGCACGAGATCAAGCGACCCACTGAGTCCACCACCGCTCCCTGTCACCGCAAGGTCCTCCATTCTTCGACGTCACACCGCGATATGCCAAACACGCACAATGTACTCTCTCCTCTCACGCCGCTCTTGCTCTATCTACCCTACCCCCGACACCGCAAGCTCCCTGTCCACACCATACGACTGGCAGCAACAGCGGTACAACAACGCAACGCTCTCCAGAGCAGCACCACGCCACACCACGCGCAGCAGCAGCAGCAGCAAACAACGAGAGAATCCTCGCGATCGACTCTAAAGGAAATACACGTGGGACGATCAAGCAAACTCCCACTAAGCTCATCTCTAAGCTCTCAACGCTTGGTCAGTAACCCCTAAATTGCCCTCCGCCGAGGCCGAGAGAAAGCCCGCAAGGCCGCGCTGTTCTCTCTCGCTGCCTCATTGCTTGCTCGCTCGCTCACTCCACACGCTCCTGCACCTGCTAGACTCGTGACTCCACGGTTCTCGCCCAGCATGCTCCGCAAACTTGGCGGAAGGTTGCTTGCACCGGCGCGAGCACGAGAACTGCAGCGAGTGCTCGTGCGCTCGATGGCGGCGGATACGTCAAACCAACGCCGCGACACGGCCTCGCAGCCTCCAATGTCGCCGCGCCGAACGAGCGCTGGGTGGTGGGTGGCTGCTGCGGTCGTGGGTGTCGTCGGCGCCTCGGTAGCGTGGTGCTTCAGCAACCCGCGCAAGCTGGCGGCGAGCGCGCATCTCGCAACGACCGAGCCTCCTCGATGCACAACAGCAAGCGCCACCAACGCCAACGCTGCCACCGTTGTTAGCGCTCCTTTGGGGACTCCGTTCGGCTCTCGACTGAACGAGGCGCTCGCTGTTCGTGCGCAGGATCTCCCTGTCGTGACCGCCGAGCTGACGACTGCACCACAAGTACCGCCGCCAGTGAACCGCTCGTATCCTGCGCGCGTCGTCGCCACCATCAACACGACCGTCGAGCGGCGTTCGATCAGCAACCAGGTCAAGTACGACCTGTGGACCTTCAACGGCTCGGTGCCAGGCCCGTTCATCCGTGCGCGCGTCGGCGATCTCCTCGAGGTGCGCTACACCAACAACGACCAGAATGCCGTCGGCCACAACATCGACTTCCACGCGGTCTCTGGCTCGGGCGGCGGCTCGGCCGTGCTGAACGCCGAGCAGGGCGAAGTGCGCGTCGGCTACTTCCGCCTGCTGTACCCGGGCCTCTTCATCTATCACTGCGCTGCGGCTCCAGTGCCGGCGCACATTGCCAATGGCATGTATGGTCTGGTGCTCGTCGAGCCGCTCGACGGGCTGCCGCCGGTCGATCGCGAGTTCTACGTGCTGCAGAGCGAGTTCTACACCGAGCCTTCGAGCTCCAGCGATGCCGAACCTGGCCTTCACGAGCTCTCGTACCAACGAGGTCTCGACGAGAATCCGAACCTGGTGCGTCTCGATCATCGTCGTACCGCTGCAGCGCTTCTGTCACACACGCTCACGCACACTCACATTCGCCTCAGGTGGTCTTCAATGGCCGTGAGGATGCCTTGACACGCACGCCATTGGTCGCCAACAAGGGCGAGCGAGTGCGCTTGTTCGTCGGAAACGCCGGACCGAACCTCGTAGCCTCGTTCCACATCATCGGCTCCATCATGGACACCGTGTATCGCGAGGGCGACTTGATCTCGCCACCGGCGCGAGGCCTACAAACCACCCTGATCCCTGCTGGCGGCGCGGCAGTCGTCGAGCTGCAATGCTCTGTACCAGGCACCTTCACGCTGGTCGATCACAGCATCTTCCGCCTCGACAAGGTATGCTGCTTATTCAGCAATGGCGCGTGAGACTCGAGCTGATATCTCATTCTTCTTCCTCTTCCTCATTGCAGGGCGCTGTTGGATTCCTCAAGGTCGTTGGTGCTGCCGAGCCCGAGATCTACTCGTCGGCAGATGGGCCATCACCATGTGTTGGATGCAAGCTGCATAACTAGCTAGGTTCCACGCACACGCACACGCAGATCTGATTCTGAACTCCAACAGGGTTTAGAATAGGTAAACTCGCAGTATCTCAATCTATCTATCTATCAATCTATCTAATGAAACAAACTAACAACCGATCAAGTGTACACGTGGCAGCTCCTCGCGCTTAACGAGCGCTTGGCTTCTTCTCCAACTTGGCCTGCAATTTCGCGAGTTCCTGAAGAGCATTGTCACGCTCCTGTCGATAGCGTGCCAGCACTTGGATTCGCTGCTGCTGATTCGAGTGTCCTGCCAGGGCGCTATTCTCGGTCTCGAGCTGCTGCATGCGCTCTTGCAAGAACTGGTTATCGGCCGATAGATGCGCGTTCGCGCTTTGCAGCTCCTCGATGGCGTTCGACAGCTGTTCCACTCGGCTGCGATATCTGTGTCAAGACCGTACGAGTCAGTCAGTGATTCCGAACAGCGACTACAACCACACGCAACCACAACACGTACTGCGCCAACTTCTCGAGGCCCTCGTCGCGCTGTGTCGTCACGCTCACCAGCGTATCTTGCGTCTGAGCGAGCAAGTAGCGTTGCTCGTTGTACACTCGGCGCTGAGCTTGCAAGTCGCTCTCCTAGAGAGTGCCAAAGCCGCCATATGGCTGCGTGAGTCGATGCGCTGGACTCAACGTTCGTCTCAACGTACCAACGTCGCAAGCCTCTCTTGCATGTGCTGCACCTCGAGGTCCAGGTCTTGCACGCGCGCAATCAACTCGTTCTTCTCGCTCTCGAGCCGAGCGGCAACTCCTTGTGTCTCCTTGAGGCGCAGCTTCTCGCCGAGCAGCTGCTCGTTGAGCGATGCAATCTCGTCCTCCTTACGACGACCGACTTGCTCCAGTGATGCGCACGCCGCCAGCAGGCTGTCGAGCTTGCCACGAAGCCGACTGCTCTCGTCGTGCTTGCTGCTCAACTCCGACTGCACCTTGGCGAGCTGTTCGTGCAGCACCGGAATCTCCTTGAGTTGATTCTCGGCTCGCTCGAGGTTGCCTCGCATCTCGGTGAGCTCCTGCGTTTGGCTGCTCAACAACGCCGAGATTTGCTGGTCGGCACTCGCGCGCTCGACCAACATTCGGTCGCGCTCTTGCTCTGCTCGCGATCGATCCTCCAAGAGCCGCGCCTCGAGCTGCGCCACGTTGAGTTTGCCTTGTTCGATGGTGGCATTCACTACAATCACGTCATTCGTATGTGAGGAGCTCGATGATTCAGGAGAATCGTTGCGCGTCATGCCACCACGTACGCTGCTGAATCGTTTGCTCGTGGGCGAGAATCGTTGCGTGATACGCATCTCGCTGTTGGTTGCTCTGCTGCAGCTGAGCCTCGAGCTGATCGCACGTCTCTACGAGCGGCCTCAGCCGATCGAGCTCCTTCTCTTGGCGGCTCAGTTGCTGCTGCACCTCGACGGCCAGTTGCTTCTCTTGCAACACGGTCGCACGAAGTGATTCGATCAATTGTTGCTGATCCTCGTTCTTTTCAATCACCTCTCGAAGCTGCATTGTAGAATGTGAGGTCGGGCAGTCAGTCAGCCAGCCAGTCATCAATGCCGTCTCTGCTGCGGCTGCGTGGCGGCGGTATTCGATGGCGAGCGTACATCGTCGCTGTAGCGCAATTGCGCCTCTTGCATGGTCGTCTGCAAATCGGCAATCTCAGTCGTCTTGCTCTCGAGCGCACTCATCAAGTCAGCAATCTCGGCTCGCATGCGCTCGAGACCCTCGTTGCTCTCGGCCTCTTCGTTCTTGTACTGGTTGAGTTTCGCCTTCTTGCGCATCAGCTTGTTGTCCTTCTCGAGCGCAATCTTGGTGAGGTCGGCACACTTGGCCTTACTCTCTTCGGAGTTGCGAATCTCTCGCTGCAACTGCTCCGTGAGTTCGACCACCTGCTCCGTCAAGGTCGAGTGGAACTCGGCATTCGCATCGGCTCGCGTTCGCATTTCCTCCAGTTCCTTCTTGAGCTGCACGACGACATTCCAAGTTAGCGAGAACAATACACTCGTTTCAGTGTGTGTGTGTGTCTCGCTTGCACGCCAAGCTTCCATTGATATGCGTACTTGAGAGTTCTCAGACAAGGCACCACTCAATTGCTCTTTGAGCGCCGAATCCTCGACGCCACCACCAGTAGTATTGAGCAGTTGACGAAGTTGCTCTTCCTGCATTCGTGCAGCAGTCGCATTCAGCGAGCTTCACCGCGCTCACGCATCATAAGAGCCTGAACGAACCTGCGCCTCGTTCTGCCTCTGCAGATTCTCAATCTTCTTGTTGGCTGCCTCGAGCAAGCGCGCTTGGCGCTCGTGCTGCTCAGCGTCCTCCTTGGCCTTGGTACGCTCACGAGCGAGTTCGCTCTCCTTGAAGGAAACTTCGTCCGATAGAACTTCAATTCGTTGTTGCAGCTCGCTTCGCTGCACATTGAGAATCTCGTTGATGGCGCTGAGTTCCTGTAGTGGACTTGAGATGAGTATCGGTGAACGCGCCATAGAACAAGCACCGCGCACAAACAATACCTCAAACATGCGAGATTGCAACGCAAGCTCTGCCTCGATTCGTATCTTCTCCTCGATCGCGGCAGCAAGGTTCCTGACGTCGGCTTGGCGCTCCTGCGAGATTGTTGGAGTGAGTCAGACGAGAGCTCTCGCTGCAAGGGAGGTTGAGAGCGTACGCGACTGTGTTGCTCCAGGAGAGCATCGATCGCTTGCGTGTGCATTTGCTGCATGTTCCAAATACGCAGCTCGACATTTTCGGTAGGAGCCCGAATCGAGTGTGCATCGCCCATGACTGACGGCGAATACAGCGCCCGGGAGTTGGGGGTGAAGAGAGTCGATGGACGAGGCATCGCAGTCAAGGGTGTCGTGGGCGTAGTCGGAATGAACGAGCCTGACGGGCGCATCGAGGCACGAGGCGTGCCAAATGCGAACGTCTCTTCGTGGGCACGGCGCAGGCGCTCGAGTTCTTGAGCCTGCTCGGCGACCCGCGATCGCTCGGCTTGCAGCTGACTCTCCAGATCCTGAACCTTGTTGGAGTATTCTGTTGGCGTTGCACACGAGTGAGCCAAAAATGCGATGCAATCTTGTGAATGCTCTCATGACACGCACCATCGACCGAAGCAAACGTCGATCGAGCTTCGAGACGTCGTTGCAATGATTTGATCTCGGCTCGGAGCTTCATGAGATCTTGCGTATGGAGATCATGGTTGACAACGGCCTTGTTTCGAACCTTCTTGGCACATTGCGCAAACTGCACCACACACGCACACACCGACACCAGGTTCATGGTCAGCGGGCACTGCCTTGCCAATGAGCTCGTTGCATTGCCATTGCGGAGCTCTGCCTTGAGGGTCGTGCTCTGGACAAGTTACACGCAAGCACGGCGTACTTTCAATGTCGAGACCGTTTCATCGAAGCAGTCAGCGCTCGGACTCACGGTGGCGATGATGCTGGTTTGGCTATTGCCACCGAGCGAGTCCTTGAGCAGGAAGGTCAACTTCGAGTCTCGATATCGAATGTGCGTGGTCTTCTTGTTGGAGACGGCCTCGAGCGTGCGCATCACGGCACCGAGCGTGGTCAACGACTTGTTGATCATGTTGGCCTCCTTCAACGTGGCTCCTGCAGCCTCGGTGCGCTGTGCCATTCGATTCACGGTTCCATGGTTAGTGCGCTCTCTCACTCTCTCAACAAGTGCCATTCACCGCTTTGAAGAAGTGGCAAACCTTTTGACGCTCACTGCCAGCCAGATCGACGAGATTCAATCGCGAGTACTTGACACGATGGATCGACTCGGAGGGAATCATCTCCTTGGATTGAATGCTCAACGTAAAGACACAGTGCGATCGTGAAGAGTCCTCATTCTCGCGAGTGCTACCAACATGCCGATAGCGCAATCCTGGACGCTCGCTCGAGTCATTCAACCGTAGACATTGCCAGTTCGTCGTGTTCGAACCGTACCCTCTTTCATGCGAGCAATGGCTTCAGCGGCAGACGACACGTTGACCTCGACCAAGCCATTGACGTACACTCCCTTGCGAACGTCCTCCATCAACGCTATCGTTCGTGCCAAGACCGATTAATCACTTGCTCATTCACTCCCCCATTCATCGGGCTGCATTATGGAGGCTTCATCGAGGTAGCAACGTACTGACAGGCGTCGAGCTTCCGGGATTGAAGAGATCCGAGAGCTGTTCGTTGTAGATCTCGAGCAACGAGCATCGCACACAGAACTCGAGCGTGCCGCCACTCTTCACGTGGCACGTGATCGACATTGATCAGAATGGCACAGGTTGTGCTTGCTTTCATGCGTACGTGAGCGAGGAATGCGTACTAGTTGTTGCTGGCGTTCGATGTGTCCAAAGATGTACTCGGTGACGCGAGGAGCGACACCACGCAATCGATAGGTCTCCTGCTCGCTGCGTGCCTCGGCTCCTTGCATCGTAAAGGTCTACACGTGAGCGCACCGCATATTGATCACCATGAATACTGCAATCGTCTCACCATCGATCGATCGATCAATCGGGTGCTACCTTGCCGGAGCTCGTCTGGCCGTAAGCAAAGATGCAGCCGTTGTAGCCATTGAGGCAGTTGTCGGCGACGGGCCTGGCGATCGTGTTGAAGATCTCCTCCTGCGTGCTGTTCTCGTCGGCGACGTAGTCGAAATCGTACTCGCGCTCACCGATCGAGATACGATTGTATGGATGTACGACGAGGCAGCGTGAGCCACCTGCCTCGTGCTCGCGTCGATTGAGTGGACGAACGCGCACGCTCACACGGTTGTTGGTCGTGTGCTCCGTTGGCGCGGCTTCGCTTGCCATATCGTCGGAGAACCAACCGACCGCAAGTGAACGGAAGAGAGCGAGGAGAAGAACACAGCAGACCTCACTCTGAGCAAGAAGAGTACACGGGGGTCAGGTCAGAGCAGCACGAGCGAAGGAGGGTATGTGAATATGTGAGTGAATGAGCGCGAGTGTGGCGCGCGGGAGCTGGAGCAAAATGGCGGGAAAATCCAACGATCGTCTCTACCACCATCCCAGCAAGCGTAATATCCACACGCGACTCATATCTTGTTTAGCGCTTGGTCGTGTTGTTTTACGTTGTACTGATACTTGATGGTTATATTGACGCTTGCATCTTGTTCCAACCAGCCTCATCACAAGCCGAAACCTCGTCAATGTCACCGAAGCGCACCGACACGAACGGCAGCTTCTCGACCTCCTCGACGAGATCCTCCTCGAACAACACGGCATCGGCAGCGTTGGCGCCTGCGTTGTCCAGCTTCTCTTGGCGCTCAGTGTACTCGATGAACGAGAACGGCGGTGCTCGGACGGCTGCGAGCGGCGCGTTGCTGGTGACGGCGTTCGCAACGGGGTCGGTATCGAGGTCCGAGAATGGCACGTAGTTGGGGTGCACGAGGAATGACTGCGGGTTCGCGTGGGTTGTGGGGACGAGTCAGTCAAGCGCGCACGGCACAAGATTGAGGTCGAATCACGGCGCCTCGTACCTCTTCGAGCAAGTTGCGGAGCAAACGCATGCAGTTCAGCGTGTTCTCTTGCTTGTTGGGATAGTGATCGGACACGAGCTTTAGAATGCCGGTCTCGCTCGAGTATCGAGTACCGACCAACTCTACGAGTCGCTTCCTACACGCCGCACACGCACAAACACATCAATACCTGCAATACGTACTACTCTCCCTCCCTCTCTCTCGCTCTCTTTCGTGGCTCAACGTACTGCACGATCGGTGGGAGGGTCAGCTTTGCGAGTTGGACGCGCATCACGACACGGCGCTCCTCGAGTGTTGTCGGCAGCGATCCCATGGGCTCGTGGAAGGTGCGTCGCGCAATCTCGACGTCAAAGTCGTTGATCGGCTGCGGTCGGAGCGGCTCCTCGTACGGAGAGCGCTTGTACATGGCTTGTATCTTGCGGAGCTTCTCGGCGTGCGGCAGCTTCGAGAACCTATCGAGGCCGTTGTCGATCGTCGAGCGGTCGAAGGCATCCTCGAGGTCGATGCCAAATCGGTGGCGGAAGTCGCGGTAGAGCTCGTTGGCGTGCTCCTTCTTCATGCCGGCGTGGATCAACGCACCACGTACGTCGTAGATCTCAAGCTGCTCGGCATCCTCCTCTTGCACAGCTGCTTCGGCTGGGAAATTGCGACTGGCTTCGTCCGAGTCGGAGCTCGAAGATGGTGAGTCCGAGTCGGATTCGGAGCCAGATGACGATGACGATGAGGAGGTGGCGGTGGCGGTGGCAGTGGAGGACGTGGTGGGGGCGGTGGAGGGGCTGTCGGCTTCGGCATCGGCATCAGTATCGGCGTCACTGTCGCCAGCAACGAGAGATTCGGCCAACCGCTCGAGAGCAGCAATGCCATTGGAGTTGGCGGCTTGGATAGCGGCTTCAGAGGGCGGCGTAGAGCGGAAGCGATCGATTTCTTGCTCGAGCGAGTCTTGGTCGATCGATTGCGCATCGGGGTTGTAGTTGGGATCGCTATCGCGCAGCGCCTCGCCGATTACGTCCTCGAGCACGTAGTCGTGATTGGTCTGTTGGTCGACGAAGTCGAACGCCGCGCGCTTGGTCATATCGGGCGCAGAGCCGTCATTGTTGACATCCAACAAGAGCTGCGTGGCAGAGGCGCGGAGCGGCAAGCCGGCCTTTTGGATGGCCATTCGCGCGAGTGACCAACCCTTGTCCTCGATAAAGGCCGGACGGCCTTCAGGCGCAACCGTGTAGGTTTGTGAATCCATGCCCGCGTACTCTTGTTCGATCTGATCGAACGGAACGTCGGCTCGCTCAGCTTGGTTTCGTTGCAACGCGCACAAGGAGCGCAGCACGTACTGGAAAAGCTTGCAGTGCATTCTCCTGCGCCTGTAGGAAGAGGTTGGACTGGGCCTCCTGGTGCAGGACAGAAGGCTAGAGAGAGAGAGAGAGAGAGACCGCCACAGTTCCATGGAGGCATGTTAGATCTACGAGATCAAAAGCATGACGACGTCAGTGGCAGCTCTTGACGTACGTCCAAGTCCGAGAGCGAAAGGCCAAAGAGCTTGAGCATTTCTGCGGGAGTATTGATCGGCTGCCTTGCCAAGAGATTTTCGAGTGGCTCCTCTGTGGGCCTGAAGAACGCCGACCAATGAGCGTACTGCACGCGACAACCAACAACCAACAACCAACGACGTACCTGCGCTGTAGCGGCGCAGCAAACTTGAAGGCACGCCTCTCGCGCACCGTGCGAAACAACGCGGTCTTATGATGGTGTACCTCCTTGAGTAAGGTTCGGTGCTCACGACGCCACGAGCGCTTCTTCTCGGTGTATTCTTGATTGCGAGCGTCGACCAGGCGCTTGAAGGCGGCCGTGAGCGGCGACTCGAAGCGCTTGCGCCAGACGAAGAACTCGCGCTCGAAGCGCAGCTGCTTGATCGTCTGCACGATGTGGTCCGAGAAGACAATGTGCACCAACGGAGCTCCGGCTGGCGCGCGCGGCTCAGCCTCGATCGCATGCGGTAGCATCGAGTAGTCGAGCTTGTCGCGCGGCTCGGACGGCGGCACCCACGAGTCGCGCAGCAGCTCCGGCAGCGAGTTCCTCAGCTGCGCGAGCTGCGCCGCATCCATGCCGTCATCATCGTCGTCGCTCTTGTTGCCACGTCCCGACGGTGTCGAGAACCTCGCGACCTGCACGGCCGAGTAACAACTCGAACCGAAACGAGGACATACGACGACAGATGGTGTCGATGCGGTTGCAAGCCGCCGCAGGCGAAGAGCCCACATAGCGAAGCAACACGAGCAGCACGAGCGAGAGAGCGAGCAAGCAACCGAGAGATCGAGAGAGATCGAAGGAGGCGATCGAGAGATAAGCTCGTCGGGTGCTTTATCATACAAGTCTCGGCGCAAATAGTAAGGCTCGTTGGAAGCCTGCATCGTGCTATCGGTGCTGGCGCTTTGCTCGTTGGTGTTCTCGCTCTTCTTCTGCTGCTCTTCTGCTTCTGCTTCTTGTGTTGTTGTTGCTGCTGCTCTCGTGTTTGCGTGTGCGTTGTCTCTCCTTCCTTCTTCTCCTTCTCTCTGTGTGTGTGAGTGAGCGATAGCTGCTGCTTGCGTGTCACGATACGACTACTGCCGCGGCTCTCGGTCCTTCTCTCACTCTCATCGTTCGATCGTCGTGTGTGAGAGCTTCTGTGTGTGTCTCTCCTCTCTCTCTCTCTCTCGGCTTGTGGCTCTCGACGTCGCAACTTTGGTGTTGGCTGGCGTAGAGAGTTTTTGTGCACCTCGTCGTCTGCTGCTGCTGCGACGTCGTACCTGCGTGAGCGTGTGTGTTTGTTGTTTGTGTGTTGTATCATCCACATCTCCCATTGATCTATCTATCACCTCTTGCTTGTAAGCGTGAGGAGTAGTAGTTTGTGTGTTTGTGTTGTATCTCTCTCTCTCTCTCGCTGTTTGTATCTTGCTCGTTCGCTCTCTCGACCAGCACAAGCAACCTCGCTACGTCGCTTTGCTGGCTCTCAAGTTTTGTCTCTGAGTATCTCTCTCCCGGTCCGTTCGGTTCTTTCTTTCTT
>Ga0209935_1002809_pt1 | contig 19803 bp, 26 predicted proteins | sample ThiBio_1000_plan_2_FD_183958 | JGI IMG/M metagenome (GOLD analysis project Ga0209935, IMG submission 183958) | Wastewater bioreactor microbial communities from Cape Town, South Africa - Thiocy_cont_1000_plan (SPAdes) | ecosystem: Engineered > Bioreactor > Thiocyanate-remediating >...
GGAGTTGGATGAATATCTTCCGGAGTCGGATGTAGGATTTCTTCAGGAGTGATTCTTTCTGGTGAAGGAGTTGGTTCAATCTCTTCCGGAGTAGCTATTTCTGGTAGAGAAACTGATTGAATCTCTTCTGGAGTAGCTATTTCTGGTAAAGAAACTGATTGAATCTCTTCTGGAATTGGAATCAATGGAGTCTCTTCAATAATATCCTAAGAAAAATATCGAATTTTTATTTATTCGGGGAACTTTTAAATTACAGTTTGCATTCCTCGATGAACTAATTCCTGTTTCTATGAAAAGAAGAAATACGTATTTCGATAACTACTATTTTTCTTTATCATACTAATCTATCCTGTTCGGCCATGTATTCTTGTAAATGTTTAATTGCTTGTTCAGCTGCTGTCTGTGCTTTTATTTGTAACGCATAAGCATCTTCTGCTTTTTGAATTAATCCTTCGGCGTCCTAAGAAAAGCCAATGAACTCGATTTTTCTATTTGTTTTCATATTTTTTTGCACTTACACGTTCGCACAGTTTTCGATATTCGAAAAATTCGTCTTGTAGATTTTCAACAAGCTGATTATGATTTGATTCTTTCGTTTCAATTTCTTTCAATAACTCTCTTATACGCTTCATAACCTAGTTGAAAATGAATTAATTTCTTTTTTCCTTCTCTTCTCTTTTCTTTACATACGAGTTGTTGAAAATTTTCAATAGAAATATTCTCGACATCAATTTGATCAGCTGAATTCAATAAACTACTAAGATCGTCGATGTTTTCCGACGGTTGTATTGCTGGAGGAGTTATTATTTGAATATCTTCGGGATTGGCTTGTTCTTCAACATCATTAGATTCTAAAACGGGAACCGGAGTTTCTTCATTGTCCAATGGTTGAATTGATTTCTTGAGATCTTCGATTTGATTTTTGTAAGATTCAATTTCATTTTTATATTCATGTAATTTCTCCTATTTAACATTTACAATAATAAGAAAAAAAACGAGAAATACTAGTTTTTCTCTCGGTTACTTCCGTCGTTTTAGCTTCATTTTTTAATATTTCAATATCATTTTCCAATGATTCAATTTTATTATCACGATTGGTCATTTCTAAAAAAAAACAATTATTTGAACGAGTCTTTTTTAAACAATCGTTCTTCGAACCTGTATTTGCCATTTCTAATTTCGATTGTAGACTAGCCAGTTGTTCCTTAGTTTCTTTAGCTGCTTGTGCTAATTTCTTTTTTCCTCTAGAATAAACAAACAAATCAATATTGAATACAAACAAACATCTCGTTGATTTCTCTACTTGGCTTGTTGTTTATTTCCGGCATTTTGAATTAAATACTGCATAATTTCTTCATTGAGTTGGTTCAATCTCGTTCCTAGAGCTGTTACATGAACGTAACAATCTTTAACATCAAATGATTTCAATTGTAGATCGACTTCATCTTGTCCATCGGGTGTATCGTCAAATGCTTGAAATTCATTTCCGCTAAAATTTTGTTTTTGCTCTTGAAAAAACTGAAATTAAATTCGAATTCGTTTGTTTTTTTTTCTATGAAACTGAAGTTAATCCATAGAATTACTTGTCCAACTTGTTGAAGAAGTTTCGATTTTTCTATTACTTGTTCCGTTTGTCCGACAATGAAAATCATCAAACGTTGTTTATACTAATTCAAATCAAAATTCAACACTCTCAAAACAATAATCATCCGAATGTTTACTCGTTGCTTAGCTAAACTATCGTTTAATAATTCTTCGAGTTCTTTAATATCAGCAACATGTTCAACATTGCTCATCTCATTTGTTGACATGCCATGTTGAACCAATGATGCCTGAACGGAATATTCGTAACTATTCAATGTCTAAAAATAAATTTCGTTTTCTTAATTTTTGATTTTCTTTTTTTGTTGCATACGTTGTCAACACGTTTTAACACTTTATTTAATTCGTCTTTTGTTTGATCAGCAATTCGTTGTAGACGATTTCGAATATTTTTCTCGATAACTTCTCGTCCTGGATCGCGTTCATGATCGTCATTCTCGCCATCCGAATGAGAATCACGATGATATGACATAGTCGAAGGACTGAAAGCACATTGCATCTCGATTTCGTTTCAATCAAAAAATGACTGAGGTCATTTTTCATCAGTCAATGATTTATTTGCATTTTTTAATAATAAAAAAAAAATAAAAAGAAAACTTTGAAAGTTTCTCTGTTGCTTTTTCTTTCTAAATCTATTAGAAGTCAATATAGTCTCAATTTAATTAACTCACCCGTAGACGACTGCTGCCTTTCGATTACCGTATAATCGACCGTTTTATGTAGATTTAAAATAAATTTTTAGTCATCGACTTTTCTCTACCTGTACACAATCATTTTTTATTCTTCCTTCCATTACTTAATTATGTATAAACATATTCACGATGGTACCATAGAAGCAACCGTGTTTTGCACCCTACAGTCACAACTTAAATGCTATTAGTGAGCTTTTTTTTCGTTTTCAATTGGAGAGATAAATGAATTTCAACTTTCTTTTTATTTCGTTCTGTTTCGTTCTTTTTTGCTGTTATTGTTGCTCAAATGAATATATGGGATGCAAAATTCTCGAATAAATCGATAATAATATTATTCCAACAATATGTTTTTTCTTTTTTTCGTTTTAAGTAAATGAATCTTTATATTTCTCGTTTGTTAAATGCAAAAGAAAATGACTCATAGAAGTGTGCAATTATTATATTGAAATCAACATTTTCATCTCATATTTTGCTAATGTCGATAAACTTGTCTAATAGTCTCTTTTGAAATTCTACAGACGTTTCAATGTTAAACGTTAACGAGGCTTGACAAAATTTAATCACAATCATCATCAAGTTTCTTTCAATAAATTGTTGAGATAAATCGGCCATCGTATGCACTGATTCATTCATTCCTCATATGATTTGCTTATTATTTCAGTCCACGTGTATTTTAGAGTCACAATACGAGATAAAAAAATAATTTATCAATAGAGATAGAATCTTATGCAGGAAAATATAATGTTATTTTAAACGAACATTTATATGATAAATATCGAAAATGAAAATAAACATTTCAGTTTCGTTATTTTTCTCCTCTAGATTACAATGATCAATCCGTGTGACTGTTGTCGAAAATTTTGGAAAGAATTTCGCGAGTAGATATTTAGTTTTTTGTTTGTGTTTAATTGACAACTATTTGTTTGTTTGTTTGCTTTTTGTTAATAGATTTGCATTACAAGGTAATGCTTTTGATTTAGCTATTGGAATTATTCTTGGTAGTGCATTTACGGCTGTTGTTCAATCGCTTGTCAATGATATTCTTACTCCTCCATTTGGATTACTCTTTGGTGGTGTTGATTTCTCGAATTTAACGATAAAAATGAATAATTTTGTTCATAAAGATCAACCGCCAGTTGTTATTCGTTATGGAGCATTTATTCAAACAGTGATTTATTTACTTATTGTTGCATTAGTTTTATTTTTTATTATTAAATCAATGAATAAAATGCATAAATTAGCTGCAAAAAGAAAACGAGAAGAACAAGAACAAGATCAACAGTCGCAGCAAGGAACTGAATTAAAAGAAGCAAATGAAGAACTTGCAGTTTTAAAAGAAATTCGTGATTTATTAGCTAGAAAGTAATTTTTAATCGATAAATAAATAAACGATTTATTCGATCGAAAAAAGTAACCTTTAAGGTCAAATCATTGTATACAGTAAGAAAAGAAAAAAAAACTACGATCTTGTATGACAGCAATAATAACCACTGAATCTTTCTTGTCGTCGTCGTCGTCATCGGTATACCCACATATGCATATTGTGTGTGTGTACAATCAGAACGAGAAAAAAATCTGAGAATAAACTCTCATATGTGCACTCGTGTTTTTTTCTCTTCTTGCTTATTTCTCTTACGCATTTCTACATGAGTATAACGCGTAGTATATGGTTCAGATCACGTAAATATTCATGTATACTTCTAGTTGCTATTGCATATTGGTTATTTATCTATATTTCACGATTAAAACGTGAAAATCTTCATTTAAAATCTCAACTATCGATTGAAAATGATCGATATTCGTATTTCAAATCGAAATCTTTTAATACATCGACTAATATGTGTAACCATCAAATTCTTCTGGTTATACGTACATCGAAACGAACTCAATCGTCACGTATGCCAGCTATTCTAAAGACTTGGTTTCAATTTTCTCCTCAAACAACCTACATAACAACCAACGGTGATTTAAATATTTTCCATCGAGATCTGCCTAAACAATATCATCATCAACTTCATCAAACGAAATGCAATCAATCGCATACAATTCATGATCTTGGCTGTCAAAGTGCATCGGAATTCGAAATTTTCTTTCGTTTGAATAAGCAATATAAATGGTTATGTCGATTTGATGATGATCAATATGTTAATGTTCCACTTTTAATCGATTATTTAGCACAATTCGATCCTGAACGAGAATTTTTATATATTGGTAAACCGAGTTTAACCTATCCGAAACAAGGACGTGGCTTGAAATTTTGGTTTGCCACTTACGGTGGTGGTATTTGTTTTTCTAAAGCACTTTTAGAATTAATCTATGATGATATTCAACCGAATGAGAATTTCATTCGAGGTTGTGTAGCATCGAATTATCCTGATGACACACATATTGCCTATATTCTTCAGAAAAAATACAATATAACTCTAACAGTAGCTCAGAATTTTCATCATCATATTGAACGAGATCTATTTGTCAATCAAACAAGTCCATCGACAATCGATCAAGCAATAACACTCGGTTTTAAAGGCAATACCGTTCCTCGATTTATGCCACTTGTCGATAATGATGTGTATCATATGCAGACACTACATTGTCTGCTCTATCCAAATCGAGAATGTATGCGTCTGATGAGAATTTTATTGAACAAATTCTACGAAGAAAAACATCGATAATACCTTATTTTTGTTGTTGTTAGTTTTTTGTTTCTTGTTTCAAAAAAAAATATAATAATAAAAAATATGCAAACAAACAAACAAAAGACCTTCAAATAAGCCAAAAGAAGAACTGTACATCTAATAGAACTAAAAGGAATTGTAATAAACGTCGATCTTCGGCTTGTGTGTTGTCTATCCCATTCCTAATGGTGATGCCGGTTGAGTTGGTTGCTGAGGATTGGTTGCAGTCGAGCCAGCTGATGTTTCAAGATTGATTAACAATTGTGATAACCATTTTTTTGTCGATTGATCTTCTTTAAGAATTGCATCCTAGAAAAAAACAAACGACAGTCAATTATTTATTGTTCAGATTGATGTTTTTTGCTGCTTCGTACGAATGTATCGTCTTTGAGACAATCGGGAAGACATGATCGAAGTGCTTCGCGTGCTCGTGGATTGTCCGACAAACGTAAATAACATCGGATGATATGTTTTAATAATCGGCCACTTGCTTCACGTTGCTGTTGAAGAACCATTCGTCCGAGAACCATAGCCACATGAGAAAACCGATCGAATGTTTGACAGATATAAGTCAAACCAGAATCATCGGCAAGAATCTTTTGTAGAATGAATGTTGCGACAGTTTTCGATAGTTCACTGCCCGATTGCATAATACGTAATGAAAGAGGAATAATTTCTGTTGTTAATAGGAAATTAATGACATCGGTTTCATCAGTTTTAACAAGTGCACCAATGACACCTAGGGATGTTAAACGAAGATATTCGAATGGTCGAGTTGACGATTTCGTATTTAGAAATGGATAGAGAAATAGAGGAATATTAGCTTGAATGAAAAGTGTACGTGTTTCGGGATGAGATGCAATGCATTGAAGAAGAGCTAGAGCATTGCAAACACGATTCGATTGTTGAGCTGTAAGAGTTGGAGGATTGATATACGGATAGACTGAACTAAATATAAATAAGACGTGTATTTAGATCAAGAAGTTTAGTTTTTTTTTATCAAAGACATACATGACTTCATGAAGAAGAACAGCAACGGATCCAAATGAATGCCAAAGTAGAACGGCTAGATCAGCAACTTTCTCGCGTTTACGACTTAATTCCATGAGTGCTGCTTCTCGTGTTGATGATGAAAGTAATTCTGTAATCCATGCTGCAATACGTTCACGTGATACCGGTCCACTATTCGAATTAGCTGTTTGTTGTTGGCCAGAATTGATACTGGAATTATTCGATGTTTGTCCTGTGGCACCAGCCGATGGTGGACCACTGCCACCACCATTCGATGGACCTGTGGGATTTGGTGATGGACTTGACGATGCTGGCGATGACATATTCATGATTGTAGAGCAAGACGAAAGAAAAACAATGCGAAGAAAAGAAAGTAAAATAATTTTAGTTCTATAGTTTATTTTATATTTGTATTGGATCGATAAGTAATCCTATTATAAAAACTCGAAAATGATGTCGCCAAATAACTGTATTTTGTATTATAAAAGAAAAATTATTTTGTTTTACTCTAATTACAAGATATGTTTTTTTACGCCTATCTTATATTGATTATAAATCACGATAAAGACAAAAAATCTTTTTCTCGAAAAACAATTTTTAATATAGTTCATGGTCGTACATGATATTCGAGTGTATTCTGTATGTTTACTTGTTTTGATATTTGTCTTGTTCTTTTATTTTTTTACCTGTACATTATCATTATTCAACGTGTATATCTCTAAGGATTTTTTTATTTAACAAGCGTACGTAGACATCGTGTCGATATACGAAAAGAAAAAAGAAAAATGGAGAGAAAAAAAAAACAATTTGTCTTCGATATGTCTATGATTGATATTTTAATTATTGGAAATAGTTTGCGTGTATGCATATAATGTCGATGTCAAAATTCGAACAATTGCCCGATGAAATTATTCTTGAAATTTGTATTTATCTTCGATCATTCGAAATAATCGATGCTTTTGGAAAACTTAATTATCGTCTCGATCGAACTATAACTGAATATTGCGCGATATCCGATACACATCATTTAACCTTGATACAGTACAAACATTGGTTTAAACATACACTACCTTATATAAGCGAATCGGTTAGTAAATTGATTTTAAGCAATTGGAATTCACCGGGACAAATCTTTCAATTTAATCAATCGACAAAAACCTATCGTCATCTCTATGAATTATTCCCGAATCTTGAACAAGTTCGATTGATTGATTTTAGTAACGAAGATATTGATATTCTACCGAAATTAGACAGAATCGATCGAATCTTAATCGATATCGATGCGTTGAAACCTTTAGTCTATGCGACGAAAATCTTACTCGATCGATATCTTTTCTGTTCGACATTTCCATTCAAAGAAATTCGTTTGTGGATCGGCGAGGGCGGCATTCGTTTACAACATCGAGCCAATTCGAATGTCAATCCAAATCTCGAAAAAGTAACGATTGTTGTTGCACGTATCGATGATCTCATGGTTTTATTTCAACGTGCACCCAATCTGATTAAACTCTACGTTGAAATTAGTCAATCGACAGTTGGAGACTCGAAACAATATCTAACAAATGAATTTATGCCGAAGAATCTAACTGATTTTCATATACAAACAAACGATCAACAAGCTGTTGCATTTGATGATATTTTTGAAATTATTATTTATACGCCAACGATTCGATTGCTTTCGATCGATGTCGAAACAAACGATCGTGATTATGCTGATGGACTTTGTTGGCAATTTTTAATCTCACGTTTACCAAATCTACAACATTTATTTATAAAAACAAGAATTTGGCTTCGAACAGAAACCAATTCATTCAATCTCGATTATTATCTGAAATCATTTGAACAAACAAATCTACCGATAATATGCTACGGAGATAAACGCGTACTTCATATCGATACAATTCCATATGATATGCATACATTCGACACGAATATGGCTGTAACAACATCTCCATTTGCACGTTATGCCAAAATTTCCGATGTTGAATCGTATAAAAAACCTGCTCGACGTGTTCAACTACTTTTTCTTTGCGGACGACATGAGCCAACTTCGGTACAAGATTGGATTTTTATTCTCAATCGATTTCCTTGTATTCGAGCGCTCGATTTAACTGCTGTAAATATCATCGATGAAATAACAACCAACAAAAATGATCTCTATCTGCCACATTTAGTTGCTCTACGTTACGTTCGTTCGACACGTTGTGAAATCAATATTTCATTTTTTCTTCTTTTAACAATGAACAATCAAATAACTCCTCGTCTACGCGCATTGACAGTTATGTACGGTGATCTAATCTATTTATGCAAACGTTTGCCGGATTATTCATTCGATCGATTGAAAGAATTGCTCGTTTGCAGTAGTGATACCGATGGTCGAATTGTTTTAACAGATATCGATTGTTTATTGAAAGCATTTCGAAATCTCCAGACATTTACATTTCTCATACAATCAAGTCGAGCTATAAATCGACATATTCAACAGATCATTGAATTAATTTTATGTTCATTACCGAATTTAATCAGTTTTCGATTGTTATGCCGAAAAGGCTCATTTAGTCTGCCGAAATTAGCTGATATTGACAAGCAAAAAATCTGGTTGAAAAGTATTTTCAATATCACGTGTGATGAAGATATTCATTTACAAATAACTAAACGAGAAATTTCAATTTGGAAATAATCTTTATATATATATATATATACTGTATATATGAATGTATTTTGTTATCTCTTTTTTTTCGTAAATTTTATTCAAAGGTTGACCAAGAAAAGTTTAGCATAAAAAAAAGAAGATAAACAATCACGGCGGTTTTCTTTTGGTGACAATATAAGTCTAGGACTAACAAGAATTTCATAGGCTACTGTTTAGATGGTATTTATAAAGAAATAGAACGGGTGGACTCAAACAGAAAAAGGAAAGAAAGAAAGAAAAGAGAAATGATCGCCTAAAAATGTTCTTCTGCATGTGTACTGGGAAGTTGATAATTTTAAGTTTGTAAACGTCTAGAAAGCAAACAATAACATGAAAGCCATCATAAGACAGAAAAGACCCATAGCTTCGGATAAAGCGAAACCCAAGATAGCATAGGAGAAGAGTTGTTGTTTTAAACTTGGATTACGAGCATAGGCGACGACGAGTGAACCGAATACTGTTCCAATACCTGAAGGAGATCAAAAACAAGATTCTATTTTAGTCTTTCGTTCGATCATATGAACTGAACTGACCTGCACCGGCACCAGCGACACCAACTGTAGCTGCACCAGCTCCGATATATTTAGCAGCTGAGTCAATATCACGACGAACAGGTGTAATGGCAATTGATCGTTGTTGTGTTGCTGATGGAAGAATCATAGCTGGTAAATGTTGTTGAATAAGACCAGCATTACGATTGATCAATAAACGGCATAAGGCCGATGATGATGTTAATGAAACACGAGCTAATGATGCCATTGATTTAGTTCGCTATGGACTCGGTTGAATAACCTAGATAATCTGAAGTAGAAATTAAAAAAATTCGTTTTCTTGTTTTGTTTTGTTTTTCCTTTTGAGACAAAACCAACGGAAAATGTCTCAGTTGTTTTTATTATTATTGTTGACTTTTCTCTTTTCCACCATTCTGAAGACTCGACTCGACAACCATCTTGGACGAGAAGATTTCTAACCACTATAACGAATCATTTTATGACGATGAATTTATTCAAATCCACAATTTCAATTAACAATTTCATTTCCCGTTTTCATTGACTAGAATTTAGCAATCATATTCAAATAAATTCTACATTCACATGCATCGTCATGATCGACAGAGGACGCCACACACTTACTAATTTTAAATGGATTAAAGTATACAAAAACAAGGAATATGATATCTCGATTAACTGATATATAAAATCCCTGTGAAACCTCGACTATTGCCATTAATTGATCCAATATGCTCGTCTATTTTGTCCTATTTCTTGCAACGCTTTCTTTAGCATTGACAAAAGATGCACCAATTGTGCCGGTAGAACCATTTCAACCAAAACCAATTCATTACACGATTGATGATCTTCCACCACCATACAATACTTCATCAGCATCGAAACCAGCTATTGTTGTTCCTGTACCAAAAAACGCGACACTATTCGTTCCGAATACTAAATTTCGTGTGACTATCTATCGTGATGGTTTACAAGCACCACGACATATGATCTATACGCCAACCGGTGAAATTCTTGTCACTGAAGCACGTGGCAGTCAAATTACAATTCTCAATGGTGATCAAACAGCTGTCTTTGCTGATGCATCGAATGCCATTTCACAAGCTTTTGGCATGGCTTTTATTCGAGGTTGGTTCTATGTGGCAAATGCAGGCAATCTCCGTCGATATCCATATACGACTGGTGATCAACGATTGAAAGGTACTGGCGAAGTTCTCATGACATACGAAAGTACATATCATTGGACACGTAGTTTAATCGTTTCACCCGATGGACAACGTCTTTTCGTGACTGTTGGTTCGGGTAGTAATGTTGACATTGAATATCCACCTCGAGCGTCAGTTCAAGTAGCTCAATTAGACGGAACAGAAAATGCAACATTTGCTTGGGGATTAAGAAATCCAGTTGGTATTGATTTTCATCCGGTAACTGGTGAATTGTATGTTGCTACACAAGAACGAGATGAAATCGGTGACGATCTCGTACCTGATTACTTTACTCGTATTCAAAAAGATCAATTCTACGGATGGCCATTCGGTATACTTGATCGTTTTCATATTTGTCCATTCGTTTCTTAAAACTTCTACGTATTTAGCTTATCTTTCAAAGAAAAATGTCGATCCACGTCGTCGTTTTCCAAATGGCACCAGTGAACGTCCGGATCTTGTCGAAAAAACCGTCTCACCCGACGTTCTTTTCGAATCACATTCAGCCGTTCTCGACATGCAATTCTACCGTGGCAAACAATTCCCGAGTCATTATCAAAACGGTGCCTTTGCCGCTTTTCACGGTTCGTGGAATCGTCATGCTGGTACTGGCTACAAACTCGTTTTCATTCCATTTAACAACGATCATCGTCCACAAGGTTATTATGAAGATTTTCTCAAAGGATTTCTTCTCGATCCACAAGGTCCAACTACATGGGGTCGACCCGTCGGCATTTTCGAAATGAAAGACGGAAGTCTCCTATTCACCGACGACGGCAACGGTCGTATCTATCGTATTGAATACTCCGAATAGGTCTTTTTTTCTCTTCTGTTATTCTCTTTCACGGTTTGATGATGATCACTAATAAAAACAAAAAAAAAAGAAACTTTTCTAATGAATAATGCGACTAATTAACATAACTTGATTGATCATTCAATCATCATCAATCAACAAGTTTAATTGATGATTTATCTTGCATTCAATATAAAACATTGCGTGTTCTTCTTACTCTCAACACAAGCATAGACCATTCACAAAACAATATACAATCATGGATCGAGTTATATCACATCAAGATATGGCCAATGTACGACAATCGCTCGCACAAGCGGGTATTTTCTTCGATAAATTATATATCAATCAAGTAATTAATTTTTCGTTTTGACGAATTAATTTCCCATTAAAACTTTGCTCGTTTAGGCTTATTTCAATAGTCATTTTACTATTCAAACTGCGAATGATAAACCAAAAAAATCGAATCGTAATTTTCTACATAAATTATTATGCGGATCAAGTAAGTTGTTTGTTCTTTTCATTCTCGAACTTTACTATGGATTCTGTTTGAATTTAGAACGAAAACAATCAACGATCGCGACGCAAACAGGTAAAATCGCATTTTCAATTTACGATTAAACAATATCGAATCGTTTTTGTTTTTTTGTAGCTTTAACAGTCCGTGATGATTCAGAAATGAAATCATGTTCAAATCCTCCTCGTCGTCAACGTGTTGTTCTGCCTGAGAACACCTACGATCGTCGTCGATATCGCCCTTTAAATCGAGAATTTGCACATACAAAGTACGTATCAATTTAACCTTGTCATGAGCTATCATATGAACTTTTCTGTTCTTTATTTTAGCTATCAGCCATCGGTTCGTCGACGACGTTCAGCGATCGTTACCCGATCCGTACAAATTCCTAAACCGGATATCGATGACGACAGCGATGAATTTGCAGTATAAATCTTCAATGTATTCTTTTGTTCTAATAAAATTTTCTGTTATAAGCAATTTAATCTTATGTTTATCATTGATACAGAAGACGTAATAGATCAAAGCAAGGTATTTGATAGAGAAAGAAGAAAAAAAAGGATAAGATCACGATGTTTAACAAAAGATTGCATCAAGTATAATCTTCGGTATACTTGACAGGTGACCATCAGGAACTCAATTACTTCTTTTCAGGTTAAGTGTTGCTTTCGGTTGTACTGTGTCTCGTTCTATTAAAATCTAATCGAAAGTTAGTCAACATTTCGATTGATGAAGTGAAATTGTGCGTGTATATATCGATCGACATTTCGATATGATCTGAAGTGTAACGTTGCATCTTGATAAATCGAAGTGACCCACTTTCAATTGCTCGTCTATGGCTTGATAACAATAAGATATAGAGGAAAAAACGTGGCCGAAAGAGAAATTGTGTGCGCTTGTTGAAAATGAGTGAATTTCCTATGACAAATATATATGATACTCTGAATTGTGTTCTCGTTGTTACTAGGCGCGGACACTTTGCTATTGTATGTTGACACATATATGAATACAAACGCGCACACGCTTAGTAATAGCTATATTGGTCATCGTTTTTCTTTTTCAACAACAATTAAGAGAAAGAGAGAGAGAGAGAGAAAAGGCGAGCGAGCGAGCGGTAGAGAGAGAAGAAGACGAAGTGCAACAACAAACATACTCTACGCATTGTCGATCGGTCGACGATTGTATTTATGATTATACAAGACCTACTCACGTATTACTCTTCATTTTAACTTCTATTCAAGCACGCAATCATACTGAACAGTTTCATTTTCAACGTTAATATACATATAGAATAGAAGATTTCTTGCATAAATTATTTTTGATTCTCTTCCTCAATAGAGAAAGAATGCCAATAGCATCCTTTGACCGTTATTCAGCCGCTTCATCATCATCAGCAGCATCCTCGTCGTCATCATCGAGCGGCTATCATACCAATTCAAATCCGTATTCGACAAGATTTTCTCCACTTCGTGCAGCTTCATCGTCTGTTCAACTATCGAAATTATTTTCTAATGATTATCGTTCGATGCAATCATTGAAATTACCACAATATTCTCGTGTATCAACGAATGATTATCAATCGAAAGCTGAAAATTGGCTTAGTTGTGAAGAACTTGAGACAATTGAGAAACGTTTCACTGATCTTCTTCAAAATTCATCGTCGAATGATTATCAATCGCCTCAGCAACGTGCGAAAAGTTGCGATAGATTAACAATTGACGAAGAAATAACATCTAAGCCGACACATTTCACTCGTAAGTATATCGGATCAATAAGCGTTTAACAACAATATGCCAAAAAAAAACTCATTTTCGTTTTACACAGTTTCACGTAAATCCTTAGTCGAGAAAACCGATGATCAACATCGACGATCTCGTATTCAACTTACTGAATCGAAATCGATTCTTCCTGCAAATGATATTCTCAAAGTTGAGTCGTCCTATCGAAGTATTGGCACACAAGTCTACGCATCTCGTTGTATATGCGAATTGTACATTACAACAGCCGAACGTTTAGCTAAACTCGAAGATTGGATCTATTTTCAACATGGTCTACCTGTTTGGCTACTAAATTCCGGTACGAATCGAAAACGTCAAGCCTGTCTCTCGTTGATACTTGCTGAATATGGTTCCGGTTTTCCTATTTGGCAAGAGACGATTACAGGACAAAGTGATCTCAAACAAGCACGAGATAAACATATTACATTTCGTCTATCCGATCGAATCACATTAGCTGTCCTACGTTTTAATGATTCTCATGCATCGAAAGAATTCTTTTCCTATTATGTTTCCATACGAAATGATCAACGTTATAAACATCTTTTCGTTCAAACACACAGTCGAAGTTCATCATGCGGCTCGATATTAACTCATCGAAAGAAAATCAATCGACCACCACAACAACAACGACAATCACAACATTTGAGTAAATCATCGATATCAAATCCTTGTCAATTTCAGCATATCACATCTTTACAATTGAAAGATCGAACACGTTTGATATCACTCAATCAATGTTTAACACCAGCTCAAACCTATTCAAATGAATTATTGTGAGAAAACAATCAAACAACTACAAAGAAACGAAGAAAAAAAACAATTTGATAGTAAATCGATAAGATCTCATCATTAGAAATTGAATAGATTTATTGAACTGTAACAAGTATTGACCTCTTTTCATGTTCATTGATCGATCTAGATTTGATTTTCGTGTATCAAGTGGAAAGATAGTGCGAACGAGCAATGAATAGAATATTTTATTTGTTTCATTTGTAATTTAATAAATCATTGGAATATTTAATTGCTATACAAAATCATTGACACACTAATCCCCTTCGAATTAGTACGCGTGCGTGCGTGCGTAGACTACTGCCATTTGATTCTGATTGGCCGAGAAGAAAAGCCAATAGCAAATAGATTTGTTTTGCTGTGTATATTCGGTTATTTCATAGTTTGATTGTTGTTTTTCATCAGTCATGTCTAAACGAGCACATATTCGACGTCGATGTGATAGTGATGATGAGGAAACTAATAATAATCAGCCAGTTGTTGATGATAACAATGATTCAAATTCGAATGATGGAACAAAAGCACCGTAGGAAAACAAAATTTACATTTGTAAATCTCGTTGAATGAAAGAGACGTTTTTTCTAGACCATCGATTGAAGATTTGAAATTACTACAAAAACTTCGTCAACGTAAAAATGGTCTCACAACTGAAGAGCTCGCTCTTGGCCGTCAAACAAATCCTCTATTTCCTTCGAAAAAATCCGACGTAGGTCAAGTTCAATCAAATCTCGAGTTGCTCTAACTGTTTATTTTCTAGTCAAACGATCCCTATAAACTAAAATCCGGTGGTGGTCTCGTCGAAATGAACAATTTCAAACAATCGACTCGTTCATCGAAGGATATGTCGACAATTAATGATAATTTCGCACGAGAAACTAACACACGTGATGAAGACACCGAAATGCAACGGTATATCGAAGATCAACTATCGAAAATTCGACAGAAATCTTCGGCAGATAATTTACCTGGAAATGATGAATTTCAAGATGTTTCAACGAAATTTAAAAAACCAGAAGACACTCTCTTTCATCTCAATAAATTTCTTATAACCGATCATTCGGCACAAGCAAGCGAAGAAATGCTTTCCGATCAAATGCTCAGCGGTATTCCTGAAGTTGATATTGGCGTCGAGTACGACGAATTGATGATAGAAAAAGAAAACGAAAGAATTTTTTTGATGTTATTCTAGAGAAAAAATTCGAAATATTGAAGAAACAGATAAAGCCAAACGAAAATTATTACAAACTTTATGTGACAAAAAAGTCAAAGAGAAGAAATTGCCTTCGACTGCAGCCACTACTGTCGAAACACCATCGAAATCTGCATCAGTTAGTTTTGTTCAACATAAACGATGTATGTTAAGACATATTTGAATACAAAAAGCTAAACTTTTCTATGTTGATAATTTAGTTAATACAGATGGAATGGATATTTTAAATGCGAAAAAACTCAAACAAAATCAAATGAAAGATATTGTTAAACCTCAGCCAGTCGTTGGAAATAAAGAAAAACATCCGACTCTCTTACGAGGTACGTTTATTTGTTGAAATGAATCGATATTCGACCAAAAACGATTTGCTTTCTCTAGATGCCACACTGCCTACTGAACCAGAAAAACCTCTGTCAGAAACAGCTACAGATGATCTTGTATTCGATCAATTTCGTAAGAATTTACACAATTCACGTAACTGGAAAATTCGTCATGCATAAAGTGGGAAAAAAATCGTGTTTATTTGTCAAATAAAATTGTTTACATAGAAAAAAAGATGTTTTTGTTTTCATTTACTTAAGAAGTTTAATTAATAATTGATAGGATGTTAGAAGAACATTTCGTTCGTATTCTAGCTGATAGATTCGTTGACGAAGTTGTTCAATTATTCGACTATTATATTCATCGGTTATTGTCACATTTGTTATTGATGATAACGATGTATTTTCATCGAAATCATGATTTAACATTGAGATCAATTGATCGATATTCACAAGAATATTGTCGTCCATTTGTTTATCGAAATGAATCTTCTTTTGTTTTTCTTTGTTGTTTTTTATGGTTAGTCCTCTATTGATTCTATGTTTCAGATGTCCTCACAGGCCGCTCAACAATTTCTTTTACTAGCTAAATCAGTTCGTGGTTCAGCTGCAGTCAATTTAATCACACGCGTTCTCGAACATTCGGATATCTATGGTTTCGATGAATTTCTTCGGCTCGATTCACTTGTCAATGCACTTAAACAAGATCAACCACAAGTTCTTGCAACATTAACACTCTTTGCCTATGGTACACTTTCAGATTATGAATCTGATCGTGCTCGTTACATAACTCTAACACCATTGGCACGTCATAAACTACAATTGTTAACATTAGCATCACTTGCTGTTCAATCAAGAATTTTACCTTATACAGTTTTATTAAAAGAATTGCAAATTGCAAGTGTAAGAGAACTTGAAGATTTGATTATCGATGGAATTTATAATCAAGTTATACGTGGTAAACTAGATCAATTGAATAAACATTTAAATGTTGAATATGCTATTGCACGTGATGTTAATTCGGAAGCTTTGGATCGAATGGACGATGTTCTAGATAAATGGTGTCGAAATTGTGCGGCTTTACTCAATGTTCTGAAATATGAGGCAACACGTGCCAATGAACAAAAGAAGAAATCATTGGAAGAACAAGATAAATACGGAAAAGAAATGCTATCGGTTATGAAAGCAATTGAAATGCAAGGACAAGGTTCAGGCGGACGGAAGGATAGCAATGAGAATAATAATAATTTAAGTAATTTACAAAATCTATCGAACATGTTAACTGGTAATACGGATTCGAAACAAGGCGGAAATAAGAAAGCAACACGACCGACAACTAAACGTTTCTTACATTCATAAAAGAAAACAAGCAAATAAACAAAAAATTTCTTTCTTTCGTTTGTCCTTTCTTTTTTCTTCTGTGCGTGTGTGATATATTCTTTTATTCTTGAACAATAAAACGATTTCCTAAACACGGATCTTTCAGATGGAGAATACATTTGATCAAGATTTTTGTCCGGCATGTGGAACAATTTTGCCTCTACCCGATGGATCGATGTTCATTCAATGTTTATTATGTAAGAAAATTCAAGATGTTTCGGGTGAGAAACTTGGCTTTTTCTATTGTTTATTGGCAAAAAATAAGCGAATATTTCATAGTCTTTCATGGAGCACAAACAAAAGTTCAAGTGAATTTTCAAAATACTCGAGATGATAAAGATACTAGTCACTTGGAAGGACTACCAGAAGGAACATTGGTATGATAGAAACATAATTGAAAATTCGATTGAACAGGCAATTCTTCTTGTATTTAAAGATTCAACGAAAATGTCCACGATGTGATCACGATGAGATGGCGTTTACAACAAGACAATTGCGTTCAGCTGATGGTAAAATGTCTTTGATTGACAATAAAATCTAGTTTTTTTTTGTTTTTCGTTGTAATTTGTAGAAGGACAAACGGTTTTCTACAAATGTCCACAATGCAAGTATGTAGTATCAACAATCAATTCATTTCGATACAAAACTTTTTTTCTTTTAGTTTTCAAGAACAAGAAAATTCTTGATCATCATTCTTTTTTTTTCTTTCTTTCTGTTATTGTTATTGAATAAACATTGAATAAAACTCAAAAGAATGTTTCTTGACCTATGAATCTTTCTCTCAAATATCAATCCTTTTAATCATTGTATCGTAACCTTACAAGTCAATATCATGACTATCTAAATCTGTTTTGAAACAAAGGATCAACAAAGGATTCGAACGTTTTGTCGTTCGTCTCATCATTGTCCTTTTCTTTTCTCTTCGTAAAGCAAAATGAACCTAAGTCAATCTATAATACTAATTGTAACAAGTTTTATCAGCAGTCTTGCTTCTCTATTAACTCTAATCGGATTAACAACTCCGAAATGGTTGATTAAACATAGCCGAGGTCTTTGGAATTGTAATGGTACTTGTTCATCATCGACAGCTGCGTTGACTATTCTCGCATTTCTCTTACTTGTTACAAGTACAATCTTTTTAATTGTTCTTCTTTCGAATCTATTACCTCAATATTTACGTATTTTACCATTGTGTTTTATGGTTTTGGGCACGTTGTTTCTTCTGAGTGCAACATCGAGTTATTTACGTCGGTTTAATAAAATCGGTTATAGTTTTGAATTAGTTGTTGCTGCACATGCATTTGCTTTTCTTGGCTCAGTTTTACTCGCTTTTTGGTATGGTACAACAATCAATGACGATAAACAATCATCGACAACTGTTTGAAAGTAACATATATACACACTAGTACATGTCCAATTCCTTTCTTTCGCTTGTAAAAAATAAATTTCATTTCAAATAAAAACAATATACATATACGCAAACACATGTCTGTCTATCGATTTTTCTCTCCTATATGACCACCTCGATCGACGTGTTTAAATAACGTAAATACATAAACGACGATCATTCGTCTAGTCAACAGAAGACAATAGATCATGTCCGATTATCATCTACATCGAACATCTTTAGATGGTCAATCATGTGTTGAACCATCATGTACATCACCAGCTCGACATCGTTGTAAACATTGTCTCAAAACTTATTGTGACATGTGCGTTCGAGTACATAAACGATATGTTTTACAAGAAATGAATGATATTGCCAAACAAGTAGACTAAATATTTAGTTTTTCTTTATTTTTAAAAACCAACTTTTCTCTATGTATGAAAGATGGAATTAAATCGACAACAAAGTCAACTCGAAGTTCGTTCATTTATCGAACGACAACGTGCTGATGCACGTGCCAAAGCTGAAGCAATGCAGCGTGATATCATCCGACGTATAAACGAAGCCAATCAAAATGTTTTACAATATATGGATGATCGAGCTCAAATGAAACTGTCACGTTTAACTGATGCTTTGAATACATTCGATCAAGATGCTACTGAACTGAAAGCATCACTTTCATCCGAACAATTTCTTACAGCTAAACGAATCATTGAATTACGAACGAAATATGCATCGAATATGTTCGATGATCGATTGAACCATGATAATGATGATGATGGTGAACATGAAGATGATTCATCGAATGTGCATACGAATAATCATGAACAGCCCGATTGGGAGAAAACATTCTTTGGCAATGGTGATAAATATCGAATGTACGATGAATTAATTAATCTTCGAACGAAATGGCCATTTCTTGCGCCGGCTTTAACATCGATTTATTATGCATCGGAAAAAGATTTCTCATTAGATGATATTCGAACATTTTTAGAATATCGACATGATAAAGTTTTAAATCTATTCAATGAACATTGTAAAACCATTGGCAAAGGACCAGTACAAGCAACAGTTGAAGATCTTTCATTCTATCGATATAAATCATCGATACCAATTAATCAAGTACATGATTCGAATTTCGATCGTTGTCTACATGATTCAATCAATCATGATGAACATCATCATCAATATCATCAAGAACTAGCAAATACGATGAATGAATCAATGAGATTATAAAAACTCG
>Ga0209935_1002810_pt1 | contig 19797 bp, 15 predicted proteins | sample ThiBio_1000_plan_2_FD_183958 | JGI IMG/M metagenome (GOLD analysis project Ga0209935, IMG submission 183958) | Wastewater bioreactor microbial communities from Cape Town, South Africa - Thiocy_cont_1000_plan (SPAdes) | ecosystem: Engineered > Bioreactor > Thiocyanate-remediating >...
TATAAGTAAATATTCTCTCTTTACAAAGCAACGAGTTTCCAGTTCGTTTTCTTTGTAAGTATTGACCTAACTACTACTTATGATCTTTTCGATTGCGATCATTTGAATGTTAGTCTTTGTAATAGTCGGCCTCTTCTCCAACCAGTCAGAACTAAAAAAATAATGTTTTAAAACGGATTACGCACGTCGATAAAAGAAAATGTATAATATTTACTGATGAAATCTGATATCGCAATGCTGAATTACATTTGATCTATCCATTTAAAAATCAAACAAGAAAATTCTAAATATTGAACTCGTGAAAGTGATTGAATTGTGAATATGAGATGACAATCCATTGTTTGTCCGAAATAAATGGAAAAAGTATGAACATTTCATTCTTTCTCTCATTAAATGACAAATACGAACAAAAACCAAATATAATTGATGAAAAATGAATTTCACTCGTTCAATACTTCGAATTTTCTTATTTGATTTTTAAATGGATAGGTCAAATGTACTTCAGCATATCGATATCAGATTTCATAAGTAAATATTATTCATTTTTTCTTATTTCGGTATCAATTTATAATCTCTAAGTACATACGTTTTCTCTCGATTTCTAATTACAATACTTATTACATTTTTTTGTATAAATCACAGGACGAATTCAAATTTGGCCTCAATTTCAGTTTTGTTTGCAACGAGAGATAAAAGAAAGAGAATAATATGATGAATATGCAATGGTTGATCGTTCTATTGATAGTACACATTGATTTAACATACGGTACAAGTTCGAACTACTCACCGCATATAACTTCACATCCATCGAATAGCGAAGTTCATTCTCGTCTTCTTCTGGTCAAAGGAACTTGTGGATCAAATGGAAATGGTACCATCGTAATTTCAGCTCATAATAATAATTTTCCAAATCAATCATTTCTTGTACGAAATGGACATTTTAAAGCACTGATTCATTTATCACCTGGTAAAAATCAAATCCAATTAACATTTGATAATAATAGTATTGATCAATGGAAATCATCTTGGACAGTCAAATATATTCCATTATTACAAAATCCTCCTCTTCATTTATGTATTATCGTTGGATCTGATTCTCCACTTACTTATGATGATACTCCAGATGCAAAGCATCCACCCAATTTAGAAACAGCAATTAAAAAATTACGATTAACAGGTTATTTCTGGCAAGCATACACCGCCTCACAAATATATTCGAATGGTTTCGGTCATCGTTCATTTCGTTTGGATGAATCCTGGCAAGCTGATAGTTTGAGTTCGAATGATCAATGATTTCGACATACAGCCATTGTTCATGTCGTGAAAACGAATTATACAATTGCTGAAATTCGTAATCCACAACGAACAAAACATAATTCAGATGGAAAAACAAAGTATAGTCTTTGGAATATTGCATTAGAAGCTATTCGTTCAAGATTTACTGCCGAAAGAAACTATGTCGCTGCATTAATCTTTGATTGTCATACTCTCTTCTCTTGGCCAGCATCATTCGAAGAAATAATTCCAAGTTTTATGAACACACGACCTGTCGATACGAATTACATTGGTATCGATTTCGAAGGTAATACATGTTGGATTGCAGCGAATGTTGGTATTGGTGCAATGTTACACGAAGTTGGACATGCATTCGGTTGTTCACATCAACGCAGTGGCGCCATGCGTCGAGATTATATTCGTTTAAGTCGATCATTTTCAGTCATTGAACCATCTGGTCCACCAGCATTAAATGGTAAAGAATGTGCGTGGCATCGATTGGATCTATTAAGATTTCGAGCACATCCATGTTTTGCATTGCCTGCGGATTTAACTGTTAACAAAAATGGGTTTATGAAGTGATTATTTCTGAAGAAGAACTACGAAAACATGCTGATGGAGAAGGAAAAATAAAGATTAATGTTATTGGTCTCAATGGACAAACAGCGTCCGTCGATAATGTTCAAACTTTGATCGATGGTGAAGAAGTTCCTCCGCTAGGAAAAGTTTGGAAAACAAAGAAATTAGAATACTATGAAGGTTCACCTTCAACAGTTTTATTTCATAATGAATCTTTTACAAAACTGCGAATCTATTCTGGTCGCGCTCTCGATGGCATCGAATTTTTTACCGAAGAAGAATCGTTGAACTCTGTTATTCTCAAGATCGGCAACATAAAGATTATTTTCAATATCAAATGATAAACCTTGAGGATACTTCAACTGATTTAATCCTTCCCCTTCATTATTACCAACAACAACAACAACAACAACACGGCCTTCTTTTGATCCCAATACCCAACGCATTATTCGATGATTCCCTGGATCAGCTATTTAAATATCACCAACTTCATTCACTACTAATCCTTGAGAAGGAAAGAATTTAAAAAATATTTTGTTTTGAATAATATACGACTAATGCAAATGAAAATGACTTCTTTGTTGAGAACTGAAGCGAAATAGAGTATATTCTGTGATAAAAATATTTCGAATGTAATTAATTTTTGAAAAAAAGAGAAGATCTTATTATGAAAAGATTGACCTGAATGACGAATAACTCACTCCAATTGTTTAATCGATGTTCAACGAGTTGTAAATGTTGTTGATTATTCATTTGTATTTTAATTTCTGCAACTTTTTTTCTTAGTTCTAGATTTTGAGTAATTAGAAAAGTGAAAAGATCCTTAGATGGTTGTAATGGAAATATTTTCATTCATTTCTATACAAAATCTAAAAGAAAGTGAAGTGTGTATTATGAATATAATATTTATTCGTTTAAAATGAAAAATGCTTTTTTTATCTTTGTTTGTTTCAAAAGATAAAATCAGTTGTTATTAACTGATGAAACATATTTTGTTCGACTGTTGTTGAACTTGTATTTAAAAAAGTAAAATATTGATTGTTGTACGGACATTCTTGTTTATTCAATGTTTTGTTTATTTGATAGAGTGAGTTCGAAAAAACCCGGTGAAATGAATGAAGCTCGATTTTTATCATACAACTTCTTTGCTAACAAATGGTCACTCAACGGTAAGATAATCGAATAAAAAGACTGCGTAAAAAATATTTCTATTTTAATTTGAAATAACTATAACATCTGTTCTTGTAATAACGATTTTAATGAATTGCTAATTTGAAGGTCAAAAATAATTGCAGAAACTTTCGAACAGATGCGTTTTTTCATGTTCAAAATCAGTTATTTAGTCAAGGAAATGCGTCAAACAACTAAATTTGAACAAAGATAAAAACTCCTCTTCATTTTAACTTGTATTTAACGTTAACAAATCATTGCAGTGAAATAAATAAAAATGTTTTCTGTCAGTTTGATCTTGTTACATTTGATAAATGCTCATCCTCAATTAAATCTTTATTATACAGATGAAGTATATGAAGATGAGAATGTATTTTATCATGACTGCTTACGCATGGTTGGAATGATGGGCTTCGAAAAGGAAAAATTAGATGTGGAAAATTTCTTCTATTGTCTTAGTGAATCTCCATCGCAGTTTCATATCAATACCGATAAAACCATTTCAAAGTTTACATTTGATGAACTTAAACAGAAGAATATCTCTGTTGAACAGTTGTTTCATTGGTCAGCACCTATTGGTCTTATTGAAAATTATCAAATTTATTTAAACAACTTTTCGTTAACACTTGTAAATCAAACATTTTACAATTGTTCTTTACCAAGATTTGGACCACAATGTCAATATGAATTGGTCGATTATCCATTGGATTATCACAATTTAACATTATACAATATAATTCAAAAAATGTTTCTTTCAAATGAAGGATACACACAGATATCAACTTGTTATGTTCATTTGCAATGTGATTATGGTACAAGATCAATTTGTTTAGATTGGACAGATATTTGTAATGGACAGATTAATTGTTTGAATGATGGAATCGATGAAAAAGATTGTTGGCAATTGGAAGTAAATCAATGTAATGATGATGAATACCGATGCACAAATGGAATATGTATACCAAACATCTTTTATAATGATAAGACACATACTTTTAATTGTCTAGACACGAGTGATTATCTCCGAAATGGAGCATCGGCGATAAGTGATTGTACGTATAATTACTATGCAGGATTTCGATGTCTTGATAGAATGTGTGATAGTCAATATTTTACAGATTCTTGTGAGATAGGTCGAGATAAACTAATGTATGACACTCAACATCTACAATTAGTTTCTTCGAATACAACATCTGATCATTGTTGGTTAGCTGTCATATGTTTCATTAATAAACCAAAATCAACTGATTCAATTTGTCAAAGATTTTGTCAAATTAATTCATGTTTAGATATTATTCAAACTAATTGTTCTGATCTGATATTTTATCCTAATTTTCCAGTTTTATTTGGAAATATTTATCTCGCTTATAACAAAACTGATGCACCTTATTGGAATAATATATCTTATCAATTTGTTCATATGTGTTATCAGACAACTGATTATGATTCATTTTTTATGAATATAGAAAAGATATCATTTGGAAATACAATATGTGTTCGTGTTGGAGCAATTATGCCAATTGATCGGTGCACGTATTCTTATCCATCGAGACAATTGTTGCATAACTGTATTTTAACCGTTTTAAAACGTTTGTTAAAACAATATCATCGTCCTTCTAAATACAACAGTGAAATTTGTAATCGAACTCAAATATATCAATGTATGAATTCTTCGAAATGTATTTCAATTTATCGTCTATTCGACCAAAACAATGATTGTCCTTACATGGATGATGAAAATTTGAATATGATTCGTAGTATTAATACAAATATTTTAAATATCTTAAACAAAACACATCACAAGTGTCCCAGGGAGGACAAATACGTTTTGTATCGTTCACAGGATACTCTCGATTATAAATGCACTGGTATTCTTGTTAGTATCGGCCAAGACCGGAATACATTGATTAGTTATCTTGAGAATAATATACTGTTTGAACGTATTTGTGATGGATACTCTGAATTATTGCCCATCTCGATTGGTGATCAAAATTATACTGATGAAACTGAATGTCAATATTGGCCATGTAATAATTTTTACACTCGATGTAACAAGGAATGGAACTGTCCTACAAATGAAGATGAAATCGGTTGTTCAACGTCAATGAACTTTAATTGTTTATCTCCCAAACTTTTATGTGTTTCAAAGAAAACATTTCAAGTTAATTGTTTATCCAATAATAAAATCAACGATAGTCATATTGATTGTCTTGGTGGTACAGATGAGTTATTATGTACATCAAAATTTCCGAGACCAGTAATACCAAATAATTACGAGAAGTATAATTATTTTCATTGTATGAACAATAATTCACATTTATGCATATCATTCGAACAATTATGTGACGGAAACAATGACTGTGAAGATGGCAATGATGAACAGTTTTGTTCTATGTATTTTCCTGCAGTTAACGAAATACTTCCTCCAAATTATGTTCATTTTAGATCCTATAGAGTTAATGAAATCGGAACATTCTCAAATGTTTTTTCAATAGAAAATAAGGAAACTACAATGATTTCCAATTCATTTCCGATTCAATCATCTTTTCGTGCTAGATATCATTGTCAACTTGGTTTACCTGTTCGCGTTCGATTAAATCACAAAAATCAATCATCAACATTATCCTGTTTTTGTCCACCTAATTATTACGGCTCACAATGCCAATATCAAAATCAACGAATTAGTCTTGCATTAAAACTTCAAGTATTTTCTGATTCTCATCGAATATTATTCGCGATTTTAATCTTACTCATTGATAATACAACTGAAAAAGTTATTCAGTCAGCTGAACAACTAACCTATTTATCTGCAACTGATTGTCCAAGAAAGTTGAATGTTTATTTACTTTATGGAACTCGACCAAAACAATCCGAAAGAGAATATGCAATTCATATTGATATTTATGAAAAAGAAACATTAAAACATCGAGCTAGTTTTCTTTATCTAGTTCAATTTCCATTTTTACCTGTTCATCGGTTAGCTTATCTTATCCAACTTCCATCAACTGAAGAACAAGATCACAGTTGTTTGAACAGCCAATGTGTTCATGGTAAATGTATGAAATATTTGAATAATCTTCAAAATTATACATTTTGTCAATGTGATCGAGGTTGGACAGGAAAATATTGTAATATCTCTTATGATTGTCAATGTTCATCAGATGCTAAATGTCTTGGTGTTTTATCTAATCATCGATCGATCTGTTTATGTCCTCCAAATAGATATGGTTCTCGTTGTTTACTAGATGATTTAATATGTCAAATAAATGGCAATTCTACATGTCTAAATGATGGTAAATGTATTTCAGATGAAAATCATCTGATGTCCAATCAAAAGTTTCAATGCCTTTGTAAAAGTGGATATAGTGGAAATCGTTGTGAAAATAAAGATGTTCAACTTAATCTTACCTTTGAACATCTGATCACCCTCACCCTCAAGCATGTTTTTATTCATTTTATTCACGTAGAAGAGCCGCCACAGTATGTATAGATTTTTTTTTTTTCTTCAATATTTATCATTTTCCTGTTTTATAGGCTTGGTCCGAGAGAACTATGGATAGTAACGAGATCGTCTAGCTTTCGTACGATAGCACTGCAAAAAGATTTCATCGTAATCAACTGGTCAAAACCTTTCGATACAGTTTTTGTCGAGTTAACAGAAAACAAATTTTATTTAGCACATGTTCAATCTGAGTATAATCAATCAGCAATTATCAATAAAACAATTCAATCATCTGACTATTGTCCACATGTGAATGAATTATTTAATGAAACAATTCGTCAATGGCATTTCATTCGTCAAATAAAATATTATCATTTACCATGTCAAAATCAATCATTGAATCTGTCTTGTTTTCGTGATGACAAACATTTATGTATCTGTTATGATTTCTATGAGAAACGTCTATCTAATTGTTTTAAATTTGATTTTAATCTCAAATATAATTGTTCTGATGATCGGAGTATTTGTGAAAATGATGGTAAATGTTTTCAAGATGATGAATCTTGTCCAAAGCGATCGGCGTGTCTTTGTAAACCATGTTATCATGGTCGACGATGTCAACATCGAACAAGCGGATTTGGATTATCACTTGAAGGCATTTTAGGCTCACAAATTCTCCCAATTAAAAGTCTTTCCAGTCAACCAACAATAATTCGAACAAGCTTTGCGTTGATACTTGTATTTACTCTAATAGGATTGACAAATGGCATCGTGTCATTGATAACATTCCATAACAAATTAATTTGTGAAGTTGGATGTGGTTTATATTTGTTATCATTACCTATTATATCAATTATTTTGATGATTCTATTTCAATTGAAGTTTATTGTTATTCTTTTAACCCAAATGAAAATTTTACCAAATGGCTTATTTATGAAAATGCAATGTCACTCATTAGATTATCTTGTTCAAGTTTGTCTTAGTTTAGATCAATGGTTAAATGCATGTGTTGCTATTGAACGTGTTGTTACGACAAAACAAGGAGCCAAATTCAAGAAAGAAAAAAGTCGTAATGTAGCAAAGGGAATTATATTTCTAGTGATTGCTATTACAATGGCAAGTTTAGTTCATGATCCATATTTTCGATTGGTATTTGAAGATGATAGTGGTGACGATGATGACGATGAACTTCAAGTTAAAAGAATTTGGTGTATTGTTCGTTATAATTCTCAATTTCAAATCTATAATTCATTGATTCATTCGTTACACTTTTTTGGTCCATTTTTCTGTAATATCATTTCTTCGATTCTCTTAGTTGTAACTCGATCTCGTCAACAAGAAAATCTTCAAAAAAATCAAATATTCAAAACAATTTTGAGAAAACAATTTGAAGAACACAAACATCTTTTAACAGCACCAATTATTCTTGTTATTCTTGCATTGCCAAGATTGATTTTAACATATCTATTTAAATGTATGGAATCAGAAAGTGATGCTTGGTTATATTTGTGTATTTATTTGGTCACATTTATTCCATCGATGTTAACATTTGTCATATTTATTTTACCATCGAAATTTTACAAAAAAGAATTTCAAAAAACATTTCAAGAATATCGAACAAGGATTCGGCGTCGGTTAGGTTTTAGCTAATCTATATTATATCGTGTTCACTTTTGTTTCAGAAAATAAAAGACAACGAAGGTTAAAGATGAATGAACGTAGAATTCAATATTGAGTTAGCTATTTGAGATGTTCATGCCGACCAAATTTGAAAATTTAACTGAGAGAAATAGTTTCAAGTTCAATACTACTGAGAAATAATTGACGCACCCGAACCATCAGCAAAGTGAGTTTTTATTTTGAATTGAAAGTATGATAATGATGATGAGATATTATATTAAAATAATCTTAATCAGAATAAACTAATTGAAAGATTCAGTAAAGATATCAAATGCTATTTTCTATTTTTTAGCGTTGACGATGTTGCAGCAGTTCGGCACGTTTCAAAGTTTAGATTGTTTATACTCGTTATATCAAGTTTGACTTCAATCTTCTTGTTAACAACAGGTGTGGTTTTGAGGGTGTTGAGGGTGTTCTTAATGGTGCTGAATGTATTTGTAGTCTTCTTCACATACTGATATTAACCTTTCGTTTTTTAAAGAAGAGTGATCTTTTTCTTCGAATCACAAATATTTTGTCAATCGTTTTGCTTTTCTCTCAACTCGTTTGGATACGTTTTGGCGCTGAATGGATATCTGGTGTCCAAAGTCATGTTCAATTCGATAATGCCGCTGATGAAAATTACTGTCATCCAATAGTATATGCAATCGCATCTGAAATGACAACTGCGCTTTACACGATAATTGGTGTAACTCTATGCTCAGCATTTACAGCTCTAATTTTCAATCAAAATTAATTACATTCGGAATTATTTAGTCAAGAAAACAACGATCCTTTTTAACAGTTAAGCCAAAACCCTTTTTCATAAGTTTGTCTTTTCCATTGTCCGATACATCACATTCATCAATAAAAACACTTTCCTATTCTTTGGTAATCCGATCTTCTGCACATTTATTTCTAATAATCATCAAACATATTTTCGTAAACTAATGATAATTCTAGTTGCTTGAAGGCAGCAGATTTAATACAATTATTGGAATGCGACTTTTTTATTCTACGCAAACAGATCGGAGAGAGATGAAACACGAATGAAATTACCTATGTTTTTCAATAACGAACGAATTCAAAAAGAAAGAAGACAAAAAATAATCTCGATTCAATTTTATTCATTTTTCTTCCTTCACGAGATAACACTTTATTACTCGTATGTCTCCATATCTTTTCTTTACATTAAATAATATCAAACATGGCGACATCAAATCTTTCAACAACATGTTTTACATGTAAAGAAGAAACAACAACATATTCTTGTCCTGGTTGTTCAAAACAGTTTTGTGCGGATGATTTAATGAAACATCGAGAAGAATTAAAATTACGATTTCATGAAATTGAACATCAACGAAATGAATTCGTGCAAATGCTAAATGATCAACAAAAAACTATTCCGAATAATCATCCTGCGATTATTCAAATTAATCTTTGGGAACAAAAATCAATCGAAAAAATTCAACAAACAGCTAAAGAACAACGACAAATTGTTCAACAATCTATTCACGGATATCTTCCGCAAATACAAACTCAATTCAACGATTTTACTCAACAAATCCAACAAATTAACAAAAAAAAAGATTTTAATGAAAAAGTTTTAGAAAAATTACAAATTCAATTAAAAGAAATTCAACAACAAATTAATCAACCGACAAATATTCAAATTAACGAAGATTCTTCTTCAACATTTATTCGAAAACTATCTATTCAAATTCTTCATTCTCAACATCAAACAAAGATTTATCATCGGCATCAACTCAAATCAAATATCAAATGGAAACCAAATGCACAAACAATTGCTGGAGGAAATGGACAAGGAAACCAATTAAATCAACTCAACTGTCCTTTTGGAATCTATGTCGATCATCAACAACAACATATTTATATTGCTGATCACTGCAATCATCGTATTGTTAAATGGAAATTAGGTGAAAACAATGGAGAAATTGTTGCGGGAGGAAATGGTCAAGGAAATAGAATTGATCAATTAAATTATCCAACTGATGTTATTGTCGATGAAAAGAAGAAATCTTTGATTATTTGTGATCGAGACAATAGAAGAGTTGTTCGATGGTCATTAGAAAATCCAAATGATGATAAAGAAATTCTCATTGAGAATATTTGGTGTCAGGGATTAATGATGAATGAAAATGGAGATTTATTTGTTTCTGATTATAAGAATCATGTAGTGAAACGGTGGAGAAAAGGTGAAATAGGAAAAGGAAAAGAAGGAATAATTGTTGCAGGTGGAAATGGAGAAGGAAATAAACTCAATCAATTGAATTATCCGATATATATTTTCATTGATCGAGAAGAAACTGTTTATGTGTCAGATTTTTCGAATAATCGTGTAATGAAATGGTATAAAGGTGCAAGTGAAGGTATTGTTGTTGCTGGTGGACAAGGTCCAGGAAATAGTTTAAAGCAACTAAATTGCCCTTATGGATTACTAGTGAATGAAGTTGGCGATATTTATGTGGCTGATAGAAATAATCATCGAATAATGTGTTGGTCATTGGGATCAAAAGAAGGTCGTGTTATTGTTGGTGGAAATGGTGAAGGACAAGGACCAAGTCAGTCGAATTATCCAATATGTTTATCATTTGATGTTGAAAATAATCTTTATGTTGTTGATGAAGGAAATAATCGAATTCAACGATTTAACGTTGATAATAAAGATCGAAATTGAAAAGTATAATGTTGATAAACTTTGATTATTCCAAAGAATTGCCGAGAGAATCTTTGCATCTTTGGATGTGATCGAATTGTTTGATAATTTAAGCTTTGTGCATTTACGTTGATGAATTGCAAATTGAATTACAATCGGCATATTATCATCAGCTAATTTCTTTTCTGATAAATTCAGTTTCGAATAGTTCTCTTGTTCCAGAATAAATCTTTGAAGTTCGTAATTCTTTTCTCCGATTGTCACGTTAGTTTCTTTAGTGCACCATTGATGGCATATTTGTTATTCAACAATATAATCAGAGAAGAATAAAATCGATTGAAATTTATTTGAGTTTTCGATTTAATATTAAATATAATCTCGTGCAGTCGATGATTAGTATATCATTGAAAACAATATGGATATCGCGCCACAGATCGAAACCTATCGGTGGTTTTGAATTAAATTCAAGTCTACGTAGAATATAATTGAAATCTCAATAAACCATCGTTAACAATGGACTTTTCTACCGATTTTATAGAGCTGATAAATATTTGCAAATACATTATTTTGTTTGTTCTTTATTAGTGTGAGATAGATAATCTGAAGAATATTTTTAAAAAGTTGTTCGCAAAGGTTTCAACTACAATCTCAACTGTCGAATAAATGTTTATAAAAAATAAAATGAATTTGTTTTGCATGAATTCATACTAAGTTCAGTTTCATATTATTGTGTGTAAATTTGACTCGATCTAACCAAATGAATCTTTGTTTGATAATTTTAATGAATAAATTCAAATATTTGAAAATCTCCAAGAGAATTTTGATCGTATGATTTTCGATTTAATTCTTTATCCTGATCGTCCACGTTGTTTATTTTCTCATATAAATACATGTGTACAGCGGAAATAACATCAGAATAAACTTTTGTTTGCACGATATTCTTACTGCGATGAATAATTGTTCGAGTGATGAATTATTATGGTGTCAATTACATTGCATATGTGAAGGTTATTTTAATGGTAAAGAGAATCGGTATGATAGTGTTCAGTCGATTCCTCAATTTGGAAGTGGAGGAACAATACGACAACGGAATTATTCTTATCGATGTCGAGCTGTTAAAGGTGACTGGCAAGCTCAATCATATTATACTCGATTGGATTCAAAAAGTGAACCATTTAAATCAGATTATATTATTTATAATAATTATTAATCACAATCCAGTTGAAATCTTACGTCGTTGTGCTAAAGTAGGCGTATCTCTCATACGTATGATTGGTCTTATCTAATAGATTATTCAAAATAAATCGAAGTAGAGCGAGAGGTGATTATTCGTTCGAAAGTTGAGTCAGACTCGGCGATGAATGTAATTCAACAATGGAAATCGAATCGTAATGAATTGGTTCAATCTCAAGAGAAAGTATTTGTTGATAACCATTCAGAATCGAAGAATCCTGTTGGATTACATTTATCGATTTGTGAAACTGCTTATGAACTAGCATGGTTAGTATTTAATAGTGAACAGCCAGATTCGGAATTATAATTGCAGTAGTTTATGATGGAAGTTTCACTTCATTGGATGGTCAAATTATATTCAATGGACAAGATATTGTCATTTGGGATCAATATCAATTCAAACAACAACAATTACATCGTCGAAGTCAAAATAATTTAAACTGATTTCATATTTTTCTTTTTTTTTGTAAAATTATTGATTAAAAAAAACGTTTTTCTCAAATATATCGTCGCTAGTTTATTAACTCGAATATCTTATTACATTAAAGATCCATTATGTGATACACAAACATATTCATCAAACAATGAAATTTTCAAGGTTTACCACCATCAAGGGATCAGTTGTCTTTTGTCAATTTGTCCTTCTTTTCATTGTATTAGTCATTAACTCTTCGACACGATGGATCTCTGACATCAATCTAAAATAGTCTCTCTCTAAACAATTGTCGTTTTATTTTTACGGAAAACAATTAATTGACACGAGAGATGAACAAGTTATAATCCTGTGAGAAAAACATTGACCGAAGATTTGCAAAAACTGAGATTGTATAACGATTAAAGAGTTTGATTAAAATATTAAATAGCAGCTTAAATCAGCTTCTGAATCCGATGGTCGACAAACAAAACCATGGTGTGTCACAGGATATTCATTCAAAATACCAAGACCATTTCATTTTAATACTTTTTAGAGTTCTTCTCATAGATTCGTTACAAAAATCGAATCGTTTTCAACACATAGAAATAGAATAGATCGTCTGATATCATTTGTATCTTGTTCAACTAAAAAATTGCAAAATCAAACTTCCAAATAAATCAGTCAAAATAATGATCGCTGCTTTAGTTTCAACAATTTTAGAAGGATTTATTTTCATTGATTATTTCGATTTCACCTTGTGACTTATCAGTTTGTTTCGCACCACGATTAACACAACATTCGTTACTCTTTTTTTTTCTTTTATTCGCTGTCTCGATGTTTTTTTTATGTCACATGTACAAATATAGAGAATGATTCAGTCTACTATGGTTACCTTTACAATTTCCCCAATGTTTCTCGATTCTCCTATTTTTTTTATAATCATCAAACATTTTTTCGTAGCCTTACGATAATTCTAGTTAGGGGTTTGACTATAGTATATTTTCGTGTCTCCATATCTTTTTTTTCCTTCACACAAAGAACAATATTAAACATGGCAACATTCAATCTTGCAACTAAATGTTTTACATGTAAAGAAGAAACAACAACATATCCTTGTCCTGGCTGTTCAAATCACTTTTGTGCGGATGATTTAATGAAACATCGAGAAGAATTAAAATTACGATTTCATGAAATTGAACATCAACGAAATGAATTCGTGCAAATGATAAATGATCAACAAAAAAATATTCCGAATAATCATCCTGCGATTATTCAAATTAATCTTTGGGAACAAAAATCCATTGAAAAGATTAAACAAACAGCTAAAGAACAACGACAAATTGTTCAACAATCTATTCACGGATATCTTCCGCAAATACAAACGCAATTCAACGGTTTTACTCAACAAATCCAACAAATTAACAAAAAAAAAGATTTTAATGAAAAAGTTTTAGAAAAATTACAAATTCAATTAAAAGAAATTCAACAACAAATTAGCCAACCAAACAACATCGAAATTAAACAAGATTCTTCTTCAATATTGATTCATAAATTATCTATTCAAATTATTCATTCTCAACATCAAACAAATCTTTATCATCGGCATCAACTCAAATCAAATCTCAGATGGAAACCAAATGCACAAACAATTGCTGGAGGAAATGGAGAAGGAAACCAATTAAATCAACTCAGCTCACCTTTTGGGATCTATGTCGATCATCATCAACAACAACATATTTATATTGTTGATACTTACAATTATCGTATTGTTAAATGGAAATTAGGTGAAAATGAGGGACAAATTGTTGCAGGAGGAAATGGCTATGGAAATAGAATTGATCAATTGAGTATGCCAACTGATGTCATTGTCGATGAAAACAATAAATCTTTGATTATTTCTGAGTGGGGAAATCGAAGAGTTGTTCGATGGTCTTTACAAAATCCAGATGATAAACAAATTCTCATTCAGAATATTTTAGGTTGGGGATTAATGATGAATGAAAATGGAGATTTATTTGTTTCTGATTGTGAGAATCATGCAGTGAAAGTATGGAGAAAAGGTGAAATAGGAAGTGGAGGAGAAGGAAGAATTGTTGCAGGTGGAAATAGTTGTGGAGATAAACTCAATCAATTGACTGGTCCGGGGTACATTTTCATTGATCGAGAAGAAACTGTTTATGTTTCAGATTACGGTAATCATCGTGTAATGAAATGGTTAAAAGGTGCAAATGAAGGTATTGTTGTTGCTGGTGGACAAGGTCGAGGAGATAGTTTAAATCAGTTATGTTATCCTAATGGATTAGTAGTGAATGAAGTTGGTGATATTTATGTGGCTGATTATGGGAATCATCGAATAATGTGTTGGTCATCAGGAAGCAAACAAGGTCGTGTTGTTGTTGGTGGAAATGGTGAAGGAGAAGGATCAAATCAGTCGAATTATCCAATATGTTTATCATTTGATGTTGAAAATAATCTTTATGTTGTCGATTATGGAAATAATCGAATTCAACGATTTAATGTTGATAATAAAGACTAAAATTAAAAAGTATAATGTTAATACACTTTGATTATTCCAAAGAATTGCTGAGAGAATCTTTGCACCTTTGGATGTGATCGAACTGTTTGATAATTTAAGTTCTGTACATTTTCGTTGATGAATTGCAAATTGAATTACAATCGGCATATCATCATCAGTTAATTTCTTTTCAGATAAATCGATTCTCGAATAATTCTCTTGTTCAAGAATAAATCTTTCGATTATGACCTTAGTTTCTGGTCGAGAATGTTGAAAATAAGTGAGCGAAATATGAAAAGAAAGTAATGCATACAAAGACCAAATGAGAAAACGAAGATTTGAATTCCGGAGAAATTAGTTAAATAAAGAAGAAGAGCTGAGCCAAAAGCTGCAGCTAATGCTAAACCTGCGTTTGCTAATAACGTCGTTGTACATTCTCTTTGTATTTCTGGTGAAAGTCTTTCAATTGTTCCCAAAGTATCATCATGCAGATTTAGAATCAGATTTCTCAGAAATTGAAGCGTCTCTCCAACATCACTTGTAACTTTACTCGCTATTCCACTCATTCGAAATGTTTATTTTTTAGTAAACGAAAAGAAAAAAATGTCGAACTGTATTGGAAAGATAAGGTCCTTGTCCAATTTCATAGATACACATGACTGGACAATGATCAAAAACTGAATATCCATTCTCACGAAGAATTCGTCGAGGATGATAATTTTCATTTAAATCTCCCATAAACACAACAGCTAATTCAGGATTATTGATTTTCTCTTATTAATCTTTCAACGCTTGAACAGCTCGACGTGTTTGTTGTTTTCTAACATTGACATGGGAATTTCGTTCCACAGCATGAACAATTTCAATGCCTAATGCCGTGTAAATCACTACATAACCTCGAGTTGACCAACGTTCACGACGAACGATTTCAACATCGGCTAAACCACTTTTCAATCAATTCAATTCGACTATTCCATCGCGAACTTTTATCAACAAATTTAACAGTTTTTCTTTATTTGAAGTTATTCTCAGAAAATCAAAACGGTCTTTTTATACTTCAACAAAACATCACTTCAACGGTTATAACAAACAACTTTTGTCATGCGCAACGACTTTTTACTTGTTTCTTTTTTATTTTTAGTTTAATCACAAAAAGTCATTAGGGAAAATAAAATGTTTCAATTCTCTTTGTTCTTCATCGATTTCATAGAAACTACGAGTCACTCGTAACAACGACTAAACTTCACGTTCGCTATCAAAACTCAAATCACCGAAAATAAATAACAAATGAAACAGATTAACAGCTAATGAGAGCGAGAACATCTTTTCTGTTTTATTATCAAACAAAAAACTAAAGAAAATGATAAAGATTAGATTAACAAAAACAAAATCAAACTAAAATCGAAATCTTACGTCAAACATTTCTCATTTAATTCAACAAATTACTTCGGCAGTGTCAATCAAAGTAATGACACTCGTCTTGCTCTTATCAACAACTAGGAAACATCGGGATTAACTGTTCAAATTATATAGTCACCATCATCGATTACCAATCTTTCTCTTTAATTGATCAATTTTTATTTTTATCAACACTAAATCGTTGAATTCGATCGTTCCCCCAATCAGCAACATAAAGATTATTTTCAACATCAAATGATAAACCTCTTGGATAATTCAACTGATTTGATCCTTGTCCCGCACCATTTCCACCAATAACAACGCGACCTTCTTTTGATCCCAATGACGAACACATTATTCGATGATTCTCTGAGTCAGACACATAAATATCACCAACTTCATTCACGACCAAACCCATTGGACTATTTAATTCATTTAAACTATTTCCTTCGTCTTGTCCACCAGCAACAATAATACCTTCATTTGCACCTTTATACCATTTCATTACACGATGATTCCAATTATCTGAAACATAAACAGTTTCTTCTCGATCAATGAAAATATATGTCGGATGATTCAATTGATTGAGTTTATTTCCTTTTCCATTTCCACCTGCAACAATTCTTCCTTCTCCTCCACTTCCTATTTCATCTTTTCTCCATCTTTTCACTGAATGATTCTCCCAATCAGAAACAAACAAATCTCCATTTTCATTCATCATTAATCCCCAACATGAAATATTCTCAATGAGAATTTGTTTATCATTTCGATTTTGTAAAGACCATCGAACAACTCTTCTATTTCCACAGTCACAAATAATCAAAGATTTATTGTTTTCATCGACAATGACATCAGTTGGCCAAAACAATTGATCAATTCTGTTTCCTTGACCATTTCCTTCTGCAACAAGTTGTCCATTGTTTTCACCTAATTTCCATTTAACAATACGATGATTCTTATAATCAGCAATATAAATATGTTGTTGTTGATGATCGACATAGATCCCACAAGGTGAGCTGAGTTGATTTAATTGGTTTCCTTTTCATTTCCTCCAGCAATTGTTTGTGCATTTGTTTTCCATTTGATGTTTGATCTCGTTCGAACTTGAATAAAAAAGAAAACAAAAAACAAAAGTCGAAGATAAAAATTGAATCTGCTGAAAAAAGATTTTCAATGTTTCAAAAACGTGGTGATGTATTTTCTATTGGAAATCTGTGAATAATCTGAATGAAATGAATTTGTTTGATTAAGATTGATAAGTTAAATAAAGAAAATGTTTTGTTTTTGAGAATATCTAAATATTTTGGTTGAGAGTTGAAAAGAATTGAAAAGTATTGAGAAATAGAAAAGTGAAGAAAAAGCGAATGTATTTTCTATTTGATAACTTTTGAAATGAAATTATTGTTTAAATTCGAATCGACTTTGCGTTCGTTTCTATAAAACTCACTGAGACCGTTCAAACAATGTTCGACGAATTGTAAATGTTGTTTTGATTGAATAGATGATTCTTGTTGATCATTATCTAATTTAGTGAGATGATCATTGTGTTGATTTAAATTTTGTTCGACAAGATTAAGTTTATTGTTTAGATTTTTATTTATTTGAATTTGCTCATTTAAACTTTGTTCAAGCTGATCGATTTTCAATTGAGAATCTTTAATTTGTTGTTTCAACTGTTGTTTGCATAAATTAAATTCCTTTTTTAAATTTTCATTATTTTCAATTTGTTGATTTGTGATATCTTCGTATTGTTTATTCATTTGCATTTTAATTTCCTTAACTTCTTTTGTCAATTGTAAATTTTGATTAATTAGATAAGTGAAAAGATGTTTAAATGGTTGTAATTCTTCTCGAATAAAAATATCTTCACTCATTTTTTATTCAAAATCTAAAATAAAGTGAAGAGAGATAAAAGTGTGTAAAGATGAATAATAATTTGAGGGTGTTGTGATTTTACACGCCGATTTCTATAATCACTCATTTAACAAAGAAATCAATTTATTTTATTACACATTTTAACTTTTAACAACGTCAAATCGTTGAATTCGATTATTCGACTGATCGGCAACATAAAGATTATTTTCAACATCAAATGATAAACCTTCTGGATAATACAACCAATTTGATCCTTGTCCCGCACCATTTCCACCAACAACAACACGGCCTTCTTTTGATCCCAATGACCAACACATTATTCGATGATTTCCAGAATCAGCCACATAAATATCACCAACTTCATTCACTAGTAATCCCTGAGGATGATTCAATTGATTTAAACTATTTCCTTGATCTTGTCCACCAGCAAAAATAATACCTTCACTTGCATCTTTCAACCATTTCATTACACGATGATTATCTCTATCTGAGACATAAACTGACTCTTCTCGATCAATGAAAATGTACCCCGGACCAGTCAATTGATTGAGTTTATTTCCTCGACCATTTCCACCTGCGACAAGTGTTCCTTCTCCTCCTTTTCCTATTTCATCTTTTCTCCATACTTTCACTGAGTGATTCTCCCAATCAGAAACAAATAAATCTCCATTTTCATTCATCATTAATCCCCAACATGAAATATTCTCAATGAGAATTTGTTTATCATCTGGATTTTGTAAAGACCATCGAACAACTCTTCTATTTCCTCGATCACAAATAATCAAGGATTTATTGTTTTCATCGATAATGACATCAGTTGGCCAAAACAATTGATCAATTCTGTTTCCTTGACCATTTCCTCCTGCAACAATTTCTCCATTGTTGCCACGATCTAAGTTCCGTTTAACGATACGATGATTCCAATAGTCAGCAATATAAATATGCTGTTGTTGATGATGATCGACATAGATTCCATGAGGACCCCAGAGTTGATTTAACTTGTCTCCTTTCTCTTTTCCTCCAGCAATTGTTTGTGCATTTGGTTTCCATCTGAGATTTGATTTGAGTTGTTGCCGATGATAAATATTTGTTTGATGTTGAGAATGAATAATTTGAATAGATAGTTTTTGAATAAATGTTGAAGAAGGATCTTGTTTAATTTCGATGTTGTTTGGTTGGCTAATTTGCTGTCGAATTTCTTTTAATTGAATTTCTAATTTTTCTAAAATTTTTTCACTAAAATCTTTTCTTTTGTTAATTTGTTGAATTTGCTGAGTAAAATCGTTGAATTGAGTTTGTATTTGTGGAAAATATCCATGAATAGATTGTTCAACCAATTGTCGTTGTTCTTCGGCTGTTTGTTGAATTTTTTCGATTGATTTTTGTTCCCAAAGATTAATTTCAATAATCGCAGGATGATTATTCGGAATAGTTTTTTGTTGATCATTTAGCATTTGCACGAATTCATTTCGTTGATGTTCAATTTCATGAAATCGTAATTTTAATTCTTCTCGATGTTTCATTAAATCATCCGCACAAAACTGTTTTGAACAACCAGG
>Ga0209935_1002813_pt1 | contig 19772 bp, 20 predicted proteins | sample ThiBio_1000_plan_2_FD_183958 | JGI IMG/M metagenome (GOLD analysis project Ga0209935, IMG submission 183958) | Wastewater bioreactor microbial communities from Cape Town, South Africa - Thiocy_cont_1000_plan (SPAdes) | ecosystem: Engineered > Bioreactor > Thiocyanate-remediating >...
CTATCTATCTATCTATCTATCTATCTATCTATCTATCTATCTATCTATCTATCTATCTATCTATCTATCTATCTATCTATCTATCTATCTATCTATCTATCTATCTATCTATCTATCGTGATCTATCAATCGTGATCTTTCTGTCCATACTATCTGGTTCTAAGCGCAACTCTTCTTGTCCTTTCATTTGTCTTGCAGAGCCTGTTCCCTTGATCAAGGTCGCCTACTGGTGCCCCAATCGATCAGTCCGAGGAATGACCTTGATCCCGTCCACTTGCACCATTCATCAACTCAAGCAGCGACTCGAACCCCGAACTCAAATATCAGCAATCAATCAGCGACTGTTTGCAAGCCGAGAACTCGATGGCTCCTTCGATACCGCCATCGACGAGTCATCCAACAACCTCCAATCGCTGCTTATTCGTCATACCACCAACCAACAACAGCAGCCAATCATTCACTTGATGGTCGTCTCGAACCAAGATTCTCCTGCATCGTCCTCATCGAGCTCAAATGCGCTTGGCAGCAACCACCAAGAGATCCTCGAGGCTCATGCGATCATCAGCAATCTGGTTGATCAGCTTCAAGGTTCGTGGCTTTCCTCTTCCTTTCTCTGGCAAGTGATCTCTTACCTCGTTCGATTGCACCGACAGATCACCAACGAGTGATTGAGAACCTCGAGTTGTCTCTTGCCCAATCACAACAACGATGCGCGACCCTCGAGCAACAATCTTCCGCGAGCTCATCACGAGAACTCGAGACTCATGAGGAACTCGAACAACTTCGATCCCGCTCAAACCAGCTTGAGCAACAACTGCTCGAGAGCCAACAGCGCGTAGCGAACCTCGAGCACGCCTCTATCCTCGCAACACAAGCTCACGAGCAAGCGATCGAGCGAGAGAGGCGACGAGCCGATGAAGCTATCTCCGACGCTGCAAGGGCCCGACAAGAACTCGAGCAGGCGGAGCTTCAAGTGCGCACACTCGCTCAAACGAGCGCTACTCTCACTCTCGCCTCCCAAAGCGCCACCAGAGATGCCGACGAATCTCGCCGAACACTCGAGCTCGAGCGACAACAACTCAGAGAGGCTCTTGCCAGTGCGGCAGCTCTTCAACAAGCCGTTGCTCGAGCTCAACAAGAAGCGCAAGACGACCGCCAACGAGCCCAGCGCATGTCAGCTTGCATCGTTGATCTCGAGCAACAACTCGTATCGAGCCACCAACGAAGTGTCGGAGAGAGAACGAAGAGGCTCGAGCTCGAACAACGAGTGGCGGCACTCACTCTCCAGCTCGAGGGCATGGAATGCAGCTTGCACGAACAGAAGTTCATGTCGGCAATGTGCAAGGACGCGACATCGTTCGAGTTCGTTGACTCGGACGGCGCAGTGGTTGGCGATGCTGATGCTGCCAAGCTTGGCCAAGGCGCGTTCGGAGTTGCGTTGAGATCTCGATGCATCGTACAAGGCCATCCTCGACCGACTCAACAATACGCCTTGAAGGTGTGCTTCAACTATGACGAGCTGAGCACCAACACGGTTCGAGGAGTATTTGTCACCGAGTTCATGGAGCTCGTGAAGCTGCCGTCTCATCCGAACGTTGTTCGATTCGTGTGTCAATTCGTTGCCGAGGTTCAACAAGTCTCGAGATTCCTTCCCAACTATGCTCGTCCAGTCTCACAAGATGGAAGGCCGTTGAAGACTCAATTCTTTGCTCTCGAGCTGTTGACGACCAGCTTGAGTGGTTTGTTGATGGAACGAAGAGGTCGAGGAGTGTCACAACGAGAAGCATCACTGGTCATTGTTCATGTTGGATGCGGACTTCGACACCTCGAGAACCATCGAATCGCCCATCGAGATATCAAGCCGTCGAATGTGTTTGTCGAGTTGACGAACGACGAGCGACGAGAGGTCAAGCGATGTGTGATTGGCGACTTTGGATGCGCTTGTGAGCTGAATGAGAATCTGTGCTCGACGATGGCAGTGAGCGACACTGGTTCGTTGCTCACTCCCAAGTGGGGCAACGATGCCCACACTGCTCCAGAGCTTCACTCTCGCCTTCAACCGGCTCTATCACAACGACGAGCAGCAATGATCGAGATGGATTACTCGAAGCAAGGAGTGTTCGAGCTTGGAGTGCTTGCGTTCGAGGTGTTGATCGGCTCGGTTCCAATCGCAGGCTATCCGGGAACTTGCACCAATCGACAAGGAGTGGTCGAGTATACCGACACTCGAATTCCATCGATCATCGAGCTTCAAGGCAATCAACAACAACAGCGCCAAGCAAGCGAGCCGACGACAATCACAGGAGAGCAAGAAGCCATCTTGAAGCGAGCAGTGAGTTGCGATCCGTCTCGTCGACCGACACTGCAAGAAGTGATTGATTGTTTCGATCCCGATCAATCTCTTCGATTGGCTTGATGCTGTTGTTGATAGATAGATAGATAGTGTTCGTTAGATATGTATCGATGCTGTTTGAATAGAGATAGATTCCAACAATCGAAGGTTGATGTCGCTCAGTGTGTTGCTCTCCTCCCTCGCGCTGCTGCTCTCGCAAGCGAGTGGAGCAGTGCCATGACCCTCGATGATGGCGGTGATGCTGCTGCTGATACTCCGATCGAGAACCGCACCAACTGGCGGCGACTGATACAGACCACGATCCATGGCATCGGATACCTGTCGCTCGGTCTGGCGCTCGGAGCCCTCGGTCCGACGATACAGCCGCTCGCGTCGCAGATGCATGTCTCGATCGCAGACATGGGTTGGCTGTTTGCAGCACGCGGTGTCGGGTCGTTGATCGGCTCGCTGCTGCTCGGCAAGCTGTACGACCTCGGCCTGCCGAGCGTGATCTTCAGCGCGTGTGCGCTGCTGATGGCCATCGGACTGTACATCATCGCGCTGCTGCCGCCATTCGCCGTGGTCGTGGTGGCGCATTCGTTCCTCGGTATCGGAGTGGGACTCGCAGATACGGGAGGCAACACGATGACCGTGTGGCTGTGGGAGGGCCATCCGATGATGCGAGCGGCGTTGCAGTACTTGGTGCGTTCACGATGCGATCGATCGATCGAGTGCTGCTGCTCGAAGAGAACAGCACGGCTCACGTCGATCGCATGATGGCACACACACACGCACATACACGTACACCTCAACTCTAGCATGCTTGCTTTGGAGTGGGCAGCGTGATCGTCGGCGTCGTGGCAGCGCAGTTCTCGGTGATCGACACGTACCTCGTCATGTCGTTCGTCGTGGCGATCGCTGCAGGAAGCACGGTCGCCATCGTGCCATGGCCCGTCGAGCCCCCAGTCACCAAGGCATCCAGCGACCCTGACTCGCATCGCCTTGAGGACGACAGCCTTGATCCACAGCCAACGACGAGCGAGAGCCAAGCACCTCACGGTCAGGCGCAGGTCGTGGCGCTCATCTCGTTCATGATGCTGGTGCTGGTTGGCATCGAGGTCGCGTACGGCGGATTGATCGGCGTCTACTCGTCGCGGATGCTCGGCTACTCGGACAGCGAGGCCGCGTACGTCGTGGCGCTGTATTGGTTCAGCTTCACGATGGCTCGCGTCGTGTGCATCTTCGTCGCAATGGTGGCGCCGGCGCCCGTCGTGCTGGTGGTCGACATCGTCGGCTGTGTGGCGGCCGCCGTCGTGTTGGTCGTGTTCCCGTACGAGCCGTGGGCCATGTACACGAGCTGCATCGGGTTCGGAGGCTCGCTGGCGAGCTCCATTCCCTTCTGCATCTCGCTGCCGCCGCTGCTCGGCTACGTGCTCAACGCCTCGAACACGCGCTACCTCATGTTCGGAGGCTCGCTCGGTGCACTCGTCGTGCCATGGATCGCCACGATCGCCGTCGATCGCTGGGGTCCAGTGTGGCTCCCAGTGTTGGCGGTCGCGGCCTCGCTCTCGGTGCTCGGCAGCTTCGCGTTCCTGTGGTTCCGCTTCATGCCATCGCGGCCGACGAAACCATCGCAGCAACCGACAATCGTCGAGAGCGACCTCTTGGCAGCCGATGATGACGACACCTCAACGGTGAACATTGAGATGCAAGAGGTAGTAGACGTAGGCAGTGCGAAAGACGACCACAGTGCCCAAGAGAGCGAGCGAGTGCGATAGAGATTCACACAACAGCCCCAAACGGCATCGCGAGATAGTGTGGTGTGTAGATATCTGCCTAAACCTCAATATCTCCCCAGCCCTGTCTGCCTCTCTGCTGCAGTAAATGTGTACAGCCTTATTACCAACTGGAACCTCGCCGTGACGCTACAACCAACCACACTCTGGACGTGACTGATTTCGTTCGTTCGCTATGCTCGCAACGCGCGGAGAGAGAGTGCGATGGCGCGATAAGAGCCCTTTGCGTCGATATGCGAACTAACGTCAAGGCTTCAACGAAAACCACATATATCGCGTGGTGCTTCCTGGCGCGAATCGCGGTGGCTTACTTGCGTTGCTGTGCGTGTGGAGAATGGGCGTTGTTGTATTGGAACGAGAGACTGGGGAGGAGCAGGAGAGTGTGTGGCACACACACGGGGTGTGAGGAGACGGCACTCGTGTGCGCTAACGGATGCGCCGCCTCACGCGCGGAACCAGTGCCACTACGGTGATGCATAGATACATACATACAAACACGAGGAGGACGAGGGCAGGAGCAGGAGCTGGAGAGGAATACGCTTGCGAGAGATGGAACGAGAGAGCGAGAGAGGAACACTAGATGATATCGTGAGAGCAGGCGCGCTCGATGAGGGGAGAACGCGCGCTCCCGTCGTGATGGATGGGGATACGATAGCGCCAGCCAAGGTCACGCGGCCTTACAGCAGCGCGCAGCCGGGCGACTTCTTCTTCTTGGCCGTCTTGGTCGCACCGCCGCCGTTCTCCTTGCGGATCTCGCGAACCAGGTCGTAGAAGGCCTCCTCGACGTTGATGCGCGCCTTGGCCGACGTCTCGAAGAACGGGCACGCGAAGCTCTTGGCGAGGTCCTGGCCCTCGGCCGTCGTCACTTGGCGCTCGCTCTCGAGGTCGCACTTGTTGCCCGCCAGCATCATCGGCACCTTGTCCTTGTCCTTGACACGGAGGATCTGCTCGCGGAACGACGTGATCTCGTCGAACGACGAGCGCGACGTGATGGCGAACACGCACATGAAGCCCTCGCCCGTGCGCATGTACTGGTCGCGCATCGCCGAGTACTCCTCCTGCCCGGCAGTGTCGAGGATGTCGAGCAGGCACGTCTCGTTGTCGATCGTGACTTGCTTGCGGTACGAGTCCTCGATCGTGGGATCGTACTCGTCGAGGAAGTGGTTCTGGATCAACTGGATCGTGAGGGCCGACTTGCCGACACCTCCACCACCGACGATCACAAGCTTGTACTCGGTCATCTTGTTGTTTGTGTTGAGTTGAGGTTGTGGTTCAGGGATCTGGAGGTGCAAGAACGGAAGGAAGAGGGTCAGAGAGTCAAAGAGGAGAGCACTTACAAAGCGATAACGAGAGAGCGAGAGAGAGAGAGAGAGCCACAAGAGGAGCACACACGCACGGAGAGAAGGAGAGAAGGAGAGAAGGAGCACTGAGGCAGCACAGCGGTGCGAGAGGAAGGAGGCCAACAACAAAAGAACCGAAACTGCTGCTGTTGCTTTTTGTCTCTCTCTTGCGCCTCTGCCTTCGCCCTCCTCTGCTGTGGTGGGAGAGCAAAAACACACAGCCCATAAATCAGCGAAAATAGGTGCTATTTTTAGGTACACCGTACCCCGTTACTCGTTTCCTTCTCTCCTTCCTCTTGTCGTTCGTTTGATTTGGTTTGGTTCTGCTGCTCTGGTTGCTCGTTGATATCACTTGGTTTGTGAGGTTGTGGTTGGTGATTGGGTTGGTGATTAGGAGACGCTCCTCTTGATCATGGCACTTGAATCATTGAATCGATTGGCGAAGAGGAGCGAGGCGAGAGCGATGCCCAGATCGAGGTAGTGTCATTCCTTGTTGTTCGACCATTATCGAGATAGCTCCTTGTTCGTTGTAGATTGCAAGTTTACCGTCAAGAGCAAGAACTCTTGTGTATTTTGGCTCTCTTGTGTCAGTTTCGGTGAGGGAGAGCGACCAATCCAGCTTGCTTGGGCAGCCACAAGCGAAAGGCTCGAGCACGATCCTGAACGCCTCCTCAATAAAGGAAAACAGCAAGGCAGTCCTTTAATGCAGATCATGCTGTTGGAGTGTGCATCGACAACCAAGGCCGGATCGTCGTCACCGATACCAACACTCACAAGATCAAAGAGAAAGCAAGATTTGTTCGGGGAGGTAGCGGATGCATGATTGCGAAGAGAGAGACACACAAGAACAGCATCTCTCGGGCAGCATCATCATCATTTGCTTCGTTGCTTGCTCTCGCTCACACACACCAAGCTCTTGTCTCGCGCATCGATGGCTTCCCAATCCCAATCTCAATCTGAACTCGACGACGCTCTCCTTGAAGCTGCACGAGAAGGATCAATCACAGAGATTCAATCTCTTCTTGATCGACATGCCGATATCGATGCTTCAGACGATGAAGACGATACACCTCTTCACCTTGCATCATGGGAGGGCCATCATCAATGCGTCGAGCTCCTTCTTGATCGACATGCCGATATCGATGCTTCAGACGTTGATGACAACACACCTCTTCATCTTGCATCAAAGAAGGGCCATCATCAATGCATCGAGCTCCTTCTTGATCGACATGCCGATATCGATGCTTCAGACGTTGATGACAACACACCTCTTCATCTTGCATCAATGAATGGCCATCATCAATGCATCGAGCTCCTTCTTGATCGACATGCCGATGTCGATGCTCGTGACGAGAACAACGACACGCCTCTTCACCTTGCATCAATGAAGGGCCATCATCAATGTATCGAGCTCCTTCTTGATCGACATGCCGATGTCAATGCTCGTGACGAGAACAACGATGCACCTATTCACCTTGCATCAATCAAGGGCCATCATCAATGCATCGAGCTCCTGATCGACCATTGCGCCGACAAGTATCTCACCGACGTGCGTCATTGTGTGCCCTCTCTCGCTTGCTCGTTCGCTCGTGCAACCTCAATATCTTGCCTGCATCTCACACACAAATGTCTCTCTCTCTCTCTCTCTCTTCGTGTTGATCTCTCAATCTCTCAACCATCAGAAGCGCGGCAAGACACCAGAACAAGTCGCCAAGACGCCAGAGATTGCTCGATTGATTCGAGATCGAGGTGCGTGTCACTCTCGTTGATGCTTGCGCTCAGTCTCAGTCTCAATCTCTCTCGTGGAGGTCGATTGATTGATTGATTGATTGATTGATTGATTGATTGATTGATTGATTCGATTGATTGATTGATTGATTGATTGAATGTGTTGCACATCATCATCATCATCATCGCAGAGTTCGTGTGGTCTCCATCGAACCATCACTTGGTGCGATCGTCCAAGTACGATGCGTTCAAGAATAGCGTGATGGAGCTGTTCATGATTCGACACGTTGCCGACGGAGCGACGATGATGGTGTGGCTTCCGAACGAGCTGATGTTCGAGATCTGTCGATCTCTCTTTCGCTTGCACTATCTCGAGGCCAAGAGTACCCGAGAACCATTTTTGATAGTTGCTCGTCAATCCAATCGGCGAACGGGATCGTGCATTTGTGCTTAGTGTGAGAGCAAGTTATTGAACAACATCTCGAGCAGCAAGCATCATCGAGAGGCATTATCACCACTCGATTGGACTATCTCAATCCAATCAAATCCAATCAAATACAATGGCAGTAATCACTCGATAGAGCGAGAGATACAAGAAGATATTGAAGGAGCAGAGTCACGACATTGACGATTGGGCTCAACCACTGTACCTTGGGCATCATCATCATCATTTGCTTCGTTGCTTGCTCTCGCTCACACACCAAGCTCGTGTCTCGCGCACCGATGCATTACCGGTCTCGATCTGAACTCGGAGAAGCTCTCCTCAAAGCAGCCGCGCTTGGCTCAGTCGCAAGGATACGGAAGCTTCTTACTCTACGTGCTGATGTCAATACTCTTGACCGGCAACGTGACACACCTCTTCATCTTGCATCTTGGCTGGGACATCATCAATGCGTCGAGCTCCTTCTTGATCGACATGCCGATGTCAACGCTGTCGGCTGGCAATGCGACACTCCTCTTCATTACGCCTCAAAGAAGGGCCATCATCAATGCATCGAGCTCCTTCTTGAGCGGCAAGCCGATATCCATGCTCGTGGCAAGCAGGGCGGCGCACCTCTTCACTTTGCATCAAAGAAAGGCCATCATCAATGTATCGAGCTCCTTCTTGATCGACATGCCGATATCCATGCCCTTGACGTAAATGACGACACACCTCTTCACTACGCCTCAATGAAGGGACATCATCAATGCATCAAGCTCCTTCTTGATCGACATGCCGATATCGATGCGCGTGGCAATGTTGGCTGCACGCCTCTTCACTTTGCATCCGAGGAAGGATTTGATCAATGCATCGAGCTCCTTCTTGATCGACATGCTGATCCCAACGTTCCAGACGATCTCAAGCAACCACCTCTGCATTGTGCATCATTCAATGGCCATCATCGATGCATCGAGCTCCTGATCGACCATGGCGCCGACAAGTATCTCACCGACGTGCGTCATTGTGTGCCCTCTCTTTCTCTTGCTCTTCCAACCTCAATATCTTGCCTGCATCTCACACTCAAATGTCTCTCTCTCTCTCTCTCTCTCTTCGTATTGATTTCTCAATCTCTCAACCATCAGGAGGACGGCAAGACGCCAGAACAAGTCGCCAAGACACCAGCGATTGCTCGATTGATTCGAGATCGAGGTGCGTGCCACTCTCGTTGATGCTTGCGCGCAGTCTCTCTTTGTCTCTCTCAGTCTCTCTCAGTCGCTCTCTCGTTGTGGAGGTCGATTGATTGATTGATTGATTGATTGATTGATTGAATGTGTTGCACATCATCATCATCATCATCATCGCAGAGTTCGTGTGGTCTCCATCGAACCATCACTTGGTGCAATCGTCCAACTATCGCATGTTCAAGAAGAGCGTGATGGAGCTGTTCATGATTCGACACGTTGCCGCCGGAGCGACGATGATGGTGTGGCTTCCGAACGAGCTGATGTTCGAGATCTGTCGATCTCTCTTTCGCTTGTACTTTCTTGAGTAAGATATCATTCCGAGGAGGATCATCAATGATCGTTGATCTTCAATCCCAATCGGTGAATGGGATCGTGAGTTGTGTTTGTGCTTTTGGTAAGTTGAGGAACAATACAAATCGATCGAAATCATGACGAACACCTCTCTCGCATTGAATCATTGAGCGGCATCATCATCATGATGATTGGCGATGCATCGAATAGTTTGTTGGCGAGCAAAGAGAGAGAGAGGCACAAGAACAGCATCTCTCGGGCATCATCATCATCATTTGCTTCGTTGCTTGCTCTCGCTCACACACCAAGCTCGTGTCTCCCGCATCGATGCATTCCCAATCTCAATCTCAATCTGAACTCAACGAGGCTCTCCTTGAAGCCGCAGAGGACGGATCAATCACAGAGATTCAATCTCTTCTTGATCGACATGCCAATATCAATGCTCGTGACTACAAAGGCGCAACAGCTCTTCACTATGCATCGTACTATGGCCATCATCAATGCGTCGAGCTCCTTCTTGATCGACATGCCGATGTCAATGCGCGTGACAAGAACAACTATACACCTCTTCATCTTGCAACGGAGACTGGCAATCATCAATGCGTCGAGCTCCTTCTTGATCGACATGCCGATATCGATGCGCGTGACAAGAACAACTATACACCTCTTCATCTTGCATCAAGGAACGGCCATCATCAATGCGTCGAGCTCCTCCTTGATCGCCATGCCGATATCGATGCGCGTGACAAGAACAACTATACACCTCTTCACGATGCAGCGGCTACTGGCTATCATCAATGCATCGAGCTCCTCCTTGATCGACATGCCGATGTCAATGCTCGTAACAAGAATAACGGCACGCCTATTCACTATGCATCAATGAACGGCCATCATCGATGCATCAAGCTCCTTCTTGATCGACATGCCGATCCCAACGTTAGCGACGAGGAAAACGATACACCACTGCATCTTGCATCATTCAATGGCCATCATCAATGCATCAAGCTCCTGATCGACCATGGCGCCGACAAGTATCTCACCGACGTGCGTCATTGTGTGCCCCTCTCTCTCTCTTGTTCGCTCTTGCAACCTCAATATCTTGCCTGCATCTCACCCACAAATGGCTCTCCCTCTCTCTCTCTCGTCGTGTTGATCTCTCAATCTCTCAACCATCAGGGCACTGGCAAGACACCAGAACAAGTTGCCAGGACGCCAGCGATTGCTCGATTGATTCGAGATCGAGGTGCGTGCCACTCTCGTTGATGCTTGCGCTCAGTCTCTCTCAGTCTCTCTCTCGTTGTGGAGGTCGATTGATTGATTGATTCGATTGATTGATTGATTGATTGATTGATTGATTGATTGATTGATTGATTCGATTGATTGATTGATTGATTGATTGATTGATTGATTGATTGATTGATTGATTGATTGATTGATTGATTGATTAATTGAATGATTGCACATCAACATCATCATCATCAACATCATCATCATCGCAGAGTTCGTGTGGTCTCCATCGAACCATCACTTGGTGCAATCGTCCAACTATCGCATGTTCAAGAAGAGCGTGATGGAGCTGTTCATGATTCGACACGTTGCCGACGAAGCGACGATGATGGTGTGGCTTCCGAACGAGCTGATGTTCGAGATCTGTCGATCTCTCTTTCGCTTGTACTATCTCGAGTAAGATATCATTCTGAGTAGCGACAGCAGTGATGATGACGAAAGTGATGATGGAAGCGAAGAATACTCTTTCGAGGACGATTGCGATTACGACGATTACGACGATTGAGTGTGATGTTCGTGTGTGGTGTGGTTGTGGACAGATAGATAGTATATGTAGATATTTACAACAATGCTTCCACATCGATCTGTATTTGAATGCACCACATCAATACTCGACGAATCGCTTGGGTTTGGAATCCTTCTTGCCCGATCGGAATCGATCGAGAATCACACTCGCTGTGATGGCTCGTCGTCGACTGGGAGTGCCGCTCACTTCTCGAGGAGACGTTGCCTCCACAGCTGATGTACCAGCAGCACTCGCAGCAGGAGCAGGAGTGATTGGTGTGGCCATCAATATCGCTTCGAGTTCGTTATTCTCTCGGCCTCTTGGAGACGATGGCGAAGTGATCTTGTTCGACTTGACAGAGGAGCTTGAGGCTGGCAGATCAGCGGTCGGATCGAGTGACAGCGACACCATCGGTTGGAAGGGAGTCTCCTTCAATGGAGTGGCTCCGCTTCGACCCAAGAAGCTCAGGTGTCGTCGTAGTCGCTGTGCGCTGTTGAGAGTCTTGTCGATCATGCTACTACTGCTGCTGCCGTTGCCGCTGCCTTGTCGCTCAAAGGTCGGCGTATCGACCAAGAACGAGGATGCTTGCTTGAGGTTCTCTGCATCTCGAAGCTGCTGTTGCTGTTGCTTCTTGTTCTTCTTGTGTTGACGTTTCTCTGTGGTAGAGTGATTCATTCATCCACAATCAAGATTGAGAGAGATCGAGAGTGAGTATCAGATGCTCAACAACTCTCAAAGACTCACGAGATTGACGCGACGTACGATCCTTCTTGTACTGCTTCATGTACTTGCGCAGTTGGATGATGTCACGTTGCTTGCGTTCAGTTGCCAAGCGCAGCTCATGAATCTGACGTCGAAGTTCAGCATCCTCTTGCTTCTTTCGAGTCTCCATGGCCATCTCATACACGGCCAACTTTCGTTCGTATTCCTGATTGATCGAGAGAGTGAATCGATAAGTCATCAATCACAAGAGAAGAGTGGTCAAGATCAAGCTCACGATCAAGCACGAGAACGAAAGCGAGAACGAGTGTGATGTTGGAGGAGGTAGGTACCTTGGCCATGAGCTTGTAGTGTTGGATCAAGCGCTCGTTCTCTGCCAGTTGAAGCACCAGTTGTTCGTGCTGATGCTCGACGATATCGGCATGCGTCTGCACCATGATCAACTCGGTGTTGTTCTGCTCGAGTTTCGCAAGCAAACGACTGCACACAGCGAGCTCGACTCGCGAAGACTGATGCAAGAACGGCGACGTCGATTGGGCATCGAGCTCGAGAGCGTACTCTTCGAGGTCAGCCTCTTGGTCGCCGCGTGAAGGGTCGATCGAGGTCACACACATGTCGGGGATCGGTGAAGGTTGCTTGAACGTGAAGGGACTCGACAGTGAGGTGCCGTCGACGCAAGAAGGAGGAGCAGGCGTGGAGTTGCCAGCAGCGTGATGGAGTCGCTCAAAGGTCGGAGTCGGAATCCACTTCATGTTGGGATCGTGAGCGTATTGTTGGCAGTGGCGTGAGACGATCGGAGACGGCGATGCGAACTCGAGAGGTCGAGTGGACGGCTCAAGGTCTTCGAATGGATACTGCTGGTATTGTTGGTGTGGTTGGTGGTTGCTGCTGCTGTTGTCGAGAAGGATCTCCTCAAAGTGGTTGGAGAACTCAGTGTGATGATACTGCGAAGCAACTTGATCAAACAACTCGAGTGGTTGTTGATATGCTTGGGCTTGCGATTGAACTTGAGGTTGATCATGGAGTTGAGCTTGCTCTTCTTGAGGCTGAAGGTCAATCACTTCGACCTCTTGTTGGTTGGAGATCGATCGAGTTGCAGGCACAGCAGCAGGCACCTCGTCGCTCCAGATCCACTCGCACGATCCAGCTGAGTCTTCGAGACAACCAGCATCATCCTCGTCATCCTCATCATCAGCCTCATTCGAGTCGTCGCCATTGTGAGGTGGCGAGTAGAGGTACAACGGAGTGTATCGAGAAGGCGAGAAGCAACCACCAGGAGCTCGAGTGATCGGTGTCGTGGACTCGATGGCACCATGGCCTCCAGCGAACCAGTCGCCGTCGAGAGGCAACGAGCCAGTCGTGCCGTTGGCGACAGGAACGGTTCGAGGAGCTCGAGGAGTGACGAAGAAGCCGCCCTTGTTGTTGAGTTCGACGGCCAGCATCTGCAAGATCGACGATTCGGCATCACCATCGACGCGAGCGACCAACATCTCGATGTCGCTGCTGCCTGACGAACAGAACGAGTCGACGTCAGCCACATGGATGCCGTCATCGTCATCGTCATCGAGGTGGACTCGATTTGCAGCGGAGGCCTCTTCGATTCGAGCGAGAACAGCGAGTTGTTGCTCCATCTCGACACGAGTGCTTTGCAGCTCATCGCGCAGGCGCAAGAGCTCATCCGACACGGCGCGCTTCTCGAACTCGAGCTTGCCGAGCGAGTCGCGCATCTCACGAGAGGCGGCACGAGGAGGCGACGAGGCAGCAACACGAGCGACAGGTCGAACCTCTTGCTCGAACGTGGCTTGGCGAGGTCGGCGAGTCTCAGGAACGAACCGCGAAGCCGTTGGTTGTTCGAGTTCGAGTTGCAGGTCAGCAGCATCGTTGGCGGAGTCGGAGTCATCGGCCTCTTGCTCGATCTCGCGCAGACGCTGCTTGATGACGGCGGTTTCACGCTCGAGAGACTGGAGTTGCTGCTCCTTCTGCGCATCGAGGGTCTCGAGATATTGGATGCGGTCGTTCTTGTGGGCGATGAGCTGCTGGTAGGTGATGCTCTTGCGATGATGGCGTTGTCGTTCGACATCGAGTTCACGTTCCTTGTCGCGAACGATTTGTTCGAACCAAGCAATTTGTTGTCGGACGTACGATGATGTCATTCTTGTCAGATTGAACAAGAGGACCAAGGAGGAGAATGAGTGAGACAGGAGGGGTGTGAGGATGAGCGAGCAAGCGAGCGAATGAGAGGGAGACTGCTCCACAAACAAGAATCATTCACTCACTCGATCAGCAACAACAAGAGGAGAGAAGGAGAAGCAAACAACGAGAAACGGTCGACAGAAATGGCGGGAAACAGTGTGACCCACGATTAGCCGCTCATTGATCCACCATTACCCGCTATCAATTCGCGCCTTCTCTTCGCTCCTTGGTTGGTTGATTGGATATCTCTTGATTGGATATCTCTTGATTGGATATCTCTTGATTGATTGATTGGATATCTCTTGATTGATTGATTGGATATCTCTTGGTTGATTGGTTGGATATCTCTTGATTGATTGATTGGATATCTCTTGATTGATTGGTTGGATATCTCTTGATTGATTGGTTGGATATCTCTTGATTGATTGATTGGATATCTCTTGATTGATTGGATATCTCTTGATTGATTGGCTGGATATCTCTTGGTTGATTGGTTGGATATCTCTTGATTGATTGGTTGGATATCTCTTGATTGATTGATTGGATATCTCTTGATTGATTGGTTGGATATCTCTTGATTGATTGATTGGATATCTCTTGATTGATTGATTGGATATCTCTTGATTGGTTGGATATCTCTTGATTGATTGGCTGGATATCTCTTGGTTGATTGGTTGGATATCTCTTGATTGATTGGATATCTCTTGGTTGATTGGTTGGATATCTCTTGATTGATTGGTTGGATATCTCTTGGAATGTTCCTGATAACGCGAGAGTTTCTCGCGTTGGTGCTGCTGCGAATACTGAATGGATTCGCGGTGCAAACGGCATTCGATCCTGACGAGTATTGGCAAGGCCCCGAGGTGGCGCATGCGTTGGTGTTCGGCTACGGCCATCTCACATGGGAATGGCTCGATCCAGCGTTCATTCGCGGCTTCCTGCATCCGCTGGTGTTCGCGATACCGTTCAAAGTGCTGCATCTCTTGCAGCTCGATCTGCCGAACGTCGTGGTTCGTCAGGCTGGGCTGGGCTGAGCTTGGACGAAAGCCACACGCTCATTGATTGAATGGACTCTGGCAGGCTTGGACTCCACGAATGGTTCAAAGCGTTGCTGCTGCCGTGTGCGATGCGAGCGTGTTATCTCTTGCTCGTCGATGGAGTACCTCGAGCGGTGTGGCGCCGTACTATGTGGTACGTGCCTCGAACGACGAGTCACTTGATGGTGCTGCTGATGTTGATCGATCGCATCACCAGATGATATGCCAAGTGTTCAACTGGTTCGTGTGGTACTGTGGAGTTCGAACGTACTCGAATTCGATGGAAGCCACGCTCACAGTGGCAGCGATCGCCTTGTGGCCATTCAGCGATGCGCCTCGGTTCCTTCGTGGCAAATGGATCAGGTTCGCTGCGTTCGATCGATCGTCGATGGTATCCGCAGCTGATGCCCCAGGATGATGGGATGCCAGTGATCGAACGGCTGCGCTGATGCTTGCTGCCTTGAGCGTCGTGATTCGACCGACGGCAGTGATCATCTGGGTGTTCCTTGGCGTGCTGCACTTGGGCCACTTGGTGCTGCGAGCACGATGCAGCAATGTCTCCAAGTTCGTGCTCGAGGTCCTGCTGATCGGATCGATGGTTCTTGCGCTATCGATGGTGGTCGATCGCATCGGGTATGGCCATTGGACCATGGTTCAATGGAACTTCTTTCGGCTAAATGGTACGCAAGCTTGCGAGAGCGAGGGAGTCATTGGCTGAGAGTGCTGCTGGAGTCACTGACACCTTGAACAGTTCAGCAGGACGTCAGTCGCTTGTATGGCACGCACCCATGGTACTGGTACATTGCAGAAGCATGGCCGACGCTTCTCTTTACGATGCTGCCATTCGCCTTGATCGGCGTCGTTCTTTCGATTCGATCTTCGAGACGACGACGCACATTGAACGAGGGTGCCGCAGCCATACCGTGTCAGTGCTCGCATTGCGTCGTCAAGTATGCGGCGATTCAATCGAGTCCTGCTGCGTTGTTGATTCCGATCGCTGGAGTCACGGTGGTGTACAGTCTCTTGGCTCATAAGGAGTTCAGGTATCTCGAGCTGCTGCTGTATCTGATGTGAGCGAGATCGAGGACACCTCTGCTGACACACTCGCAGATTCATCTATCCGCTACTGCCGCTGGCCATGTTGTACTGCGGCCAAGGCCTCTGGTGGAGTTGGAACGAAGCAGCTACGGTGCTGCTACGTCGTCATTCGAAGGCACAAGTACAAGTAGCAACCATGAGTGTCGTGCGATCTCGAGCACCGAGGCTCATTCGTCTGCTGATTGTGGCTCTGGTGCTTGCCAACATACCGATGGCATTGTACTTTGGCAACCTGCATCAACGAGGTACACGAACCCCCACTCATCTCAATGTTGACTAGCTATTTATCTGGTGTCTCTATCGCATCAGGAACGATCGATGTGATGAACTACATTCGAGCAGCGCCATCGAACTCAATCGAATCGATCGAGTTCCTGACGCCATGTCATGCGACACCATACTACTCGCACATCCATCGTCGAGTACCGATGCACTTTCTCGACTGTTCACCTGCTCTCGCTCGACCTCACGCTGTTGCTACTGCTGATCGTGATCGCGATTCACAATCGAACATCCACGAGAACGATCGATTCTTTGCCGATCCACTCGCATTCGTTACGAGTACCTTTAGCACCACGACGAGTGAGCCACAACGAGCACGAGCACTACCGTCGCACTTTGTACTCTTCGAACCAGCAGCCGCGATGATCGCGAGCTTCTTCCAAGACCATGGCTATCGAGAATGTGCGAGGTTCTTCCACACATGGACGCCTCTCGATAGCAAACAAGGCGACGTTCTCGTGTTCTGTAACTCTCGCGAATGACCGCAATCATTGTCGTAGTCGTAGTCGTAGTCGTAGTCGCGGTTGTTGTATCGAGCTATTTACTCTGCGCTACCTTGTACAATCAATCAATCAAGCATCGCTGCTTCCACGTTGTCGATCTCACTCACACACAACGATGAATCGAGGCCGTTGATGTCGTGGTCGTCGTTGATAGATGGCTCCGCTATTGCTGCTTGAGATCATCGTCGGTGACACCGTACTTTTGCTTGAGCTTCTGGATATCTTGCTTCTTCTTCTGAGCGTCGAGCTTCTTGGTCATCTTGCTGTGTTGGTAGTAGAGAACGATGATGTATCGATTGCCGACGTTGAAGCCCGGCAGATGCTCGCACGCGTTCTTGGCGTCAAAGATGTCCTCGTACACGACGAACGCCGTGCCTTTGGTGTCGCTCGAGTTGCCTCTGTGTCGCGCAAGCACAAGCAAGTGTCGAGTAGTGTTAGATCGCTCGCGCTCTATCGCTCTCTTCAGCTCGATGATGGAGATCGATACGTACAATCGAATCTGTCGAATGGGTCCGAACTTGCCAAAGATATCGTACATCTCCTCGGCCGTGATCTTGAACGGCAGGTTACGCACGTACAAGATGCGATTGACTTCGGGAGGCAGGCGCGCCTACATCATCATCATCATCAGCGCGAGGAGATAAGAAGGGAGGGAAGGGGAGAGATAAGGCGTACAGCACTGCGTCCTGTCGCTCCTCGTTGGAGCGCTGCCATGGCCATGGTGGGCGAGTAGTATGTGGCTGGCGGAGGTATGTGCGTGTGAGAGGGGCGAGGCGCGATCAATCGGGAGATCGATGCTGCTGGTTCGTTACTGCTCGATCGATCGGGGAAAATCGATAAATACGAAATAATGGCTCTCGATCTCAGATGATGCTTGGTGACTCACATGCTGGTTGGTTGGTTGGTGGGAAAGGAGCTTGTATTTGGACAGGAGGTGTGCGAGCGGGGAGGTCGCACCACGACGAGGGTGGCAGCCGATGAGCGGGAGGGTAGAGAGGGTAGAGGGAGTTAGGGCGGGCGCGCACACGAGAGGCGCGTGAGGGAGACAGCGCGGTCGAGAGCAGCAAGCCCGAGAGAGAGAGAGAGAGAGAGTCTGGCTAATTACAACAAACACACAAACATACGGACGACAGCGAGAGAGCAAGAGAGGGAGCGAGAGGGATTAGAGAGCGCTCGATGGTGCGCGACCTCGTCGAGAGGGAGGGAGGGGCGGACGACTACGGAGGCGGAGGCGCGGGCGCTGCTGCTCAGAGCTGGGCGCCGAAGATATCCTCGCCGCTGTACTGGATGTAGAGGAAGCCGTCGGTGTCCTTGTGGCGCTCGTAGACCTGCGACATGAGCAGCGCCGGCTGCGGCATGACGTTGTCGCGCACAAAGATGTAGATCGATTGCTCGGGCGGCACCGACATGTGCTTGCGGATCTCGGTGACGAACTTGGAGACGGCCAGCTCGCTCGGCGCCAGGAATCTGCGCGCGGTAGAGCGGACGGCGTGGGTTAGCGTCTCTCGCGTGCGTTGGGGAGGAGAGGGCGATATCTCCGCCGCTCGTGTGATATCGCAAGAGAGAATGAGGGAATGCTGCGCCAGCCACGGCACGTACTTCTGCTTGTCGATCTCAGGGATCTCCTTGCGAGTGTTGGGAGCGCGCTCGACGATCACCTGAACGAGAGAGCGAGGGAGCGCACGTCAGTAAGGTCGGTCGCATTCGCTCGCGCCAAGAACACAAGCACGCGCCAGAGAGCGAGAGAGAGCGAACGAGAAGGAGAACGTACAGGAACGCGGTCAGGATATGAGGCGATGATCTTGGCCGACAGCTCCACACGCTTCTCTGTTAGTGTAGACGGGGGCGCGAGATAGGGAAGGCGCGATCGACACGAGGGGAGTTAGGATTTGGCTCGAGAACGAGAACGAGAGAGAATGCATTGGGGAGGAGAAGGGAGAAGGACGGTACCAAACGTGTTCTGCTCCTTGAACGAGAGAGTAGGCATGTTGACGATTTGATTGGTACTTGACGGAGACGGAGACGAGGGCGAGAACAGACAAGCGAGACGGAGCCGCAAGAGAGAAGGAGCGAGATCAAACGATGATGGTGGTCGAGTGGCTGTGGTGGTGGTGTGGAAGAAGCAACGAAGCGAATGAAAGAGCGAAGCCCTGAGACTTTTTCTCTATGCGAGTGCGAAACACCGAAAAACGAACGACTGCCACCGAAAGTCGCTTCCTTTATGTGCGATCGCAATGTTGGTGCGGCGAAGAATCAGAGGAATCTTCGAGCTTGAGCGCGATTGGTTTCGCTTTCGCTCTTTCGCGATATCACGATCAATCTCTTGGTTACCTGCTTGATATCACCATCAATCTCTTGGTTACCTGCTTGATATCACGATCAATCTCTTGGTTACTTGCTTGATATCACGATCAATCCCTTGGATACTTGTTTGATATCACGATCAATCTCTTGGTTACTTGCTTGATATCACGATCAATCTCTTGGTTACCTGCTTGATATCACGATCAATCTCTTGATTACTTGCTTGATATCACGATCAATCTCTTGGTTACCTGCTTGATATCACCATCAATCTCTTGGTTACCTGCTTGATATCACGATCAATCTCTTGATTACTTGCTTGATATCACGATCAATCCCTTGGATACTTGCTTGATATCACGATCAATCCTTGCTTGATATCGAGATGGCTGCCAACGAGGAGCAACAACAGCCCAACAACGCTGCTGGCTCAGCATCGGACCTTCCGCTCGTCGAGCCCCTCCCTGCCGTGATCGCCGCTCCTGTCGATGGCGCTGCGCTCCCCAACGACCTCCAACACGCCGACGACGGCGCCGCTGGCTACTCGGACGACGACGACGACGCCGCGCAGCCCGAGGTCGAGCTCCCTGCGACGCGCGAGATCACGCAGACCGACGTGCTCAACGTGCACATGCTGCGCGCCTTCAGCAACTTCCTCGACGCCAACGGTGCGCCGGTGCCGATTCCGCCT
>Ga0209935_1002814_pt1 | contig 19762 bp, 29 predicted proteins | sample ThiBio_1000_plan_2_FD_183958 | JGI IMG/M metagenome (GOLD analysis project Ga0209935, IMG submission 183958) | Wastewater bioreactor microbial communities from Cape Town, South Africa - Thiocy_cont_1000_plan (SPAdes) | ecosystem: Engineered > Bioreactor > Thiocyanate-remediating >...
CAACCGCGCCCATGTGCAGCACCGACATCACCTGGAAGCAAGGGCGCAACATCACGTTGGAGCCTTTGGCGCCGGCATCGGGAGCGTCTCGAGTGCCAAGGCCGCGCGAGCCTGCTTCGTCGTTCTTCCACTTTTTCGGAGTCGATCGTCTGTGCCGACTTCTTCGAGCGTCGGACGAAGAGCGAGAGGATATCGTGAACAATGGCACGTACCTCTTGGAGTCGTCGTCATCGAGTGCTGCTTGTACGTTGGTGCTTACCGCGCTCGGGTCGGTTGCGTGCACAGATCTTATGGTCGGCTTGGCAATCCTTGAGGATATCATCCCAAATGCTGTTCGCTGGTACAATGGCATGGCTGCCGTCGAGTACCTGGCTGAGATCGAGGAGGACGACACCGAAGCAGCTGCGCAAGATGTTCCGCGCGGCATTAGAGCCGAGCACGACGATTCAGCCAACGCACCGCCAGCAGCTGGTGGACGCCTCACCACCAGTGGTGGCCGCAATAACAACAACAACAACACCACCATCGACAACGATAGTCAAACACCGCGACAAGGCGATGCCGCCGCCGATGGCGACAACGACGACGACGACGAAGAAGAAGACAACGACGACGACGAAGAAGACCACGAAGCCATGGCGAGCCTCAAACAGCTGCGCAAGTACACAATCACGGGACCGGTGGGATTCGCCGATGCACAAGAGATTGGCCGCCAACGCGCCGGCGAGATGCCGACCCTGAGCTCACAGCAGATTCAAGACATCAAGGTCGGGCATCACGTACAGGTCTCGCGAGGAAGTGAGATCTTTTGGGTTGCGGTCACGTGTATCGAGCCGAACGCGGCCGACACTTGGAGCTACCGCTTCTACGGCACGGTCCTCAACCACCTTCGCTACGGCACGCTGTTCTACAAGAATCGTGTGTGCGTACTAGCAACCAGCATATTCAATGTCAGTGTACCTGATGAAGACAATGCATGAGCTGCCTTTCATTTCATACACGACGACGACAAGTGACGCGCCGTACTGTTCTTATTTCTTGATCCACACCATCGCACGCACGCACACGCACACACACGCTCACAATGTCCAGCGCGGGATTCCTCAACTCAGACATCTCGGGATGGGTGAGTACCGTAGTGGCCACCATCTTCTTTGGCTCGAACTACGTCGTGGTCAAGAAGTTCCCGGTCGGTGACGGTATCGCCTTCCAATGGGTGCGTGTTCGATAGATGATGGCGATGATGGCGATGATGCCACGCCACACACATATCTCGTGGCACGAATCTCACCAACACCGAGCACAGTTCATGAGTATGGGCATCGTTATCGTAGGCTTTTTGTGTATGGTGATTGCTGGTCCGCCGCTGTTTGACTACTGGGGTGCGTAAGTCAGTGAGTGAGTGAGCGCGGGAGTGGATTGTGCGTTGAGTGGTACTCATATAAGAGCCGATCATTGAAGGTCTGCTGGGTGGTGCTTTGTGGGCAACTGGCAATGCCATGGTGCCACTGATCATTCGCTACATTGGCGTCGGAGTGGGATTGCTGCTGTGGTCGGTATGAGCACACACGCACGCACGCTCGCTAGCAGCACTCACACGACGAGGCGATGCCGATTCGACCCTATGCTGATCGCGTGTTTGGCGGCCGCGTGGTGGCGCCATCGAACCCATCCGGCATGGCGATAGGTCGGCAACTTGTTGGTAGGTTGGGCGGTCGGTAATTTTGGGCTGTTCGGCGTCGAGGCGCAGCCGGTCAAGATACCGTGGCTCAACATCATGGGCGCGTGCTTCGGCTTGGCGTCGTTGTTCGTGTACTTCTTCATCAGCCCCACGGTCTCGGACGATGAGGCCGATCGAACAACCACTGACGAGGACCACGAGTCTATCGGTGACTCACGACCGGCCAAGAGCGTCTCGGGCATCAATGTATCGATTCAAGGCGAGGTGCTCGAGCCACACTCGAACGCCGCCATGCGCTTCTTCTGGGACAAGTACACGATGCTATCCGCCGCAAGTGCACGCATCCATTGAGACGCTAACACATATGCTCACTCTCTCTCTCTCTCTCTCTCTCTCTCACTTGCATGGCGTGGCGGCGATGGGTGGTGCAGTTACCAACGAATCGTCGGTACCATCATGGCGCTCGTTGCTGGCTTGCTGTACGGTGTGAATCTCGTGCCGTTCCAACGGTGGTATCAATCACAAGATCACTCAGTCGTCAATCCACTGGTAACGTGACGAAGAACTCTCTGCCACGCATCGTGCCGTGGCTGTAGTGCTCTGACCGATGATGCGCGCGCGCGCGCCTGAGTAGATGTTCATGATCAGCTACACGACCGGCATCTTCCTCTTCAGCACGATGATCTTTGTCGTCTATGTCGTCATCAAGATGAACAAGCCCGTCGTGTACAGTGAGTCGATCGTTCCTTCGATGGTGAGCGGTGCCATGTGGGCGGTGGCCTCAGCTGGATTCCAGATCGCCAATGGCACGCTCGGCATGACGGTCGGTACGTGAGGCGCTCACCGCGCTAGCAAACTCGATACTGTGCGATCGTACACGATGCTCACTGGCGCCGCGAGTGGCGGCGCTCCTACGCAGGCTATCCGATCATCGTCATTGGTCCGATGTTGATCTCGTCGGTATGGTCGGTGTTTGTGTTCCACGAGATCAAAGGTCTGCGGAACTTTATACTGCTCGGCTCAGCGTTGAGCTTGAATGTCGTGTGTATCTTGTGCGTGGCCTTCTCGTCGTAAGGCTCTCTCTCTCTCTCTCCATCATCACTCTCACAGATTGTGATCGTGCGATCTCCACATCACGAGTTGCAACACTCATGTATGTGTATTAGTCAGTCAGCCAGCCAGTCAGCCAACCAACCAACCAACCAGTTAGTTATACAAACGATCCTACTTGCTTGCCATCTACCAATGTATCTGCCGATCTATCTGGCTGTCCATCCACCATCCATGGCAAACTCGGAGCCCGTAATGTTGGTTGCTGCAGGTCCACACAAGAACACCACCATCTCGCCAATGTCCTCCGAGGTCGTGAAGCGACGCGTGGGCTCCTTGGCAGACAGCAACTCATCGGTGGCTGCCTCGATCGAGATGCCCTTCTTGCTGGCAATCGTGTCGATCTGCTTCTGCACGAGATCCGTATGAACCCACCCTACGATATTGCATGTGGCCTCTTGTCAACGCACGCACACGCACACACACACGATCGAGAGTGGCGCAGATAGGTGGTACCGGGACAGATAGCATTGCATGTGACGAGGACATTGGCATCTGCGAGCTCCAGCGCCACGGCCTTGGTCAAGCCGTTCAACCCATGCTTGGCGGCCACTACGCACACGCAAACGTATCGTTGGTTGGCAGAGATGGTGATGGTGATGATGAGCTCGAACGAGGCAGCCACGCACCATAGGCGCTCTTTTGCGGCGATGCCACGAGACCGTGTACCGACGAGACGTTGATGATGCGGCCCCAGTTGCGGCTCTTCATCGATGGTACCGCGAGGCGGATCGTGTGGAAGGCCGCGCTGAGGTTGATGGCGATCACGCGGTCCCAGTCCTGCGCCGAAAACTCCTCGACCATCGACACGTGTTGTACGCCAGCATTGTTGACTGTACGCGAGTGTGCGTGCGTGTGAGCTCGAGCAAGCGAGCGAGCGTGCGCCATCTTGCGCGTACGAACCCAGAATATCGATGCACCCGAACTTCTCGATCGTAAAGTGAACGAGCGCCTCGGCTTCCGCCGTCGACGCCAAATCGGCTTGCTTGTAGTGTACCTCGACGCCAAACGAGCTCTGCAGCTCAGACAGCAGCGCTTCGACTCGGTCGGCACTGCGCGAGCCGTGCAAAACCAGCGAGCAACCGACGCGAGCGAGGCTACGGGCGATGCCGAGACCGATTCCCTGCGTCGAACCAGTGATGAGAGCCACCTTTCCGGTGAGAGGAGCGCCAGTCATTTCGATGGATCGAGAGAGGAGAGAGAGAGAGAGAGATTGATTGTTCGGTAAGCAAGTGAACTTAAGAACAGCGAGCACCAAGTGCGGCCACCACTCTAGAAGAACTTTCGTGTCCTCCACTCTCAAGTGAGAGTACCGCGGAGCTGGTGGAGTTGTTCGTGGTGTTGCTGGCCAGGAAATATCTCTATCGCTCTATCTCTATCGCTCTATCGCTCGGTCGCTATTGGCGCGAAACTGCCCTGACGTCTATGCGATATTACCGCTGTCACAATACGTTCGCTGGGGTCGCGTCTCCCTCTCGCTCGTCCGTTTGCGCGTCTCACGACCTCCGACCGAGACCGCCCCGAGACTGACACACATCCAGTGGCCCAGAAGCCGAGCGGCAGGCGATGGCGAGCGACGGAGATCGAGAGCGAGAGCGAACGAGAGACTCGATCGTGCCCCGGGACGGAGCACGCGGCGGTCCAGCGGCCTTGCGGCCTCTGTCCTCCTCTCTCTGTGTGGAGCTCCGCTGCTGCTCCGCTGCTGCTGCTTGTCGTTCTTCGCCCTCCTCTCGTCTGCGTGCGTGTGCTCTCTCTCTCTCTCGCGCCCCTCTCTCGCTCGTCATGGCTCGCTTCGCCGTGTTTGCTCTCGTGCTTCTTGCCCTGTCGGCGCTCGCTGCCGCCCAGAACCCGGGCGATTGCTTTGTGGTACGTGAGCGATTTTGAGGCGCGGCTCTTCCTGTGCCACAGGGCGCGTGTGCATGAGGCGTTCTTGTGACAGCGCCACTCGCTGCGCACTCGGTGTAGGTCTCGGTGAGCCACCTCCGCGTCCGTGATTCTCCTTGTACGTCTTGTCGTGAGTCCGCTCGCCTGGCGAGAGCGGGAGTGCTTGGTCACTCACCACATCGGTAATCGATCACACACACAGGCGACGGCAACATCCTCGGTCAGGCCGCTCGTGGCGACGCCGGTGTTGTTTCGGGTACGCGGCAGAACGCACACGCCTATGTGCGCAGCGAAGAGGTGAGGTGTCCTCGCGGCGAGCACTGACCTCGAACCGACCACAGACTACCCTCAGTCGCAGTGCGGCTACACCTGGGCCCCCGTCTCGATCAATGTGCGTGAGAGCGCGCGTGCCTGCTCGAAACGCGTGCGCGCTCTGAACGAAAGAACGCTGCTTGTTTGTTTGCTGTGTTCAGGGCCTCAGCGGCTACGTCGCGTACGACAACGGCAACACCAGCCCCACTGACTGCGGCTCGTCTGCCGGTTCGCCCCCGCCCAGCGATGGCGGCCTCCAGGTCACCAACGATGCTGGCGTCCAGTTGATCGAGAACGCTGAGGGCTGGAGGAGCTGCTGGTACGCTCTCTCTCTCTCTCTCTCTCTCTCGCTCCCTTAGCAACGCACACACTCAATCGTTTCTCACTCTTGACTTGTCGTCGTACGATGATGATGATGATGCGTTTTTGTGACTGGCAGGTACCGCGATGTTGCTGGATACCCCACGATCGGTGCGTGATTTCGCGTCGTTCTTGATGATGGTCGTCGATGTCTGCGACACATGAACTCACTCACTCTCCCTCGCTCCCGCTCTCGCAAATCACTTGCTTCCACTCTGCAGGCTACGGCCACCTCATCAAGTCTGGTATGTTCAGATCCTCACTCATCTCTCACTCACGATATCTCACTCACTCACGATATCTCACTCACTGCTCTCGAACCATCAAACAGGCGATCCCTACCGCCCTGGCACGTGCATCTCGATGGCTGATGGCGAGGCTCTCCTCCGCGCCGATCTCGGCAAGGCTGAGAACTGCGTCCGCAACAGCGTGCAGGTCCCGTTGAACGACAACCAGTTCTCCGCTCTTGTTTCGTTCACCTTCAACCGTACGTCTCTATTGCGCTTGCTCTCTCTCTCTCTCTCTCTCTCTCGTGTTGATACTCATCGATCGACTCACCACGTCTTGCGATGACGATGAACAGTCGGATGCGGCTCTCTCCAAAGCTCGACTCTCTTGCAGGTCATCAACTCGGGCAGCTTCACCAACGACCAAGTGTGCGCCCAGCTCAGGAAGTGGGTCAAGGCCGGTGGCAAGACCCAGCCTGGATTGGTGACTCGTCGCCAGAACGAGTGCGACCTCTTCTCGTCGTAAGCTCCTCGAGCTCGCGAGTGTGCGCAACGAGACCAACGCTCGATGAACTCGCATCATCGTTGTTGGTCCAATCAATCAATCAATCAATCAATCAACCAATCAACCAACCAACCGATCGCAAATATATGAAGGTTGCGCACCAAAACCACTCGCGGCAGCGTGCTCTCCTCTCGCTCCTATCTACTGCGCAGGGCGTACGGCGCGGGAAATACCGTACAAGCGCCAGTTGGCAGCGAACGGCAAACTACAGACAGAGCGAAGTGAGCGAGAAGTTGCGCGCAAGAACAAGCGACCCTCACTGCTGTCAAAGCAAGTTGGGCGGTACTGCAGAGTGTACCGCTATCGTCGTTCGTGCTCGTTGGTAATGCCACACAAAGTTGCATCGCTCTGTCCCTCTCGCTCGTCCGTTTGCGCGTCTCACGACCTCCGACCGAGACCGCCCCGAGACTGACACACATCCAGTGGCCGAGAAGCCCAGCGGCAGGCGATGGCGAGCGACGGAGATCGAGAGCGAGAGCGAACGAGAGACTCGATCGTGCCCCGGGACGGAGCACGCGGCGGTCCAGCGGCCTTGCGGCCTCTGTCCTCTGTTTGTGTGTGTGGAGCTCCGCTGCTGCTCCGCTGCTGCTGCTTGTCGTTCTTCGCCCTCCTCTCGTCTGCGTGCGTGTGCTCTCTCCCTCTCTCGCGCCCCTCTCTCGCTCGTCATGGCTCGCTTCGCCGTGTTTGCTCTCGTGCTTCTTGCCCTGTCGGCGCTCGCTGCCGCCCAGAACCCGGGCGATTGCTTTGTGGTACGTGAGCAATTTTGCTTTGCTTTGCGTCGCGTCTGTGCGTGCGCCAAGCAGCCCTCCGCTGACGAGCGCCATCTCCTCATCTTTTTATAGGTCGCAGTCAATGCCTTGAACGTCCGCGATTCTACGTGTACGGTGGTGCATCGACCTCCACTCGCTGCGGGCTGGCACGCCAAGCTGCAGCGAGTGCTTCTACTCTCGCTCGTCTAACTGAGTGATCGATCACACACACAGGCGATGGCAACATCCTCGGTCAGGCCTCGTATGGTGACGCCGGTGTTGTTTCGGGTACGCGGCAGAACGCACACGCCTATGTGCGCAGCGAAGAGGTGAGGTGTCCTCGCGGCGAGCACTGACCTCGAACCGACCACAGACTACGGTACCTCGGACTGCGGCTACACCTGGGTCCCTGTCTCGATCGATGTACGTGAGAGCGCAAAACGTGCCTGCTCGAAACGCGTGCGCGCTCTGAACGAAAGAACGCTGCTTGTTTGTTTGTTTGCTTGTTTGTTTGTTTGCTGTGTTCAGGGCCTCAGCGGCTACGTCGCGTACGACAACGGCAACACCAGCCCCACTGACTGCGGCTCGGCTTCGTCGACGGGCTCTACTTCCACTGGCAACGGCGGCCTCCAGGTCACCAACGATGCTGGCGTCCAGTTGATCGAGAACGCTGAGGGCTGGAGGAGCTGCTGGTACGCTCGCTCTCTCTCTCTCTCTCTCTCTCTCTCTCTCGCTCTCTCTCCGCAACGCACACACTCAATCGTTTCTCACTCTTGACTTGTCGTCGTACGATGATGATGACGATGATGCGTTGTTGTGACTGGCAGGTACCGCGATGTTGCTGGATACCCCACGATCGGTGCGTGATTTCGCGTCGTTCTTGATGATGGTCGTCGATGTCTGCGACACATGAACTCACTCACTCTCCCTCGCTCCCGCTCTCGCAAATCACTTGCTTCCACTCTGCAGGCTACGGCCACCTCATCAAGTCTGGTATGTTCAGATCCTCACTCATCTCTCACTCACGATATCTCACTCACTGCTCTCGAACCATCAAACAGGCGATCCCTACCCTCCTGGCACGTGCATCTCGATGGCTGATGGCGAGGCTCTCCTCCGCGCCGATCTCGGCAAGGCTGAGAACTGCGTCCGCAACAGCGTGCAGGTCCCGTTGAACGACAACCAGTTCGCTGCCATCGTTTCGTTCACCTTCAACCGTACGCCTCTATTGCGCTTGCTCTCTCTCTCTCTCTCTCTCTCGCTCTCGTGTTGATATCGATCGACTCACCACGTCTTGCGATGACGATGAACAGTCGGATGCGGCTCTCTCCAAAGCTCGACTCTCTTGCAGGTCCTCAACTCGGGCAGCTTCACCAACGACCAAGTGTGCTCTGAGCTCAGCAAGTGGGTCAAGGCCGGTGGCAGGACCCAGCCTGGATTGGTGACTCGTCGCCAGAACGAGTGCGACCTCTTCTCGTCGTAAGCTCCTCGAGCTCGCGAGTGTGCGCAACGAGACCAACGCTCGATGAACTCGCATCATCGTTGTTGGTCCAATCAATCAATCGCGTCCATCCATCCATCTCTCTCTCTCTCTCTCTCTCTCTGCCTCGCAATCATCAAGCGGCCTTGATCTTGGTGAGCGAGTGCGAGGCCGTGCTGGCAAGCTCACCGACTGTCAGCAGCCTCTCTCAATACACTAAACACTCGTAACCGTTGCGCACCACAATCAACTCGACCATTGGTCGGCTCTCGCTCGCTTGCGCCACTCTGGAGCGCTACAGTCCGTCATCGGGGTCGTCGGCACCTGCACCACCGCCAACTGCCGAGCTCGGCTCGAACGCGAGGTCCTGATAGTTACGCGTCTCGGCAGCGATGCGACGTTTGCGCCACCAGAAGAGCGCCACCGAGATGGCCAAGGCCGCGAGTGCCGCGCCGACCGCCACGGCTCCGGCAGCGACCGCCACGGGCACTAGCCACGCTTCGAGCTCAGGGTTGGACTGGTGGTGATGGTGGTGGTGGTCGTCCTCGGGCGTGGGAGGAGTGACGTGCAGGTTGGCGTGGTCGTTGGTAATGTCGGCCGGCGTGTGCGCTATCGAAGGGAATGGACGGCAAGGAGCGGCCGAGATCGTGTCCGGCCCGACACCGGCGAAGCATTGGCGGTTCGATTCGACGATCGTGAGAGTCTGATTGGGCCACGAGGCGTCGATCGTGGCACACATGTCGCGACCGGATTCGATGTGCTTGTAGTACGGCACCTGCGTGCAGCGAGCGACCGGGCACGTAAGCGAGTGACGGCACTGATGGATCGGGCGGAGGTGTGCTCGAGCACGTACATGGCGACACGCCTCGTAGAAGCCGTCGCAGAACGAGAGGCACACTGACAATTCGGTGCCGCTGCTCGAGTAGTAGTCGTAGGTTCTTGGCGCACACATGGCGCAGTAGAGGTCGGCAAAGTAGTTGTAGCTGTACGCTCGCGGCAAGCGTGTGAATCGCGGAGGTGGACGCGAGAGAGAGAGCGCCAAGGCTGCGTTGCAAGGGCGTGCGCGGCTGGGCGTACCATCTCTCGAAGCGCGCCGTCATGACGTGCTTGTCACGCTGCACCGTGAGATACGTGAGGTACTCGAGGGTCTGCTGTATGCCCGAGACCGACTGCTGGAAGCGCTCTCCGGCACAGCAAGTTGCGCTCTCGTACCAGCAGCACGCTGGCAAGTTCCGCTCCTATTGCGCCTCACGCTCGTGTTGGCATATGCACTCGGCGGTGCCGCATGTACGCGCTGCGGTATTGGAGCTACCTACTTCCGAGGCATGGAAGCCATCGGGCCAGCATTTGCCGTTGTTCACACTGAGCGCCACAGCTGCTCCGGCAAGCAGCATCGTAACGATGAGGAGCCGCACTATCGTCGATCCTCTTGTCTTGGAGAGCATTCTGGTGGTTGTCTCTGTCTCTGCTTCTGGGTGGTTGCGGCCGACCAGTGTGAGCAAGTCCAGCGGGGTGGAGCAACGAGCGAGCGAGAGAGCGATAGACCACGGCCATCATCGCTACAAATGGAAATATTGGTGGTACTTGGCGAGCTTGGTTTGGTTTATTCTAAGCCTTTACATGAGCCCACCGAAACCAGCATCATCGGTTGATAGTTGCATACTCCAAAGCTTGGCGTACACACCGCCCAACGCCAAGAGTTGCTCGTGTGTTCCCCGTTCGACGATTCCACCTGTGTAGAGGTTGGTTTGGTATTGTTGTTGTTGTTGTTGTTAGCGAGTGAGGGAGTGCGCGAGTGAGCGAGTGAGGGAGCAATCTCTCTACCTTGATCCAATACAATGATTTCATCAGCACTCATGATCGAAGACAGGCGATGCGCGATCATGAGCGTGGTCTTGTTATCCGTGAAGCGCTCCAACGACGAGAGGACATCGGATTCGGTCTGCGAATCGAGAGCCGATGTTGCCTCATCGCAAACGAGGATCGGAGCATTCTTGAGTATGGCTCGAGCGATTGCAACACGTTGTTTCTCACCTCCCGAGAGGCGCAAGCCGCGTTCTCCGACCTTGGTCTTTGGATCGATGGTGCGGAGTAGCTCGTAGATCTGTGCCGCCTTGGCGCTTCGATGTACATCAGCTTCAGGAGCCGCCGGGTTACCCTAAAGTGCGCACATAAGTGAGAATCACTCGTTTGTAGTCGGTTCGATCGGTAGAAGAAGAGGCAGAGGCAGAGGCAGAGGCAGAGGCAGAGGATAGTGACGCCGTACATAGGCAATGTTGTAGTAGAGCGTATCGTTGAAGAGTACCGTATCTTGAGGCACGACACCGATGCGCCTTCGAACACTGTCGAGGTCAAGTGTACGAATGTCCTGGCCATCGATGAGAATCGATCCTTTCCACGGGTCATAGAAGCGGTACAGCAATCGAGCGATGGTGCTCTTTCCACTTCCACTCGTTCCGACGAAGGCGACGCGCGTTCCTGGGCGAATGGTGAACGAGAGATTCGAGACGATTGGCCGCTCGGGCACATAGCCGAAGGTGATGTCTCGGAACTCGATCTCTCCACGTGTAAGCTGCAGCTCCGGTGCGTTGGGAGGGCTCTGAAGGCGGATGACGTCAAAAATCATCAATCGCGCGCATGTCGTAAGAAACAGTTGAGAGCGAGCCGAGCGCCTCATCCACTCTGATGGACCGAGTGAGTAGACGTACGGTGATGGTAGCATTGTGCTTGAGCAACGTGAACAGTGCTTCCATGTCGGTCAACGACTGCCTGAGCTCGCGGTACACCATGCCGAGAAAGTTCAATGGCAGCGAGAGCTGAAACAAGAGGCCATTGACCAGGACTAGGTCGCCGATAGTGAGCGCTCCAGCGGCAATGTCACGACCAGCCATTAGCATCGTGGCAGTCAGGCCAGCCGTGAAGATGACTCCTTGGCCAAAGTTAAGCAACGATAAACTGGTCTACACGCATGCACACAAGTACCGTCGCGGCAGTGTTGGTTCGTTAGTTGATTGTGGGCGTACTCAAGCAAGCACATGCACCGCGTGGCATCGATTCGGTACCTGTGTCTTGAGAGACGCATGCTCGTAGGCAGAGAGATACTTGTCGTACTGCTCGGACTCGAACTTTTCATTGTTAAAGTACTTGACGGTCTCATAGTTGATCAACGAGTCGATGGCCTTCGAGCCAGCCTCGTTGTCGATCTTGTTCATTTCGGTTCGGAACTTATTTCTGAAGGCAGGCAAGCAAACAAGCGACATTCGTGAGTCAGACACTGAGTGCACTCTGTGATTGCCTCGTCGAATGCAACTGGTTCGCACCGCCATTGCGTGACAGCCAGCGTGAAGGCGGTGTATGCTCCGATGGTGGTGAAGGTGACGGCAGCGTAGTCGGTGCCGCAGTTGTATGCCTGTTTGCAGCGCAATCAGTCAGCGTGCTCGTGCTGAACCTACTACGCACTCGGGAGCATACCAATACAGAGCAAACGAGCGCCAGTTCAAAGATCGTCGGCGCCATTTGAAGGAGTACTGCCGAGAGGAGAGAATTGATGCCACTGGATAACGATCGAGAGCAGCAATCGTAAGCAGACACACACACACACACACACACACACACACACACACTCACACTCACACACACTCGTGCGAGACGTAAAGAGTGACAACGTACCGTGAGCCTCGATCGATCGCTCGCGACAAGCCACCAGTGTCTCGTTGCAGATGAAAGGCAAGATCCAGCTGCGTTCATGGCACGGTTCAGCACACACACATTCGATTCGGCTGCTGGGATTCCATGCGCGGCAAGAGAAAGTAGTGTACCATTTGGAGGTGGAAGAACGTGCGTCTGGCAATGCCTCGAATGGCGCTCTGTGCGACCTGAACGATTGCAAATCACGTGACGGGAGTAAGAGTGCGTGTGATGTCGTTCGAAGTGATGCTTGAAGGTACCTTGGCGAACACGGCATTGCGCGCCTCATTGAAGAGATTGGCTGCAGTCTTGACGGCACCATCTGTGCGCAACGAATCCATGGACGTGGTCAGTGTCACTCGCACCAAGCATCGTGATTGTGCGGGGAATGAGAGTACGATGACGATCGCGTCGTCGTACACATGAGAATGAGGCCCACGGGCACCACGACCACCTCGCCACCAGGAACGTCCAACGCATCGACCACCCACTTGAATAGGTACGGCACTTGAATGTTGGCAATCTGGACCGCGAGTCACGTTCGTGAGTGGATCGATCGCGTTCCGATACGAGGCGCGATGGCGATGATACCTTGCCGGCCACGAGCAACGCGATCGCGACGCCGATGCGAGTCACGACGCCATCAAAGTAGCCCTCGCCGCTCTTGGTCAACATGACGCGCCAAAGAGTCTTGATGATGTTCATGCCACTGGAGTAGTCATCGGGAGCCGGAGGTTTCGCAGCCTTGGGGCTAGCAGCGGCGCTCGGCGATGGCGCGGAGGCAGTAGCAGCCGCAGCATGCTGATGGTGTTGTTGCTGCTGCTGCTCGGGAGCTTTCGGCGAGGTCGAGAAGTGGTGGCTGCTAGGTATACGATGTAGCGGTGGTGTGATTGGTGATATGACTTGCGTGATCGAGGTCACACGAGCCCATGATGTCGAGGCAGATGATAGCAATCGCGCTGGCTGCGGTAGCGCGATCGGATTGGCGCAACGTAGCAGCCGCCACTGCTCGCGAGCAGGCGAGCTGCTCCTCGCTGCGACGGGCCCCGTCTTGGTCTTTACGACGGTGATAAGAGAAGCCGACCGTTTGGTTGCTTCACGAGCGACATGACGCAGAGCAGCTTGCATCAAAGTGTGGCGCCACGCACGCACGTGTACGAGAGCGAGCAACGACACAACCATGATGATGATCGACCTCGACCTCGAGTCTCTCAGTCTGCTAGTGCCATCGCCATCACCACCTCATCACCACCCTCATCATCACCACCCTCTGGAATTGAATATTGTACTGGTGGATGGAGGCACTAGAGCGTCGTACGTTCACGGCCACGCAGCTCGAGTTCATGGCCGAGGACGAGTACATCACGATCATCCCGACGCAGCGTCTCGAGCGAGTCGAGTTCGTGCGCGTACGTTCGAGCCGAGACTCGCAATGTGATAAGGCCACCACACGCTCACATGCAGCCTCCATCTCGTCGGTGTCTTGCACGATTCGTAGGAGGCGCTGGGACCGTTCCGCGCAGGAATGCCGGCCGATGTACCGCTGTGGTACGCCGTCGTGCTCAAGAAGCGCAACAAGTGCAAGATACAGCCCCCGCTGTGGCTCGATGTCGGTTCGTAGCAATCGATTGCGCGACCACGATCTCTCAATCCATCAACTGACACAGTTTGATCGATCCATCAACCAATCAATCAGAGTCGTTGCGCCAGAAGATACACGACGAGATGGACTCGGTGATCGATCCGACACAGAGTCGATGCCTGCCGATGCCGTTCCACTACATGGAGATCGCGCGGCAGCTCTTGGAGTTGTAGGTGCCCACAACACCTCGAGTTGTATTCATGAATGTGGTTGTAGCGTTGATTGCTGACCGAGCGAGCGATCGGTTGATCGATGTGCGACTACGTAGTGCTCGCGATGATCTACCGAATGCGACCGAGACACGAACGCTGCTTGAAGAGCTCATCACGCTTCGATCTCGCAAGATTCGCAACAGTGTCCGCAGCATCCAAGAGTACCGGCCCAACATCACCGTACGTGATGCCTCCCGCCAACGCCATCTTGGTAGCGGCGTTCCTCAGCTGCCAATGCCATGGACCATCATGACAAACGCACTCACGCATTGGTGTGCAGCTGACCAATCTATCCGCCATGGAGCTGAACCAAGTGCGACCGTTCCTGACGCTCGAGATGGACCACCTGCGACTGCTGGCCCATCCACAAGAGGAGCCTAGCGTGAGCACGCCGCTGCCTGGCGTGCCGAGTGCAGCCTCCGCCACACCGACGCCATCCTCGTCCTCCTTTGTCGGCAGCGGCGGCAGCGGCACTTCAGTACCATCCTCATCGACCACAGCGACGCAACCGGCTCGCCGAAACCTGCGACCACTGTACATTCAACAAGAGCAATGAATTGTAGCCTACAGTCACCTATCATCCAGTGAGCCAGCCAGCGAGCCAGCTCAACAGTAGCTTGCAGGTATTGCGAGATTCATTCATTGGCAGCCGAGCAAGGTTCCACGCGCTGCATTCGGGCGCGAAACGCCCCAGCGGCAAAGTCGAATTAAGGGTGCGCGGGAGCGCCTCGGCGTGAAGTCCGGCGGGCCGCCGTCTCCCGTTCGATCTCTCTCTGCGCGCCCTCCTCCTCCTCTGGCTGCTCCTCTGCCTCTGCGCGATCTCTGCTCTTTGGTCTCTCGTCCCTCCCTCCTCCACCACCTCGCCTCGTGTCGCCTCGCGTCCGTCTCCTTCGCGATGAACCGCACCCTGCTCGTGGTCGCCGTGCTTGCGGCTTTGCTCGCCGTTGCGTTCGCGCAGGCCAACCTCCTCCCGTCGGGCACCTTCGGCCCGCCGCTCCCTGAGCCCGGCACGCCCAGCAAGCCCTCGGCGCAGCTCGCCTTCAAGACGCCCAAGTTCTACCCTCTGCCCGTGCCGGCGCCCGTCAACGCGCTCGATGCCCAGCGCCTCGACGTCGTCGTCAGCCTCGAGAACTTTGCCGCCTACCCGGTGCGCTCCGCGGGCTCCTCCTCGGATGCTTCGGTGCTCTCGCTCTCGGTCGCTGCCACCTTGATCGCCGCTCTCTTGGCGCTCTTGTTCTAAAGCCCCTCGTCGACTCGCTCCTCCCTCCGTCCGCTCGCGCTCTCGCTGCCACCTGCCGACGCGCCACGCCGCTCTCACCACTCTCTAACAAGTGGAATGTATCTCTCATGATCTGCCCTACTCTTTTATTCGCGTGGCGCTGATCATGGTGGTTGTGCTCTAACCATCATCAATCATCCATCTCTCTCACTCTCTCTCTCTTGCTCACTCGCTCTCTCGGTGCTGTGGTCGGTTTCGCCTACAAGCGAGGTAGATACCGGCTACACGCTCGGGAGCGAGTGAGCGTGTCCTTCTCCTTCGATTTCTCTATTCTGCGCCTCGCACGGCGGTCGTACGTAACGTATCGTATCGTATCGATGTAACCCATCCATTCCATCTATTCTCTTTCTATCGCTCGAACCGCCATTCGACGCGCCCACTAAACCCCACCCTTCTCGAACCAACCGAGCAACACCAGCACCAGCAGAAGCAGCAACGACTCCTACAACCAGCCTTCGATCGACTGTCTCGAGCCCCACTCGCCGTACAGTAAGCAGCCGCGTTCGTTCATTATTCACACCTCACTCGCCTACTCGAGCAGCAAGAAGCCCTGGAAACACGACTCGAGGCCCGTGTCCTTGGCGTCGTCCACGAAGCGCTTGCGCAGCTCTCGATAGCGCAGCAGAGCCTCGGGCTCTATGCGCCGCTTGCGCTTGTCCTTGCTCTTCTCGTGCTCCAACTGCTCGCTGAGCATCTCGAACTCGAGTCGCAGCGCCTCCTCGTCCTCCTCCTCCTCTTCCTCGTGCTCATTGTCGTCGTCCGCAGCCGCCGAGCTGCCGCTGCTTCGTAGCACCACCTCGTCCGGGTGCGCCAAGCGGTGTTGCAGCTTCAGAACCACGCCACTCATGTCGTCCGGCGTATGCGTGTGCACCAGTAGTCGCTGGAGGTCGCGGTGTTGGTTCAACCTGAGGAGGGCACGAGTGCGCGATCGGTTGTTAGAGCCTGTAGCCGTGTGGAAGAAGAAGCAGCAGAGGCGCGCCATACTCTTCACGAAAGAGCCAGAACAAGTGCAGCCGCAGCACGTTCTTCGAGGTCGGATAGCGCTTGGCGAGCTCGAGGTATTCGAGCGCCAGCGTGCACTTGTCCTGCGCCTCGGGTCCATGGAACAGCGACGGGTTCGCGAGTATGCCCTCGGCAGACATGACGCCGTCTGCGCCCGTGGCCTCCAGACACGCTGCCACGTCTTGGAACTGTTGAATGTTGCCATTCGCAATCACGGGGATCGTGAGCGCCTCCCTGCCAAGCAAGACAATGAATGAATGAATGAATGAATGAATGAATGAATGAATGAATGCATGCATGCATGAATGAACGACGCACACGCATCTCGTTCGGCATCAGTCACGTACTTGACGGCGCGAATCTTGGACCAATCGGCCAAGCCCGTGTTGCGGCCCTTCTGCTCCTTGGTGCGGCCGTGCACGGCCAGCATCTGGCAGCCAGCATCTTGCAACATGCGAGCGAACTTGACCGTACGTTCGACGCAATCGAACACGCGCATCTTACAGAACACCGGGATCGACAGGTTCTGTCGGAGAGTCTCAACTAGCGGCAGCAGCGGCGAGCACACGATCGTAAGGACGCCAACGCGATTCGTGAACCACAGACACATAGAGAGGAGCCAGTGATACCCATCGAGCGAACCAGCATCCAATCCTCATCGGTCGTCGTCAAGAAGGCGCCGTAGTGTCCACGGTGAGCAATGTGTTGCGGGCATCCGAGGTTGATATCGACGGCGTCGCACGAGTGCTCGACCTGCTTCGCTGCCAACAGCAGATCCTCCGGGTCGTTGCTACAAAACTACCCAGCACAATCAACGTGAGCCACAGAGGCGCGGTCTCATCGTTGGTCACATCGCGTTCACTTGTACAACGAGAAGGCGGCGGCATACTTGGACCACGAGCGGCCGATCTTCCGGGCACGTCGTAAAGTAGCGCTGTCGATACGAGGCGCTCCGGCCGAACTGTCGGCTGCCGAGTGCAAAGGTCGAGGCAGTCAGTGTGCCACGGCACTCGAGCTGGCAGCCGTTCTACCCACGAAGCGCGTACCTGTGATACATGGGCGTGTAGCACAGCTGTGCACCATACTTGCGACACAACATACGCCACGGCAGCTCGCTCGCATCCACCATCGGTGCCACGATATACCGCGGTGATCGCAACACACGCTCAAAGAACTCGAACGGCGTCAGTCGTTGCGATGTCGCACCCGTGGTCGTGGTGGTTGCCTCCATGGTCTTAGGGTCTTGATCGAGCTCTGATGCTGATGACGACGCACTAGCCATCGAGATACACGAGAGAGCAGAACCAAACACGAGGTACGCGAGCTTGTTGTTGTAGGCGAGCAGGAAGAGAAGAGAGTAAGAACAGCACCTCGTTCGTTGTTGGCCTCAAAACCCACACCCACTCTCTCTGAGCCAGACCTTGACGTCGATCTCGAGCTGTCTTCTCTCTGTGTATGATCATATCGTCATCCTCATCAATCACGATGATACAAATACAATAATGCTTCATTATTCAACCGATTGAGATCTCGGCTACGATTGATGCCGCGTGTGAGGTTCGATTTCGGCTCATCATCGCCGGCTATCGCGCGCGCTTCGATAGCAGATCTTCAAGGTCGGGCGTGATGAGCATACGGCCGCTCACGTCGCCCAGAATGTAGCATGCGCTGCTCTGCGGCGAGAAGACTGCCACTTCTTGATGAAAGTTCATCGGTGTACCGGACGTGATGTCGAACAGGAACTCGCCGATGCGCAGCTTGATCTTGCCGCTCTTGTACACGACGATCTTGCCCAGCAGGCCCTCGGGCAGCTCGGATAACGGTACCGGACGATCGTTACCTTCGGGGTCGAAGGCCTTCGATGGCAGCACCGACGGCAGTTGCACAAAGTACAGGTCCTCCTGCGAGATGGCGTTGGGTGAGCAAGTCGCATATCATGTAGCATTGCTCGTTGCTCGCGCGAGTCGGGCGCAGATATCGTACGCCTGACTTGTCCTGGAGAAGCTCGGCGGCGGCCGTCTTGGGTCGCTCGGTGCCGCTCGGTGCCTTGGTGCGGTCGACAAATGGCAGCATCACGGGCGGGTTGCGCACTTCTGCCTCATCGAACTACAAGGCACACGCGCGACACACAAACGTGTCAGGACTCGACGCCCATCGAGCACAGGTACACGAAGCGCACCATCAAGTCGACACGCTCGGCAGGAGCCACCGGCACCTCGACCTCCATCTGAGCCTCGCGCTCTTCGTCGTCAGGCCGCTCCTCCTTCTTGATCATGAGGCCTGCATGATGTGCCGCACGATCGTCGATCATCGAGCCGCTGCCGCCTCGACCTCCGCGCCCGTCGCCACGACCGCCACGTCCATCACCGCGACCGCCGCGTCCATCGCCACGGCCGCCGCGACCACCACGTCCATCGCCGCGGCCACCGCGGTGCGGTCGGTCTCCTGCTGCGCCACCTCGGCCACCGCCCGGTGTGCCGGGGCCGCGCTCAGGTCGGCCCTCGGTCTTGATCACGCTGCCGTCCTCGGCGACGCGAGGCTTTCGGTCGACAGGAACGCGCGGCGCGAAGCCCTCGCCAGCGGCAGCTGCCGCCGACGCAGACACCTTCGTTGGCGTGCCTCCGATAGGTCGAGGCGCGATCGTGAAGCCGCCCAGCGATGCGCCGCGGCCGCTCGACAGCGCCGACAGCGACTCTCGCACCGGCATGCGCGACGCCATGCCACCTCGCGGCACCATGGCAGGCGATTGCCGGATCGACCCGAGTCGAGGCCCCTCGCCAACGGGTAGTACACGCGGCGACGAGGTCGAGCTGACGACGCCCGGAGTCGAGGGGCTGGCGCTCACCTGCGCACCGCCACGGCCGCGCGCCGGCGACGCGGCACCGCCGCGTTGTGGCGCACCACCATCCATCGTGTACGATATCGATCGAAGGAGCGGCGTTCGATTCGATTCGGTTGGTTGGTTGGCGTCGAGATATCACGAGCCGTGATCAGCACAGGTGCTATTCACGTACACCGCCACGTACTCCGACGACGATGTGACGATGATGATGGTGTGAGCGCGAGCCAGGCAGCAGCGAAATGATCGACATCGACATCGACATCTGGCGCCATTGTCATCGTTGCCGCCTGCCACGCACGCAGACCCACACACTCCCTGTCATCATCATCATACTCATCATCATCCTCTTCACCATTCTATCAACTCGTCCAGGTGAGTTGCATTGGATTGGATATCGAGCTCGCGATCCAACACACCACGAGCACCTCTGATTCGATCCCGATCTATCAAAGATACCGATCCCGATACCGATCCCAACCATGAGCACACCAACACCAACAACACCACCAACATGCTCTTCCTCATCATCACTATCCACCGAACATTCGCTCCTATCCGAGCAAGAGCTCGATGAGCTGGAGCTCGTACCCGACGTGCGTCTCACGTACGACATCGAGGCCTACAGCAGCTTCATGAGCACCTACGCTCCGCGCCACATCCTCGACGATCGACCCTCCGATCCAGGCTCTCGCTGGTCGTCCGCTACCACCAATAGTCCTCAGTTCTTGTT